>Ga0265292_1000125_pt1 | contig 154144 bp, 138 predicted proteins | sample Munlanlewell296A_FD_189080 | JGI IMG/M metagenome (GOLD analysis project Ga0265292, IMG submission 189080) | Leachate microbial communities from a municipal landfill in Southern Ontario, Canada - Leachate well 296A | ecosystem: Engineered > Solid waste > Landfill > Unclassified | place... | reverse complement strand
TGCCTGTTGCTTATTCTTGTGCGACTTTATATCTGATCGTTTGCCATCGGCTACTGTCGCCAAACCGTTTTTGCTCGACCATTTCATGGGTCCACCCGCTGTTTCATAGAACTTTTGACAGAATCGTTTTGTTCGTTTGAGGATCAGCGTATTTACGATAATGCTATTCAACAGGAGCCAAATGGTGTATACTATCAAACAGATAGAAAAAACTGAGAATTAACAATAAGGAGAACAAATCATGAACAAAGAAAAAGTTGAAGAAGCCCTCAAACAAGTGCGGCCGGCGCTCCAGCGCGACGGAGGTGATATCGAACTCGTGAGCGTTGAAGAGAATGGTACGGTAAAAGTTCGGCTCAAGGGTGCCTGCGGATCCTGTCCGATGTCCACAATGACCCTCAAGATGGGCGTGGAGAAGCACCTCAAGGAGCAGTTCCCCGAGCTAAAGGAAGTGGTTCAGGTAGCGTAAAGGCGTCTTTTGCTCGAACATACCTCCGTTTACCCAAACCCTCTCTTTGTGGGAATGAGCGAACCTATTCCCTCTCCGCTCAAAGAGAGGTACGAGGTGAGAGTGTTTTATCTGTCCTGAGCGAATGGCTCATGAATGTTTCATAAACCATGACTTGGACAAGCAGGAACCAGTTACTGTTTTGTTGCAGGACCCTGCGATTCAACCTTTCCCGTTATCATGAAACTTTTGAAACTGCCGTCTCTATCTCTGCAGCTGAATTTTGTATTGTGTCGATGATATGAGGATGGTTACGCAACCAGGATGAATATTGCTGATGCTGTGATAAAAAATACTCATGGCTTTGCGCCGGACCTTTTGACAAAATTCGCTTGACACTTCAACCTCATTTTGATATAACCGCATTACTTTTCGTAGAAGTTCTCAAGCGGTAATTTCACAAGCTGTAATCTCAATGTTATAACATAATGGCAGGTGAGACAGAATGGAAGCTACGACAGTACACGCGCGCGATACATTCAGCGGAGGTGTGCATCCTGCTGATAATAAGTACCTGACTGCACACAAACCGACCATTGCCGCAGCCATTCCCAAACGCGCGATCATTCCCTTGAGCCAGCATATCGGCGCCCCCACAAAGCCCCTCGTCGTTATTGGACAGGAAGTAAAAAAAGGAGAAAAGATCGGTGAAACCACCGGTTTTGTCTCGGCACCCGTCCATGCATCGATCTCCGGCAAGGTAACGGCCATCGGCAATTTTCCGCACATCCTTGGATCGGACATGCCGTCGATCATTATCGAGAGTGACGGCAAGGATGAGTGGGTGGCCGGTCTCAAGGAAACGCCTGACTACAACGTATTAAGCCCCGATGAACTCAAAAAACTTGTGCTGGATGCCGGCATTGTCGGCATGGGCGGGGCCACGTTCCCGACACACGTGAAGCTTTCTCCTCCCAAAGAGAAACCGATCGACGTGGTGATCCTGAACGGCGCTGAGTGCGAACCCTTTCTGACCTCCGACCACCGGCTCATGCTCGAAAGACCGAACGAGATCATTGAGGGTCTCAAGATCCTTATGCGGATACTGAACGTCAGCAAGGGATATATCGGAATCGAGGCAAACAAGCCGGATGCTATCGAGACCATGACCAGGGTTGCTGCGGGATCACCAGAGATCAAGGTTTGGCCTGTCAAGGTGAAGTACCCGCAGGGCGCTGAGAAGATGCTCATCAAAGCGATTGCGGGCAGGACCGTTCCCGCGGGCAGCCTGCCCATGGACGTTGGTGTGGTGGTGCAGAACGTGGGCACGGCCGAGGCCATCTTCAATGCAGTGCGCTACGGCAAGCCGCTCATCGAGCGCTATGTCACCGTGACCGGCAGGGGGGTCAAGGACCCGAAAAACTTCCTCGTCCGGATCGGCACGCAGTTCTCCCAGCTTATCGAAGAAGCGGGCGGCCTTACTGACGAGGCGGCCAAGGTGATCTCCGGCGGCCCCATGATGGGGATGAGCCAATACACGCTTGATGTTCCCGTGATCAAAGGCACGTCCGGGATTACGGTCCTCCCGAAAGCCGAGGTGGGTATAAAATCCTTCGGGCCCTGTATTCGCTGCGGCCGGTGTATTGATGCCTGCCCCATGAAACTGCAGCCGTCTCTGCTCGGGCTCTATATTGAGAAGGGCCATTACGAAGAGGCAAAAGATTACAACCTGATGGACTGCTTTGAGTGCGGTTCCTGCACGTTTGTCTGTCCGGCCAACCGGCCCATGGTGCAGTGGGTGAAGAAGGCGAAAAAGGAACTGGCGAAGAAAAAGAATTAGTTCAGAGTTCAGATCATTCGACTGTCGCTCATGATGGTGAGCATGAGTCGAACCAGTTTGGAGTAAACAGGACAATATCCCGGCCGAATGAGGTATAGATAATGGAAGCACCCGCTAAGGAACAAATCAAGGAACAACCGAAAGAACCTCAAAAACTGATCGTCTCGATCGGTCCTCACATGCATGACGAGGAGAACACTGCCAAGATCATGTGGACCGTGAGCGGCGCGCTCCTGCCTGCTACGCTGATGTCGGTGTACTTCTTCGGCATGCCGGCCGTCATGGTGATCCTTGTCTCTCTCCTTTCGGCGCTGATCTCGGAAGCAGTCACGCAGAAGATGTTGAAAAAACCGGCCACCCTGTCCGATGGGAGCGCTTTCCTGACCGGTCTGCTTCTTGCCATGAATTTGCCGGCGAATGCGCCGCTGTATATTCCCGCGGTCGGATCGTTCGTCGCCATTGTTATCACGAAGCATCTGTTTGGGGGGCTCGGGTACAATATATTCAACCCGGCGCTCATCGGACGGGCTTTTGTTCTCATCAGTTTTCCCAAACTGATGACGACGTTTGTGCCAACCAGCGTTATGCATATGGACGCGAAGACCATGGCAACCCCGCTGGTCATCTTAAAAGAAGAAGGGATTTCGAAGCTTCTCGAGATCTATCACACCAAGATGGCACTGTATCAGGACCTCTTTATCGGGAACAGGGCCGGATCCCTCGGAGAGACCTCGGTGATCGCGCTCTTGCTCGGTGCTGGCTTCCTCTTGATGAAGAGATATATCACCTGGCATGTCCCGATATCATTCGTTGCGACCGTCGGGGTTCTTTCCTGGTTGTTCGGGGGGAAAGAGGGCCTGATGTCCGGAGATGCGATCTTCCATATGATGTCCGGTGGCCTTATTCTCGGCGCATTCTTCATGGCCACAGACTATGTGACCGGTCCCTCGGTCCGCAGCGCCCAGGTCGTGTTCGGCGTCGCGTGCGGTGTTCTTACGGTGCTCATTCGGCTCAAGGGCGGGTATCCCGAAGGCGTGATGTTCGCGATCCTGCTTATGAACTGCTTTGCACCGCTTCTTGACCGGGGCATGCGGAGTCGCGTTTTCGGCAAGGTAAAGGCCGCGGGGGTGAAGAAATGAAGGAGATGATCAAGATAACCCTCAGCCTTGTCGCAATCTTTATTGCAGCGGGTATCATCATGGGCGTTACGTATAAATACACTTCGCCGGTGCGTTTTATCGCTGAAAAGAAGGAAAAGGAAGAAGCGCTGAAGCAAATGGCTCCTGATGCGACAGACCCGATCATTCCCGCGGGGACCTGGAGCAGCAGTCATGGCAAACCCTACGAATATTATCGGGCGACCTCTCAGGGGAAGCCGGTGGCCTATATATCCAGCACGGCAGGCAAGGGATATTCAAGCTTTATCGCCATGCTCGTGTCGTTGGACCCCGATCTGAAAATCAGGGAGGTCAAGATACTGCACCATGGCGAGACGCCCGGTTTGGGCGATCAGGTAGAGGACCGGACGCTTTTTCTCGACCAGTTCAAGGGCAAAGCACTTTCGCAGCTCATTCTCCTGAAAACGGAAACCAAGGAGAACATTCAGGCAATTTCAGGAGCAACGATCTCGAGCCGTGCAGTAACCAATGGCGTGAAGGACGCAGTGCAGACACTTGTCGATACGTATGGTTCAGGGATTAAGTCCGCGGCGCAGGGGGTGGCACCATGAGCAACGTCAATTACGGGACCATCATCAAAAATGGCATCTTCGGTGAAAACCCTGTTTTCAGACTGGCACTCTCCCTCTGTCCAGCCGTAGCTGTTACGAGCGGCGTGAAGAACGGATTTCTTATGGGAGTGGCCGTGCTCTTCGTGATGACCATGGTCAATGCCACCGTTTCCCTTCTCCGAAAATTTATTAACCCGAAGGTCCGTATTCCTTCGTACATGTTCATTATCGCCACCTGGGTCACGGTGACCGACCTTGTCATGGCCGCGTATGCGCGGGACGTCTATAAGCAGATGGGACTGTATATCATGCTTATCGTCGCATTTGCCATTGTGCTTTCGCGGGCGGAGATGTTCGCGAGCAAGAACAAACTGCTCCCCTCGATCGTCGACGGCGCTGCGATGGGCATGGGATTTCTCCTTGCCCTCGTGCTCCTCGGAATTTTCCGGGAATTTCTGGGCAAAGGATCGCTCTGGGGATATCAGATATTGGTCTCCGACGGGAAAGCAATCAAGCCGCTTCTGATCATGATACTTCCCACCGGAGGGTTTTTTGCCATGGGTCTCATGATGGGCTGGTTGAACTGGATAGACCGGAAATTCTTCGGCGGCAGCGGCGGTGGAGGCGGGGCGCACCATTAAGAATTGCGGGATGCGGAGTGCGGAATGCGGAATTAAAATTCCAAATACGCAATCCAAAATCTGAAGTCGTTCCACCCGGAGGGGATCATGCATATAAATTGGGAACACGTAGTAACCATATTCATCGCATCAGCGCTCATCAATAATTTTGTCTTCTCCCGTTACCTCGGCCTCTGCATCTTCTTCGGCGTGACCAAGAAGATGGAGACCGCCGTGGGCATGAGCTTCACCTTTACCGCCGTGATGCTGATCGGGGCGGCCCTGAACTGGGTGATCTACGAGTATGTCATGATCCCCTTTCACCTGGGATTCCTGAAGATCGTTATTTTCATCGGCGTGGTTGCCGCGTTCGTCCAGGCCGCGGACACGATCATGAAGAAAGTCACTCCGGCGCTGTACTATAAGCTGGGAATTTACCTCGCGCTGATCGTGACGAACTGCATCATTCTGGCCGTGCCGCTTATCAACGCGGAGGAACATTACGGTCTGTTCGAGAGCATGTCCCTTGCCCTGGGTTCGGGTCTCGGATTCAGCCTCGCGCTCATCATCATGGCGAGCATCCGGGAAAAGCTTGAGCTTGCAGACGTGCCCAGATCCTTTCAGGGACTGCCTATTTCGTTCGTTCTCACCGGGCTCATCGCCCTCGCTTTTTTAGGTTTCTCGGGCATGATCACGCTTTAACCATGAATGAAGAAGGTAAAAAACCATGTATGAACAACTGACGCATATTTTTACGCAAGTCCTCACCCATATCGTAGGGGTTTTCTTCAACAATCTGCTCCCCCAGATTGGTGTGGGCGGGTCTGTGGAGACACTCGAAAAAGTGCCGTGGGATAATGTGGTGTACGGACTCGTGGTCCTTGCCGCGCTCGGCGTCGTCTTTGGCATTGCGCTGGCGATCGTTGCCGCTCGATTTGTCGTGAAAACCGATCCCAAGGTGGAGAAGGTGCGCGATGTTCTGCCGGGCGCCAACTGCGGCGCCTGCGGATTCGCCGGCTGCATGGGATATGCCGAGGCCGTGGTGGGGAACCCCGATGTTGCCGTGAACATGTGCGCCCCCGGTAAATCGGCGGTTGCCGAAAAGATCGCGGAGATCACCGGTAAGAAGGCTGAAAAGGTTGACCCCAAGATCGCACGGGTCTTCTGCCAGGGCGGCAATTCCCTGAGCCAGCGGAAATTCATCTACACCGGCGTAATGGACTGCACGGCGGCGGTGCTCGCGGCAGGCGGCGACAAATCCTGCGAGTACGGATGCCTGGGATATGCCACCTGCATGCGCGCCTGCCCCTTCGAGGCCATCACGATGAGCGCCGACAACCTGCCGATCATCAGCAAGGAGAAGTGCACCGCCTGCGGCAAGTGCGTTGCCGCCTGTCCGAAACAGGTGATCGAACTTGCGGTGGAGTCCAAAGCGGTGGTGATCAGCTGTCACAGCAGGGACAAGGGCGCGGACACCAAGAAGAAGTGCCAGGTCGGGTGCATTGCCTGCGGGATCTGCGTCAGGACCTGCCCGGTTGACGCCATCAAGATCGACAACAACGTGGCGCGGATCGACCATGGCAAATGCGTCGTCTGCGGCCTCTGTATCAGGAAATGTCCGACGAACGCGATCCGCGATTACATTCCGGTACGCCCCAAGGCATTCATCGATCCATCAAAGTGCGCGGGCATCGATGTGTGTGAAAAGGTCTGCCCGGTCAGCGCCATCTCCGGAGACATCCGTTCGGTGCATGTCGTCAATCAGGAGAAATGCATCGGTTGCCGGATGTGCGAGTCCCGTTGCCCCAAGAAGGCCATTACGATGATTGAAGCGCCTTCCTCGGGTGCGGTGAAGAAGCCCGCGCAGGCACAAGAGCCGGTCACGGTTTAACAGGACCTCAACCCATACTGGAAAAGGGGATGCGTAACGTGCATTCCCTTTTTTTTCGCGCAGAAAAACAGACCGGAGACACTTCCTTTTTCTGCTTGACAAAATTCCGCGCTTAGGTTAAAAACAGACTCATTCGTCATTCTGCTCAATTTCGACACGATCATTTTTTGGAGGTATACATGAATCCTGAGGATATCAAATACCATAGGGAACATGCCTGGGTGCGAGCAGAAGGCAAGCGTGCTACTATCGGTATCACCGACTACGCTCAACAGCAGATGGGCGATATCGTGTATATCGATCTGCCCGAGGTTGAAACCGAGATCGATGCAGACTCGGAACTGTCCGAGGTCGAGTCCACCAAGGCCACCTCACCCGTGGTCAGCCCGGTATCGGGCACGGTCGCGGAGGTGAACGAGGACCTTGCCGACTCGCCGGAGATCATCAATGAAGATCCCTACGGCAACGGTTGGCTCGTCGTGCTCGAGATGAGCGATCCCTCGGAGTTGAACGACCTGATGACCAAGTCGGAGTACGAGAAGTTCCTGAAGGAAGAAGAGGCGAAGTAGGGAAAAAGGAATGCGGCATTAACTTAATACACATTGACCGAAAGGGAGAGTATTTACTCTCCCTTTTTTTACTCTGCAAAACATGAAAACAAAAAGATTAAGCACAGAGGACACAGAGGTACAATCGTGAGCGCATACGCAGGGGTCCCAAAGAACGTCATTCCCGAAGTTTTATAAGCCTGCCCCGGTATATTTTTAAGCCGGGGGGAATCCGGTTTTTTTCAATCAGTAAAACCATATCCCCGATGGAGGCGTTCGGGGATGACCGAACAAGTCAGGAGCATATCATGACAATAAAACTCACGATCATCGGCGCGGGACCCGGCGGTTATGTGGCCGCGATCCGAGCGGCCCAGAAGGGCGCTGAGGTGACGGTCGTCGAAGGGGCTGAAGTGGGCGGCACCTGCCTGAACTGGGGGTGCATACCCACGAAGACCCTTATCGCGTCAGCCGAGGCGCTGGTGCGTACCCGTCACGCCGCTGATTTCGGCATTCAGGTGTCGGGAGAGGTAAGCTATAACCTGACAAAGATCCGCGAGCGCAAGGACAAGGTCGTATCCACCCAGGTCAAGGGCATCCGGAGCCTGTTCAAGAGCTGGGGCGTGAACCTCATCGAGGGCCGCGGTTCAATACTCTCGCCCGGTATGGTGCGGGTGGTCCGGAAGGACGGCACGGTAGTGGACGTGAGGTTCGACAAGGTCATTATTGCCACAGGCTCGCGGCCCGCGAAGCTGCCCGGGTTCCCCTTCGACGGAGAGAGTGTGATCACGAGCGATGAAGCGATCCAGCTCAAGGATATACCCAAAAGCCTTCTCATCATCGGCGCGGGAGTGATCGGTTGCGAGTTCGCATTTATCTACAATGTCTTTGGCGCGGAAGTGACCATGGTCGAGATGATGGCGCACGCGATCTCGACCGAGGACGAGGAGATGTCCGGGATCCTCGAACGGGAGCTGAAAAAGGCAAAGATCAAGCTCGTGACGAACGTGAAAGTAGAAAAGGTGGACAAGGGCCCGGATGGAATGATGGTAGCGAAGCTGTCGAACGGGACAGAGGCCAGGGCCGAACGGATACTCGTTTCCATCGGCCGGAGCATGAACTCGGAAAACCTCGGGCTTGATACTGTCGGAGTGGTCATCGGCAAACGCGGCGAGATCACGGTAAATGATAAGATGGAGACCAACGTGCCGGGCATCTACGCCATCGGCGACGTGACGGGGAACATGATGCTGGCACATGTCGCGTCGCACCAGGGTCTCGTGGCAGTGGATAACGCGCTCGGTGGGGATTCCCGTATGGATTATAACGTGGTCCCGGCCGGCATCTTCACTATGCCCGAGATCGGCAGCGTCGGCCTCAGGGAAAAGCAGGCCATCGAGAAGGGCATCAAATACCGTGTGGGCAGGTTTCCGTTCCGGGGGCTCGGCAAGGCGCACGCCATGGGCGAGATCACGGGAATGGCAAAGATCATCGCTGATGAAGACACGGACAAGGTTATCGGCGTTCACATCTGCGGCGCCCATGCCACAGACCTGATCCACGAGGGTGCGCTGGCCATAAAGATGGGCGCTACGGCAAGACAGCTCGGGGACATGATCCATGCACATCCCACACTGGCAGAGGCCTTGATGGAAGCGGCAGAAGATGTGCATACGATGGCAGTCCATGTGATGAAGGAAAAGTAGTCAGGAGGCAGGTGGCAGGGGAAAGACCACTCTCTCCTTGGACATTTTTATCATGACATCGGGGTCTCCTCGTATTGACTAATGGGGAGAACAATGCTATACCTATTTGCAGGCGAGTGTGCTGAGATATAATTTCGCACAAGCAAGTGCAACTGATCTCTCAACCATATGAAAAAAGTCATGCCTATATACTGCACGTATCTTTGGGGCGGTCATCTTTTGTATCTGGGCCGGCTCGACTGCAATACCAGACACAGGCACCATGCCCTGCAAGTAATCTTTAACCGGACGGGGCAGTTTTTTGAATTGCGGATTGATGGATCCTCGATTGAATGCGACGGGGTCGTTATCGGGTCCGACTATCCCCACTCACTTCTCAGTTCCAGTGACAGTCAGGTCCACCTGCTGATCGACCATCAAAGCGCGGTTGCCAGAACGATTGCACGACAGCATCTCGGAAAAAAGAATATTAAAATACTCACCGGCGTTCTCCTCAGGAGGTTACGGGGATGTATCGGCGCCCGGGTTAATTTTCTCGGGTCATGCACACAAGCCCACGAGGTCTACAGAAAAATCGTATCGGTACTTGGTGGATTTGCCGAGCATCCAGAGGATGCGGTTGACCCTCGGATACAAGCCGTCATGGACCTGCTGCAGGAAAAACTTCTTTGCGAGAAAGTGACCGTCGCGGAACTTGCCCGGCGAGCCTGCCTTTCCGAAAGCCGGTTAATGCATCTGTTCACCAAGCAAATCGGCATTCCAATCCGGCGTTATAATCTGTGGCTGCGGGTTTTGGCGGCAGAGCGATTCATTGCGCAGGGCAAGATGTCTTTTACCGAGGCTGCGCATAGCGCCGGGTTTGCTGATTCCGCGCATCTCTGTCGCACCTACAGAAGCATGTTCGGCCACCAACTTACCGATTGTGTCAAAAACAGCAGGTTCGTTCAAGTAAATTCCTGTTATTTCTGATACCCTCCAATTAGCCGTACATCAACGGAAGAAAAATAATTAATTCAGAATGCAGCCCCCCGCCATTCTGTTCGAGGGGGACCGCCGCTCATCCGAGGATCAAACTCGAACATTTTCGATTTTATCTGGCTTGAAAGGAGACGCCTCTGCTCCGCTCGTGCAGAAAAATAAGAAAGGGGGAAAAATGAAAACCTGGTTTATCATATGTATTACCGGAATGGCCATGATTACCAGCGCCTGCAGTTCCGTGCCCCTGATCGGCAAAGCCGACGACGAAAGGAGGGGTCGTCGACCTGGGACCAAGGCCGCGTATGAGATGTTATGTACGTCGGGTGACCTGGTCAAAGTGCTTGAAGACACACATTTCAGCAAGGAAATGAAAGAAGCTTTCTATCAATCCAACTGTTCAGCCGAACGGTCCTATGAAAAGGTCAAAAAGCTTTTCATATCCATGACGCCTGAACAGAGGAAGGACATCAGAACCGCCTTCAAAAAGAATGGCTATGAAATAAATGGCGGGTCGTGTTGAGGATTGTTAAACAATACATCCGGTCGGATGTAAACTCTCTGATTCAACAATGTTCTTTAAAAAAGAGAGTGGCGGTCAACATCGTTGGACAATCTTGAATATGAATGAAATTATCAAAATCACTCACATGAAAAAGCAATTTCCGCATGGATGGTTTGCGGCATGTGGGCGGGAAATCACGTCAAATACAGCTGTCGTGTCTTCCTGGTCCGAGGTGACTTGTAAAAACTGCAAATTGAAACAATTACGCTTAGCAGATCGAGAGCACTATTGCGATCTGTCCGCAGGTATCAGGGAATCGGTAGGGTCAATTCTCTCTCCTTGAGTTCGCGTCATTCTGATCCACCACAAATTTCATCATGCATGCTCGCCTTGTTTTGCTTCACCCTTTCTCTGTTGCCTCGTCCAGCTTCCCGAATGCCTTCAACACGACCTCCGACAGCGCCGGATGAATATGCATGCCCTTGGCAACGGACCAAAGGTTGCCGTCACCTGCCATGGCATTCACGACCTCCTGGATCAGGATGGACGCCTGCGGGCCGATGATGTGGTATCCCAGGATCTTTCCCGTCTTCCGCTGCACCACGGCCTTGGCAAAGCCCTCGGTCTCGATCATGGCATCGCCGCGTGCCACGTCCGTGTACATGGCCTTGCCCACAAGAACCTCATCTTTGCCCATGAGCTTGACAGCCTCCTCCTCGGTCAACCCCACTGCAGCTATCTCCGGGTATGAGAAAACGGCATGCGGCACGGTCAGGAAGTTCATGCGTGATTTCTTTCCGTGAACGGCATTGTGCCAGACAAGTTCGGCCTCATGATTTGCCGTATGCCGGAACATTTTCTTACCGATGGCATCGCCGAACGCCCAGATACCTTTCTTCGACGTCTCAAAGAACTCATCCACGACGATGTAATCCTTTTCGTCCGTCTTCACGCCGGTATTCTTTACCATCAGAAGATCGGCATTTGATCTCCTTCCTGCGGCGATCAGAACAGATTGAGCGATGACCTCCAGCTGTTTTCCGCTGTTCTGCTCTTTTGCCGTGACCGTAGTGACCTTTCCGGTTTGGCGGACCTCAATGACTTCGGTATTGGTATGAATAGTCATGCGGCGGGACAGGGATGTCTTCAGCAGTTCCGAGATCTCAGTTTCCTCTGCGGGCACGAGACGCTTGTTCCTCTGTATGATGGTGACCTTCGTGCCCATGGCCTCGAAGAAATGGGCGAACTCAGCGGCGATGTATCCGCCGCCGATGATGATCATGCTTTCCGGACGTTCCGTGAGCCGGAGCGCACTCTCGTTCGTGAGGTACTCGATGCTCTCGATGCCTTTGATGGGAGGAATGAGCGGCCGGGCGCCGGATACGATGAAGATCGTTTTACCTTTGATCGTCCGGCCCGCCGCATCGAGTGTATATTCCCCCGTAAACTGCGCCTCGCTCCCGTAGAAATCGAAATCTTCGGTTTCGTCCAACGTTTTTTGGATAGTGTCGTGACTCTTTTTCACGGTCTTTCGCATCCGCTCCATGATGGATGCGAAATCGATCGCCTTGATCTCTGCCGTGATGCCGAATTTTTGTGCCTCGCGGATCTCCATGATCCTGTCAGCCGGAAAGACGATCATCTTTGTGGGAATGCAGCCGACGTTCAGGCAGGTGCCGCCCACAGGCCCCTTGTCCACGAGGGCCACGGTCTTGTTATGCTTCAGCGCGTCGTTGACAAGGTTTGCGCCCGCTCCGGAGCCGATGATGATGACGTCGTATTCTTTCATGGTAGTCCTTTCAGGAAGCAGACTCCTCCTTGACTATGGTCTGATCGTAAGGTAGATCGAACCTCCTTGCCGATAGATGAGCAGGAGCACGCCATCCTTTTCTCCAATCTTGGAGACGGCCTGTTCATAATCCTGCGTGCTCTTGATGTTCTGACGGTTCACTTCCTGGATCACGTCATTGGTCTGCAAAAAAGCACGGCTGGGGCCGTCTGGAGAGACATCAGTCACGACAACTCCGCTCATACTCTCGGGGATGTCAAGCTTGTCGCGCAGGCTTGTGGTGAGGTCCTGGACCGTGATGCCCTTCAATACGTTGTTGTATTCGCTCTTTTTTATGTCCGCTTTTTCTTTTAATTCACTGAGCGTTGCCAGGAGGGACTGTTGATTGCCATCCCGTATTATCTTCATCTCGATCTTTGTTTCTGGCGATAAGGCGGACACCCGGTTCCTGAGGCTGGTGGCGTCGGTAACCGCTTTCCCGTCCAGTTCGATGATGAGGTCGCCCCGCTTCAGACCGGCCTTGGCCGCAGGGCTGTCTTCCATGACGCCCGAGACCAGGGCGCCTGACTGTTCCGTGATCTTGAAGGATTTCGCGAGCTCCGGTGAAAGATCCTGGATGCTGACACCCAGCCAGCCGCGGATCACTTTCCCGTGCTTGATGATATTGTCCATAACGCTTGTTGCCATGTCGGAGGGTATCGCAAAGCCGATCCCCATATATCCGCCGCTGGTCGAGAAGATGGCGGTATTGATGCCGATCAGTTCACCGTTGGTGTTGACCAGCGCGCCGCCCGAATTGCCCGGGTTGATGGCCGCGTCGGTCTGGATGAAGTCCTCAAAATCAGCGAGACCGATATGCGATCTTCCCACGGCGCTCACGATCCCCATGGTGATCGTCTGGTTCAGGCCAAAGGGATTGCCAATGGCGATCACCACGTCACCGGTCTTCAGCGTAGATGATGACCCTACGGGTATCGTCGGTAGTTCCCCGGCATCGATCTTCACGACGGCGAGGTCTGTTTTGGAATCAACGCCCACGATCGTGCCTTTGAATTCCCGTTTGTCATACAGAACCACCTTGATCTCTTCGGCCCCCTTGACTACATGGCTGTTCGTAAGGATATACCCTGTGTCGGACACGATCACACCCGAGCCCAGGGCCGAGGACTTCTGTTTCCGGTTCTGCCCCGGATGGTTGAACTGGTCGCCGAAGAAGCGCCTGAAAAAAGGATCGTTGAACATATCGCCGAAGGGGTTCTCTTGCGCCGGGATCGTGGTCGTTGTCGAAATATTCACCACGGCGGGCCGTACTGCCTCGGCCACCTCGGCCAGTGCATTGCTTAAATTCCCGAGCAGCTTTTTACTGTCCGGGGAAATGGTTTTCCCCCCGGCGTGGGCGGTATTACCGGTCAGGTAAACGCCCGAAACCAGGAATAGAATGCTGAGTACAACAAGAAACCATGATATTTTGCTGTTGCGGATGCGCTTCTGCATATGCTCCTCCTTGTTAGATGATAATGAAGTCCTCTGTTGCAGCAATGACGAATTTGTATTTTATTCCAGTAGATGTTCTCACTTTTCAATGACCGCATGGGGTTTGCAGGAATTTGACACTCAATATGAACATTGGTTTAACAAAGCTGTATTATTTCCGAGAGGGCTGAATATCCTGTTGTTACACTACCAATTCCAATCTGTTGCTGTCAAGGAACAATAAATATCCTTCCACGCGCTCAAGCTTGAAGATCTCTTTCACTGCCTCACAATATATCTTGATCTGCGGGCGGTAATGATCCTTCCACGATCTGAGCGCGCCGTCATTCTCGATAAGAATGGACTTATAATCTATAACAGATCCTTTCCCGTCCCTGATGACGACGCGATCGATGATGCCGCTCACGAGGGAGTGGCCTTTTTTGTACAGGAAAGGCAGCTCCGAATACGACTTATCGCGGCGCTCGAAAATCCATGCTCTGTCCCGATTTTCAAGAATTGATCCCAGGATCGACCCGACATTCAGCTTAAAGTTATTTTGAGCGTCGTGCCCGAGCGTCATTATCTCAGGATATTCGGCCGTGATCCTGTCAATATCGTATACACCGGCCTTTGAGTGTTCCTCAAGACAACGGTGGAGAACGCTCCCCCGGGTGAGGGGGGAAACATCCCTGGTTTCACCTGAAAGGGCCGGTGCCCCGGTTGCATCTTCCATTTTTCGCTCGATGAAGTCTGTTGCCCGCTTCCACTCAAGCGCTTCCGAGCGCGGGAGAGGGGAGATGTTGTCGAGGACTTGTTGTACCTCGATCTGCGTCGTAACGGCCTGATCAGCGTTCCTCTTGAAAAATCGGGCCGAAGGAGGTTTTTCCGTCATGCTTGGTTCCCCGGCAGACGAGGGATATGAGTAGCAACGTGTGCCTGCCGGATCGGTGATCGGTGCTTCAAATAATGGTTGCGGCGCGGTGATATACAGGTAATCCAGCCAGGTGTTCTGTTTGATCGGCGTCTTGCCGGCTCCGAGGGTGCCGAGCATGATCAGATGGTCCCGTGCCCGTGTCATCGCGACATAGAGAAGCCGCTGGTGTTCCCGCCTGAGCTCTTCCTGTTCGCCGCTGTCGCCTTTCCACATATCGTCATACACCGGGTTGTCCGGATCCTTGATGGCGATGCGCGGCATACCGCCTGTTTCGCTGATGAGCGCCTCCGGTCCAATGGTGAGCGATCGCGCGGCCTGGTTCATCCCCGGCAGGAACACGATGGGAAATTCCAGACCCTTTGCCTTATGCACGGTCAGGATGCCGACGGACCCCTGGAACCCGGGAAGGTTCATGTCAGCGGCGGCTTCGCGCTGCTCGGTCCTGCGGATGTTCCTGACCCATTCAACGAAGTCCTGGAGCGTGGTGTAGCCGCGGCGATCGAACTCGCGGGCAGTATCGAGCAGTTTATCGATGTTGAAGACCGCCTGAGGGTTCCTCCTGCCGAACCGCACATAGGCGCCGCTCTCATTGACGATCATATGAATGAGGGAGGCAAGAGGCGCGACGCCCGCGAGCTGTTGCCAGCGGTGCAACAATTCCCACGCTCCTGGTTTCAGCGTTCGGAGGGCATCGGCCATATCTCCCTGGTGCTGCATGAGGTCGAAGATGTCCTTGTCCGTGAACCCGAAGAGGGCCGAGGTAAGGGCCGCGGCAAGCGCCAGTTTATCATCCTTGTTCCAGAGGAAAAAGAGGGTGCTCATCAAGGCCTGGATCTCATCCTCCTCGTAGAAGCCGATGCCGCCGATCACGCGGAAGGGAATGCCTGCCTGCTGCAGTGCTGTTTCGTATTCTTTGAGCCTTGTGCGCGACTGGATCAGGATGGCGCAGTCGCCGAAAGCAGCGGGACGCATTTTCCAATCAGATACCGGCCCGGTTTCAAATCCCCCCCCGCCCCCCTTTGTTAAAGGGGGGATTTCTTCTTTTCCCCCTTTGGAAAAGAGGGATTGAGGGGGCTTTGTACCTGCAGACCTTTCATAAACAGTTGCCCCGCGTTCGATCAACGACGATATCTCCCTCGCAAGCACTTCTGCTTCCGTGGGGCCGGTCAACTGTGCGTCCGCGGGCGTCTGCTGAATCTCGATCAGCTGCACGCTCCCCTTGTGGTCTTTCCGGTCAACGTCAGAGGCTTTATAACGTTCTCCCCACAGCCCTGCAAAGACCCTGTTCACGGTCTCGATGACCTCGGGTGTTGAACGGAAGTTCTTATCGAGCGTGAGAATCGCCCTCGATCCTGGCGGCAGAAGCGTCTCCATTTTCTGCTTGACGTTCTCGATCAGGCGGTAGTTCGCCTCGCGGAAACGGTAAATGGACTGCTTCTCATCGCCGACCACGAACAGCGTGGGGGGCATGCGCTTATCAGCCCCCAGGCCCGCGAAGATCTCGCTGGTCAGCTTGTCGAGGATTGCCCACTGGATATCGCTGGTGTCCTGGAACTCGTCAACGAGGAAATGCAATATCTTGCGGTCGAGCCAGTAGAGGATCTCCGGCGATTCACTATTCTGGAGCAGGCGATAGGTGTAGATCTCGAGGTCATCGAAGTCCAGAAGACCTTCCCTGATCTTTGATGCCTGGTATTGTTCGGCGGAGCGCAAATACAGCCGGAGCATGCTGAGTGACTCGCGGCCTGCTTGCGCGCGTTGGTACGCGTTCCTGAGCCGGTACAGCAAAGCCTGGATCGCGAAGAAGAGCTTCTCATATTCCTTTCTGTTCCCGCCTTTAAATGCTTTTGCGGCGATCTTCGCGTTCTTGCGCGGTGCGCCTTCGAGGGTGAAGTAGATCGGGGAGAGTTCTGATGATATCCTGGAGGCCGTATCAGCGTCCTTTGCAGCGGCAAGAAGAAGGTGTCCGGGACCCATGCAGTCAACGTAATTGTCAAACTCTGCCTTGAGAATCCGCTCCATCTCCTGGAACGATGTCCGCCATTCATCGCCGGTGATGAGAGTCGTGAGCTCCGCCTCCGCAGCATCAATCTCCATTCCTGTGCGTATTGCCTTGAGCAGGCCGTCGGGTCCCTGTGCGTCGATCTCCATGCGCTTGAGCCTGCTCCTGATTGAAAGCAGGTACTCGATCGTGGAGATCAGTTCGTCAACCGTGAATCCCTTGAGCGGGGCCATGATCTCCCGGTCCTGGTCGGATCCTTCGAGGGTGTCTTCGACGGCCTTCCGGATCTTGGCCGCCTGGTCGCGGGAGTCGAGCACGCCGAAGTCCGGCGGGAGTCCCGCTTCGAGCGGATAGCGCTTTAATACATTCATGCAGAAGGAGTGAATGGTGGAGATGCGCAGGTCCTGTCTGCCGCGGATGATCTTCTTGAGCACGGCCTCGGGCAGGCCGCCTATTACCCGCTCTTTGATCTCCGCGGCGGCCTTTTCCGTGAAGGTGATGGCCACGGCCTGGTCGATGGCGAGCCCGCGCTTGTCGAGCACGTCGAGCAGCGCAAGGTAACGGTCCTTCAGCGCGCGGGTCTTGCCCGATCCTGCCGATGCAGAGAGGTGCACGGACTTGCCGGTGTCGGCGGCGTTCTTTTGGATTTGATGTTTATCGGAGGGGGCCATTTACTCGTACGTTATTACGTCATGCAATGTTTTGGCTAATTTCCGGATCGTGTACGGTTTTGCCACGACGCCTTTAAAGCCGTATTTGTCGAATTCCGCCATGATGGGGTCGCTGGAATAACCGCTCGATACGATCACCTTGGCTGTTGGATCGAGTTCGAGCAGTTTTTGGACAGCTTCTTTTCCTCCCATTCCCCCCGGGATGGTCAAATCCATAATGACAGCGTCAAACGGCTGTCCGGATTTCCTGGCTTCTTCATATAAGGAGATCGCTTCCGCGCCGTTCAGGGCAAACACGGCACGGTAACCGATCGTGTCGAGGATCGATCCCGCAACGTTCCTGACGATTTCATCGTCATCCATCATCAATATTGTTCCGTGTCCGGCTGGCAGCGGTTCTTCGTCCGCTTCCCTTGCCGGGACCTTTTTGAGCGAGGCGGGAAGGTAGATGGAAAATGTCGATCCTGCTTTTGGGTCCGACTCCGCGGCAAGGTAACCGTCGTGTTTCTTTACGATAGAATAGGCGGTGGCGAGGCCGAGCCCTGTTCCGTTCTGCTTGGTCGTAAAATACGGGTCGAATATCCTGGAGAGATGTTGATCCGGGATCCCGACTCCCTGGTCCCGGATGGATATCTTTATATAGTTACCGGAGGCCAACGGCAATGGGGCGTCGGCTTCGATGGTACTATTCTCGCATTGAACGGTAATGGTCCCGCCCTGCGGCATGGCCTGGTCCGCATTCATAATGATATTATGAACTACCTGGCCTATCTGTCCCTCGTCCACGTCTGTTCGCCAGAGATCGCCGGGAATGATAAATTGGCCCTTCACTTTTGATCCGCTGAGAACAAATGCCGATGACTCCCTGATGAGCTCTCCGATGGATATTGTTTTTCTGATCGGCGCTCCTCCCTTGGAAAAGGTGAGCAATTGTTGGGTCAGGTCCCGCGCTCTCAGCGTCGCCTTCTTTGCTTCTTCCAGTCTCGCAGAGGCGGCTACCCCGGGTTCATCATTCATGGTAACGAGCTCGATGTTGCCCAGGACAACAGTCAGCAGGTTGTTAAAATCATGGGCGATCCCTCCGGCAAGGACTCCGAGAGATTCCAGTTTCCTGGATTTCAGCAGTTCATCCTCCATCCTTTTCCGCTCCGCTATTTCCCTGACGACCTGTTCGTGGAAAAGACAGCCCTCCAGGGACCTGGCGAATTTGGACATAATGCCTGCAAGCTGGTTGAGTTCCTTCTGCTGGAAGGGCGCGGTCCGCGTCATGTCGTAGATCGTCAGGACGCCGATCTCCGTGAGGGCAAAGCTCGCGAACGCTCCTTTCTTGATCCCGTTTTCGGTTATGATGTCAACAAAACCGTCCTGCCCGTATGCTAACGAAACGGACTGTTTGTCCCGGACCGCGGAAAAAAGCGGATGCGTGAGCGGCAGCTCCCGGTTCCGTACATACGATTCAGGGTTGGCATAGACCATGGTGGCCCGGTCGCTTTTCTCGAACCCCTTGACGTACTCGTTGTATATCCAGACCGAGACGAAGGTCAGGCCTTTCCGCGCCATAAGCGTTTTCAGAAACACATCGCAGTTCATCTTCAGGTCCAGCGAACTGCCGATGGAGAGGGAGAGTTCGTACAGGATGGAGATATCTTTGATTATGGTATTGAGGTGTTCGATCATTCTTATTCGTACAGCGTTCCTATGACGACGGTTTTGTTGAAGAACTCAAGGTATTTCTGGCCATAGGAGGATATCTCCCCGAGCGTCAGGGCGCCCACGGGGCTGTTCCCCGGTAATTTCGACGTGATCCGCTTCTGGATCAGCTTCAACTCTTTCGAAAAATTTTTCAGGAAAAGCGACCGCGAAATACAATCAAAAACCAGATTCTCGCGAACGGTCACGCTTCCGAGATTCCGCAGGCACTCTGTTGCCGCATTTTCCGCTGCCTGAAGCAGCGAGGCATCTTTACCCTTCAGAATATTCAGGACCGCGTTCTCGGGAATTTCTCCAACACAGACGAGCTCTCCCCGCACGTTTACCCTGATGGGATCGCGGACGATATCTTCCTCGCCTTCCGTCAGCATTCCGAACGGATAGCCCTTTGCAATATCAAAAAAGTTATCCGATGTTATTTTTTTTCCGGACGCCTCTTCCACGGTCCGCCGGTATACCTCCAGGGCGTTTTCCCAATTTAATTCGATGACGACGTTCTTGTCCGTTTTTGTGGCCACGATCGGGCCCATGATCTTTTCCCATCCGTGACGGACGGCAAGGGAGCTTCGCAGCTTGATGAAGGCGACGATCGCCGCATCCTGGACAAAACCATCGTTCGTGAAAAGACACGGCTGCTGCTTCAAGGTGAGAGAGCCGGCGCCGCCACCCACGTAGTGGACGGAATTGCCGAAGGAACGGAACAGGCCTTGAAGGAAAAGCGAGATGTTGGCGGCCAAACCGTCCACGAATACCAGGGCGGTGTATTGTTTGTCAAGCGCGCCGGATATTTCCATGAAATCCGGAAATTTCACCTGGCCCGAGCTTAATCCCGTAATGAGCAGTGGTCTTGTAAGGGAGGGGAGGGTGGTGATGATTGCTCCCTCTTCGTTCCTTTGGTCCCCGGAGATGATCGCGGGAAAGACACCGCCGAAGAAAACACTGTTATCCCGATTAAGAGCGGAAATGACCTCCTGGACATCCACCTTCGCGTTCTCTCCCAGCATGATGAATAAGACGTCGCCGACCTTTTTCTCCATTGTTCGGATCGATTCGATCATCTGTCGTGAATCCGGGCGTTCGAGGTACATGTGAACCTCCTGGCGCAAAAAGGGACCGGAAGCAGGCCGTTCGGTCCCGAGGATACTTCATTATATCAGGTTTTATCCTTCAGGGTAACGTGTTTCATCCATGGGGTAGCGTGCTTTATGAGGGCAACCACCCCTTACAATAAATAATTTATTAAAGTTAACTCCATGTATTCCTTATGGTTCCTTTTTTCCGCACAGTATCTCATTCGGACAATACCGGCATTTGTTCTCGTCCCGCGGTTTGGCCGCGAAATCGCCTGCGAGGATGCCTTCGACCGCTTTGCGCGCTTTGTCCATGCTCTGTTTTAATATCGATTCATATTCCTCTGCGTTTTTGGGGCTTGCCTTGGGCTTTGTCATAAGGTGATCGTCCCGAATATTCTTGTTAAAGAGCACCACGTCCCTGGCAAGGCCCTTGTTCTTTCCGGCGAGGTCATAATATGCCAGGCCGATGGATCTCTTGAGGCGGGGACCTTTGTCCTGCAGGGCCTGTTGTGCCATGACCGCGTAGACCGGGAGCTGGAAGATGTCCTGCTCCGGATTCATCTTCGGCGAAGGATAGGCGCCGGTCTTGTAATCCACGACGATGAAGTCGCCGTTCTCGTCCACGTCGATGCGATCGATCTTTGCCGACAGCTCGATCGCTTCGCCATTCGAAAGGACAACGCGATATCGTTCGATCTTCTGCTCCAGACAGGCAGGTTTCATTCCCTGTTTCCAGAATGCTTCCTCCGAATCGAGGAACCGTTCAGCCATCACGCTTATGAACAGCTCTTTTTCACGCCTGTTGCGGAAGGTATCAGCTTCCTTGTCAAATGCGGAGTCCGCGAGCTTTCGCAGGAGCGCCAGCGCATCATCGCGGGTCTCGCGCGTAACCGCCGTATTCCATGAAAGGTAGAAGTTACGCAGGATCGAATGGACCTTGCTGCCGCGGTCCATTGGAGAAATATCCCCGGTCACCTCTTCGAGCGGTTCGATGCCGAGGACCATGGTGATGTAGTAATCATAAGGACAATTGATATAGGCGTCCAGTTCCGTGACCCGGAACACGCGCTTCTGCTGCGGTATGGCCGGCAGGGTCGGTCCCGGTGGGTCGAACTCAAGCGCTGACCGTATCCCGGACAGGCCTTCGATCCCTGAATTCAGGACGTCCTGGATGCCTTTCACGTTCCCTGACAGGCTGAGTGCCTTTGCCAGTTCGGGGAGGCCATGACTTTCCTCGATCTTCAGGCTGAACTGGATGCCGGATGTTTTCTCGATGCCGCGATTCAGCAGGCCGGCGTTCTTGAGCGGGGTCAGCTCTTCCAGGAACGGCGACGGCGCCATGGGCCGGTCGCCTTCGTTCTCGGGACCGGTAAGGGTAACGAGATCGGCAGAGAGCAGGAGACGATAGAAATGATATGCCGCGGTCAGGCGGGACTTCTCGATCGTGCGAACGCCCATGGTCTCGAGCGTCTGCTCGGGCAGGAAGATGTTCTGCGGCAGACGCCGGGGGAACGCGGTGTCAACGAGTCCGCCAAGATAGACCTCTTTCCACGGAAGGCCCATGCTTTCTTCGATGCCCAGTATCTGGACGCCGCCTTCATCTTCCGGGGGCACCTGGAATCGGGCGTGCATGAAGGTCTTCTTGAGCAGGAACAGCCATTCGTTGAATGTGTAGGTATATTCCGGAAAGAGTATGCCGGCTCGCTTGAGGGATCCGAGAGTATCGTTCAATTTCTTGAATGCCTGAAGATTGATGTTCAAGGGGCCGTGGATCTTCTCCACCCGCGCCGCGAGTCCTGACCAGGATATGAGGCCGTCAAAACGCTCCATCCAGACGGAAAGAGGGCTCGCTGTTTTCCCGGCAAAGGGTTCGAGGGCGGAGAAAAGTTCCTTCAGCGGTCCTGAGAGGATGCCCCTGTCTTCGTCTTCCGGGGGAAGATGCGTGAGGGCGGAAAACAGCCTGTCTTTACCTCCGGCTATTCTCTTGTCCCGCATGAGCCGGTCGAGTGCCGGGGTGATCGCCGGATTATCGTTGAATTTCGTAAAGGGAGAACTGAAGATTCGCAGCAGCGAGGGGCCGGAGAAGTCTTCCTGGCATGAGCGGAGAAGCGAGATCATTGCGGTTGATACCGGCGATGCGCTGACCTGCCTTCCGAGGGCGCGGTTGTACGGGATGCCGTAGTCGTTGAAGATCTCTTCGACAAGCGGACCATATTCGTCGAGCGAAGGAAAGGCCACGAGAATGGAGTCCGGCCGGGCGCCGTTCCGCAACGATCTCTTTACCATTCCCGCTATCATCGACACTTCTTCGCGGGTATTGACCGCTGAGAGCAGGTTGATCGTTTTTGAGAACTGTGGCGGGGCCGGCGCGCTCTGTAGTATCCCGGCATAAGGCCGGTCCGAAAACAGTGCTGATGCAAGGAACAGATCATCGTTGCTCATGCCGGCGCTCTCTTCCTCCGGCGTGATCCCGACGTCTGAGACGAAGTCTTTTGTTATCCTGAGGGGGTGGAATTCTCCGGCGCGTTCAAGCAGGTCCGGGGATGGCGCATCGAGCAGGTATGTGCAATTGCCGCAATCAACCATCTTCCGCAGAATGTCCAGCTCAAGCTTGCCCGCGTCCTGGATCCCGTCGATGACGATGCGGGACCAGCCCCCAAGCCATGCGGGGTCGAAGTGATCGCGCAGCCAGGCGCGCATGCCTGCCGGGTCGATCAGGCCGCGTTTCACCAGGAGGGACGCATACCGTGCGTACACCTCAACGAGCAGCTTGACCTGGGGTTTGTCGGAAAAGTCGGCATCCTTGATCTTGAGAGCGAGTTCTTCAGGACCCACGCCCGCGGCGGATAATTGTTCGATCATCCCGGCGAGCGCGGCTGAGAGAGAGGGCGCGAGCAGGTCCGGGCTTTGGTTGAAAAGTGAACTGTTGATGAGGCGTTCCTTGACCAGGCCTTCGAGCAGGACCAGCCTGCTGTTTTCGTCCATGAGCCGCGGGCCGCTCCCGGAGGAGTAGAGCTTCTCAAAGAAGTGATGGAGCGTCTGGATCTCCGGCGGGACGAGCGCGGACGAGCCTTGATGATGAACAAGATCGAGGAACAGTCTGCCATACATGCGCTTCATGCGGGAAGAGGGCACGAGGACCAGAACGTCGTTATAGATGAACGGCGGACCCGGCCTGGACGCAATAAGTTGTTCCATGAGCCTGTTCTTTTCCGCCCAACCCGCGTTTCCGTATGGCATAATGATGCATCTCATCTCGAGTTGATTATGCCACAAGTCCCGCAAATAGACAATGATTTCACATTCTCCGAAGCGGCATTACGATGGGTGAATCGGTAACATATTTGCAGTGCAGGACAAGTAAAAATTAGTAACTACTCAGGTCTGTCTCACACAAAGCCACGAAGGCACAAAGAAAGGCTTTAGACCTTGGATTTAAACCAGAATAGTTTTTTTGTATTTCTTCGTGCGCTTTGTGCCTTCGTGTGAGAATATGGTTTTGAGGTCCTGAGTAGTTAGAAAAATTATTGACAATGACCAGTGCAAGGGTTATTATTGAAAACAGTTGTTATATGCAGTATCAAATTACGGAAAATAAATGTACCGGATGCGGGACCTGCCTGGATGTGTGTCCTACCGAGGCGATCAAGATGCAAAACGGGCGTGCGGTTATTACTTTTGAATGTATCGACTGCGGAGCTTGTCCGCGCGTCTGCCCCGAAGGAGCGATCAAGCAGGTGCAATCCACACCGGTCTCAAAGGCGTAATCAAGAGGAGGCTTACAATGGCTGAAGCAGTGACGAGTGCGACATGGGATCAGGAAGTATTGAAAGCACCGGGTCTTGTGCTGGTGGACTTCTGGGCGGTCTGGTGCGGGCCCTGCAGAATGGTTGCGCCGATTGTTGACGAGATCGCGAAGGAATACACGGGCAAGCTCAAGGTCGTGAAACTGAACACGGATGAGAATCCCGACATAGCCGGCAAGTACCGCATCATGGGCATCCCGACGCTCATGTTCTTTAAGGGCGGCCAGACCGTGGACCAGGTGGTAGGCGCCGTCCCCAAGGCACAGCTCAAGACCAAGGTGGACACGCTGCTCGCGAAATAAGGATATTTTCCGCGTGGCTGGAAACCGGAATGAGCGTTCGAACGGATGTTGTCGTTATTGGATCGACTGCCCGCCTTTGGCGGGCAGTTTTTGTTTGACCGGTTGTTTGAGAAGGAGATGTTGATGGTGAAGAGATTCGTCGTTCTATCCATCGTCGCGATCGCGCTGCTGTCCGGCTGTACTGACCAGGGTGTGCCGTCGGACACCATGGCCCCCAATTTTTCGCTCCAGGATATGAGCGGGAAAACCGTCAAGCTGTCGGATTACAAGGGGAAGGTTGTGCTGCTCGAGTTCTGGGCCGCCTGGTGCCCGCCCTGCCGCGCGTCCGCGCCGGGTCTTGAGAAGCTGCATAAAACGTATAAAGACAAGGGGCTGGTGCTGCTCGCGGTGTCAATGGACGAGGGCGGCTGGGATGAAGTACGGTCATTTATCAAGGAAAGCGGGATCACCTATACCGTACTGAAGGGTACGGAGGATGTCGCCATAAAATACCAGGTGCGCTCGATCCCCATGATGCTGGTGTTGAATAAAGAAGGCAAGATTGCGAAGCGGTATCTTGGTATGGGGAGCGACGAGGAACTGGAAAAGGACGTCAAGGATAACCTGTAAGGGGAAAAACGGCGAAGAGGTGAAGGGGTGACGCGGCGAGACGCCAATGACGTTGTTGTTCATCTTTTTATCCGCCGGCTTTCCCGTGAGACTATCATGTTTCTGTGCTGTTTTCGGGGTTGACAACACGGAAGCCGGCCGCTATAATGATTTTCGAAAAAGCGGGCGTAGCTCAGCTGGTAGAGTACAAGCTTCCCAAGCTTGGAGTCGCGGGTTCGAATCCCGTCGCCCGCTCCATTCAATACACGATAGAGATCAGAGTACGGACAACAGAGGGACAGACGTCAGGAGAAAAACAATGAGGATTCTTCAGTCTGCAGTCTGTGACGTCTGTGCTCTGTTAAGCTGAAGAATAGAATATTCACCCCTCCTGAAGAAACAGGCGGGGTTTTTTGTCTGCGAATAATGCATCGTCATGTCTCATAAAACATACTTTATTACCGGCGGAGCGCGGTCCGGAAAGTCGGCGTTTGCCGAGAAGCTGGCGAGCGGGCTGTCGGGTAAGCGGGCGTACCTCGCCACCGCGCAGGCGCTCGACGCCGAGATGGCGGCGAGGATCGAGAAGCACAGGAAAGACCGGGGCCTTGCCTGGGACACCTATGAAGAGCCGCTTGCGGCGGCGGAATTGCTGAAGAAGCTTTCCGGCCGCTATGAGGTGGTGCTTATCGACTGTCTCACCCTCTGGCTGAGCAACGTCATTGCCCATACGGATGGTGACGATGTCGTCTCTCTCCGTTCCGACGAGCTGGTTGCAGCGATCAACAATTTCAACGGGGTCTGCATCGTCGTATCCAATGAGGTGGGGCTCGGCATCGTGCCGGACAATCCGCTTGCCAGGAAATTTCGGGATCTTGCCGGGATCCTGAATCAGAGAGTGGCACTGACAGCGGATGAAGTGTATTTTACGGCGGCGGGAATACCGTTAAAGATAAAATAAAGGTTCAGGGTTCACGGTTCAGGGTTCAGGAGTAACAATTAGATCGGAGATTTTGCATGCGGAGATTGCAAGAAGTTCTGAAACAAATCCAGCCCGTCGATACATCGCGCACCAACGCGGTCCAGGCGCAGCTCGACAACCTGACAAAGCCGCAGGGCAGCCTCGGGCGGCTCGAAGAACTTGCGAAAAAATACTGCCTCATCACGGGTAAGGACAAGCCGGTGATCCGGAACAAGATCATCTTCACCTTTGCCGGTGATCACGGGGTGACCGAAGAGGGCGTCAGCGCATTTCCCAAAGAAGTAACGCCCCAGATGGTTTTGAACTTCCTTCACGGCGGCGCCGCAGTGAACGTGCTTGCAAAGCATGCGGGCGCGAGGGTGATCGTGGTTGACATGGGTGTTGACCATGATTTCGATCCCGGGGATGGGCTTGAGATCAGAAAGATCGGCCGCGGTACCCGGAATATGACCAAAGGCCCTGCCATGACGCGCGACGAGGCCGAGCGGGCCGTCCTGACCGGGATAGAACTGGTGGAAAAATATAAAGACGGCCTCGACCTGCTCGGGACCGGTGACATGGGCATCGGGAACACGACGCCGTCCTCGGCGATCGTCTCCGTTATCACCGGAGCGGACCCGGGAACCGTGACCGGCCGCGGCACGGGGATTGACGATCATTCGTTCCAGCATAAAATCGAGATCATTAAAAAGGCGATCTCGGTGAATAACCCCGACCCGAAAGACGCGCTCGATGTGCTCGCCAAAGTCGGCGGGTTTGAGATAGCGGGCATCGCAGGCCTCGTGCTTGGCGCTGCTTTGTACCGGATCCCCGTGGTTGTCGACGGCTTCATCTCGACCGCAGGCGCGCTCATTGCCGCTGAGTTGAACCCGCTGGTCAAGGGCTATCTGATCGCCGCGCACCAGTCCGTGGAGATCGGCCACCGGAAGATGCTTGAGCACCTTGAACAGGTCCCGCTGCTGGACCTGAACCTTCGGCTCGGCGAAGGCACCGGTGCCGCCCTCGGCATGTCGCTTGTTGAAGCAAGCGTGAAGATCCTCGGCGAGATGGCGACGTTCGCGGACGCGGGGGTCGCGGAGAAAAGCAATGAGCGTGAAAAGGTAAAAACCTAACAACGAGTTGCGAGAGACGAATGATGCTAAAAAATTTCATTACCGCACTGCAGTTTCTCACCATCATAACCGTGCGCAAGGACCATGAGGTTGAGGAAGGGGACCTGGCGAAGTCCATGGTCTATTTCCCGGTTGTCGGTTTCCTGATCGGGGTTCTCCTGGTCAACGCGGACAAGATCTTTGCCCTGATTGCCCTGCCCCAGACCATTGCAACGTTCCTGCTCGTCATCCTCTCCGTCCTGATCACCCGGGCGCTCCATATCGACGGCCTGGCCGATACGCTCGACGGACTGATGGGCGGACGCGACCATTCCTCACGGCTTGCCATCATGAAGGACAGCAGGCTTGGGACCGCCGGGGCGCTCGGCATCGTCTTCGTCCTGTTCATGAAATATCTGTGTCTCAACAATCTCTTTGAAAGCGACCGGATCGTCGCGCTGCTTGTCGCGCCGGTGCTGGCCCGCTGGGCGCAGACGCTCATGGTGTCCAATGCGGAGTACGGCCGAGAGCACGGCATGGGCAAGGCCTTTGTGGGACATCTCAGATCAAGCGGCATGGTCGCAACATCCGCAGTTGCCATCGGGTTGTCTGCCTTCGTGGTCGTGCGGCTGGACGTACGTTCCGTCGTCCTTTTTCTAGTCCTGATCTGCGGCGTTCTGCTGCTTACCTATCTCGGCAAGCGCTACCTTGTTCGAAAGCTCGGCGGGGTGACGGGGGACGCGATCGGCGCAATGAGCGAACTGAACGAGGTGCTTGTGCTCTTTCTCTTTGTGATCTTATCGAGCGGGAATTAGGGCAATGCCTGTCAGGGTTTACCTCATGCGCCACGGCGAAGTGGCGAACGACGGCGAGAAACGCTACAACGGTCATATTGATATCGACATCACGAAGAAGGGCTTCGACCAGATGCACCGGCTTGCGGGGCTGCTCGAAGGCAAAAATATCACCGCCGTCTTTTCGAGCGATCTCATCCGATCGACCAGAGGCGCCGCGATCATTTCTGATCGCCTCGGGATATCATACACTCCCCTTCCGGAACTCAGGGAACGGAGCGTTGGCGCATGGGAAGGGCTAACGGCCGAGGAAATCAAGGCCGGATTCCCGGAACAATATGCGGCCTGGCGGAAAGACCTGCTCAATTATCGCCCTCCTGGCGGAGAGTGTCTTGTTGACGTGAGCGCGCGGATACTGCCGGTGTTCAAACGGCTGGTCGCTTCCCATCGGGAGCAGGAGATCGCCATGCTTCTCCACGGCGGGGTGAACAGGGTCATTCTTGCCGATACGCTCGGCATGGAGCCGCTGAATCTTTTTCGGATAGACCAGTCCTTCGGCGCGCTCAATATCATCGACTGTTATGACGATGGCACGGCTGTTGTGAAACTGCTGAACGGGTAACGGCGCGGCAGCAATCCGTAAATGCTATTGACAATGATTTTGACGTGCTGTATTGTATCACCACAGAAAGCTGGGGGAGCCCCGCAAGGCGGGGCTGAGAGTCCTGAGTATCCGGGGCGACCCTTAGAACCTGATCCGGGTAGTACCGGCGTAGGGAAGGCGAGCAACGTATCATGAAAAAACCTTTTCAGGCCACGCCATCCGGCGTGGTTTTTTGCATTCAGAGGGGTAGCCGATGGATATCACGTTGAACGGAGAAAAGCGGTCAGTGCCTGACGAAATCACCGTCTCCGGCCTACTGGAATTTCTCATAATCCATAAACAGCGGGTGGCGGTTGAACGGAACGAGGAAATCGTGAAGAAGGACGCATACGCGTCGACGAGCATCAATGAGGGCGACCGGCTGGAGGTCGTGAGTTTCATGCAGGGAGGGTGCGCGCAAGCGCGATTGGAAATTGCAAATTGAATATTGGAAATTGAAAAATAAGGATGGGATTTATTATGACTGACGACAAACTTATTATTGCGGGTATTGAGTTCAACTCCCGGCTCTGGGTGGGCACGGGGAAATACAAGGACTTCGCTGAAACAAAAAAGGCCATCGAGGTCTCGGGCGCTGATGTGGTGACCGTGTCGGTCCGCCGGGTGAACATCATCGACAAGAGCAAGGAGAACCTGCTCGATTATATCGATCCGAAGAAGTACAAGATCCTTCCGAACACCGCCGGATGTTACACGGCAAAGGACGCGATCCGCACGGCCATGCTCGCGGCAGAGGCGGGGATCACGAAGCTCGTGAAGCTCGAGGTGATCGGCGACGAGAAGACCCTGTTCCCGGACAACGAGGCGACGCTCGAGGCGGCGAAGGTGCTGGTGAAAGAGGGGTTGATCGTGCTGCCGTATATGAGCGACGACCCGATCATGGCCAGGAAGCTCGTGGACATCGGCTGTCCCGCGGTCATGCCGCTTGCCGCGCCCATTGGTTCCGGTCTCGGCATCAGGAACCCGTACAACCTCCGGATCATCATGGAAACCGTGAAGGTGCCGATGATCGTTGACGCGGGTGTGGGTACGGCCTCCGATGTCGCGCTTGCCATGGAGCTGGGGTGCGACGCAGTGCTGCTGAACACGGCGATCGCCGGGGCAAAGGACCCGATCGCGATGGCCGAGGCCATGAAGTACGGCGTGCTTGCCGGCCGTCTCGCGTTCAAAGCAGGGAGAATTCCGAAGAAGCTTTATGCCACTGCCAGCAGTCCGCTGGAAGGGATGATCGGAAGCTAGATGCTTTACCACAGAGGTCTCAGAGAAAAGGCGAAGTAAATATAATTAACCACGGATGAACACGGATTAAGCTGCAGAATCATTTCAGGTGTTAGAAACAAAAGATGGTGAGTCTCTGGTCGCTTTCGTTCTTCTCTGCGTCCTCTGTGGTGAAAGGAATTCATCTTGGCTGTTAATTTCAAACTTTATCTGATAACAGACCGGAAGCAGGTGAAGATGCCTCTGCCTGCCGCAGTCAGGCTTGCGCTTGAAGGCGGCGTACGGGCAATCCAGCTCAGGGAAAAAGACCTCCCGATAAGGGAATTGCTTGCCCTGTCACAGGAGCTGAGGACCATAACAAAAGAGTTTGGCGCGAGGCTGTTCATTAACGACCGCGTTGATGTGGCAGTCGCAGTCAATGCGGACGGAGTCCATCTCGGTCATGAAAGTATGCCTGTTGAAGCAGTTCGAAAGATAGTTGGTAAGGACATGCTTATCGGTGTATCCACCCATAATCTGGCGGAGGCAAAGGCTGCTGAGGCAGGCGGAGCGGATTTTATAACCATTGGACCCATATTCGATACCCCTTCAAAGGCTAAACTTGGGGTTCCGGTGGGGTTAAGCATTTTAAAAGAGCTTAAATATGAGTTAAATATCCCATTTTATGCCCTTGGCGGGGTAAAGAGTGGGAATATGGCGCAAGTTTTCAATGCAGGGGCAACAGGTGTTTCAATGATTTCAGCAATTATGGCTGAAGAAGATATCAAGAAAGCTTCAAGCAAACTCATCGCAGCAATAGCTTACATTGACAAAATCATTTGTGAATATTGTGCCCCACGCTGATCAGACGAACAGAATGTTTACGAGGTGTAATTATGACCCAGATACTCGAAGCGCGAAAAGGAAACATCACTCCCGAGATGGAGGCCGTGGCCAGGGCCGAGGGTGTGAGTGTTGAACATATCCTGACCGGTATACTCAACGGGACGATCGTCATCACCAGGAACAACCGGCATACGTCGATCACCCCGCTCGGGATCGGGAAGGGTCTCAGGACCAAGGTCAATGCGAACATCGGCACGTCCAGGGACCGGATGTCGATCGATGATGAGATCGCGAAGCTCAAGGTCGCGGTTTCAGCCGGGGCGGACGCGGTCATGGACCTCTCGACCGGCGGCCCGATCATCGAGATCCGCAGGGAGATCCTGAAGCAGTCAACGGTTTCCATCGGCACCGTGCCGATCTACCAGGCCGCTGTCGAGACCGTGGCCCAGGGCAAGTCGATCGTCCAGATGGACCCCGAGGTGTTGTTCCGCGTGATCGAAGAGCAGGCTGAAGAGGGCGTGGACTTCGTGACCGTGCACTGCGGCGTGACCATCGCGAGCGTGGAGCGGCTCAAGCGCCAGGGCAGGATCATGGACGTGGTGAGCCGCGGCGGCGCGTTCCATCTCGAATGGATCGTCGTGAATGGATTGGAAAATCCGCTCTATACGCAGTACGACCGCCTGATCGAGATCTGCAAGAAGTACGACATGACCCTTTCGCTCGGCGACGGCATGCGGCCGGGCTGTCTCGCCGATGCAACAGACCGGGCGCAGATCGAGGAGTTGATCACCCTCGGCGAATTGCGCGACCAGGCGCATGAGGCGGGCGTGCAGGTGATGATCGAGGGACCGGGCCATGTTCCGATCAACCAGGTTGAGACCAATATCAAAATTCAAAAAGAACTCTGCAAGGGCGCCCCGTTCTACGTGCTCGGCCCGCTCGTGACCGATGTGGCGCCGGGATACGACCACATCACCTCGGCCATCGGCGGCGCGATCGCCGGCGCGGCCGGCGCGGATTTTCTCTGCTATGTCACTCCTTCCGAACATCTGCGCCTGCCGGACCTGGAGGACGTGCGCGAAGGCGTGATCGCGTCGCGTATCGCGGCCCATGCCGCGGATATCGCAAAGGGCGTAAAGGGCGCGATGGACTGGGACAACGAGATGGCGCGTCGGCGCAAGGCCCTCGACTGGAAGGGGCAGATAGAACTTTCGATCAATCCTGAACGGGCGCGCAAACTGCGTGAGTCAAGCCTGCCGAAGGAATCCGACGTTTGCAGTATGTGCGGCGAGTTCTGCTCCATGAAGGGCGTGAGCAAGTACTTGAAGAAAGAGGACAAGAGCCTGAAGACAGGGGTCAGGGGTCAGGAGTCAGACAGAGTAACGCAACGATGAATTTCACCCTCGCCCCTTGAGGGAGAGGGCCGGGGTGAGGGGTAATTGTGGAATACATTGAAAGCCGAGGTATGAAGATAGTGAAGAACATATTACTTATAATCGCACTGGTTTTATCGCCCCTTCTCGTTCACGCAGCGACAGTCGCTTCGCCTACGGTCGTCATTCAGCCGAACAAGATCGGTCCCGGCGATATCATCACCGTGGCTGTCAAGAATGCTGTTGGTCCGGTGGAAGGCACGTTCAACGGCAAACAGCTCCATTTCAACCTGGTAAACAAAACGTTCAAAGCGTTTCTCGGCATTGACCTGAACAGCGAACCGGGGACGTATCCGCTTGAGGTCATGAGCAACGGCAGGAAGCTTCTCAAGAACATCAGGATCGTGAAGAAGAAGTACCCGGTCCAGCGGCTCACCTTGCCCGAGGACATGGTTGTCCTTTCTCCCGAGAACGAGGCGCGGACGGAGCGGGACCAGAAGAAGACATCCGCCATCTGGCCTGTCGATTCCGTCCGGATCTGGAGCGGGAACTTCATCGATCCCCTGCCCGGGAAAAAAGTCGGCACCCCGTTCGGCGTCAGAAGGATCATCAATAAAATTCCGAAGAGTTCTCACTCGGGAGTTGACCTCACGGCAGACGAGGGAGAGCCGGTGCTTGCGCCCAATGACGGGGTGGCGGTGCTTGTGGATGACCTGTTCTATTCCGGGAACAGCGTTGTTCTCGATCATGGGCAGGGGATTTATACCATGTTCTTTCATCTCTCGAAGATCAATATCCGGCATGGGCAGGCAGTCATGAAGGGTGACGTGATAGCTTTTGTCGGCTCTACCGGCCGCTCCACCGGCGCCCACCTGCACTGGGGCGTGCGCATGCAGGGCGCGAAGGTTGATCCGCTGAAGTTGATCAAGCTTAAAATGGAATAATATTCACCACAGAGGACGCTGAGGAAACCAAGAAGACGTGCCGGTTCCCATGCGAAAATTTAGCCAGGCGACCGAGTCCGAGGGTGAAGCATTTCGGACTGTCTGAGCCCGGAGGGCGAGTTTCCGAAATGTACTGAGGACGACCGAGCATGGCGTAAAGAATTTTCGCCGGGTGCCCTTCTTTGGGTCACCTTTCTTGGGCACGCAAGAAAGGTGACAAAGAATAAAGCTTTTTATATAACAGAAATAAACACAGAGACAATTTAATGACCCCGCGAGTTCAATACGTAAGTGCAACACTGAGGGTAGTCATGATCAAAGTCCTCTCCATAGCGGGTTCCGACCCTTCCTCAGGCGCGGGTATCCAGACCGACCTGAAGACCTTTCAAACCCTCGGTGTTTTCGGCATGGCCGTTCCGACAGCCCTTACCATCCAGAACAGCAAGGGCGTATCAGGGACGCACGCCATCAAGCCAAAAGTATTGTCGGAACAGATCGACGCGCTATTGTCGGATATCAGGCCTGATGCGGTCAAGATTGGAATGATCCTGACCCGGCAGAATGTGGAAGCCGTGGCCGCTGTCCTCGGAACGTATCGCATCAAGAACCTCGTGATCGATCCCGTGCTGAGATCGAGTTCAGGCAAGGCGCTGCTCCAGCCCGCCGCGCTCGCTTCATTCAGGAAGTCCCTCCTCCCCCGGGCAATGATCGTGACACCCAATATCCCGGAGGCGGAAGTTCTCGCCAAGATGCTGATCAGAAATGAAGCGGACATGGATTTCGCCGCAGGAAGGATCCTCGACATGGGGCCGGCGTACGTGCTGATCAAGGGAGGGCATGCCGATGGTCCCGCGAGCGACACCTTATACGGCGGCAAGACCGTGCTGACCTTCTCCACAATGCGCCGAAAAGGAGAGTTTCACGGCACCGGATGCGTACTTTCCTCGGCAATAACCGTGTTCATAGCCCGGGGACTGCCTGTGGAAAAGGCTGTGGAAAAGGCGAAACAGTTTGTGGATAAGATGTTGAAAAACGCGAGGCCGGTGGGGAAGGGCAGGACGAAATATTTCCAGTTCTGAAATGAGGGATGGCGGGCGAACGCTGTGCTCACAGGCCACGCTTTAGCGTGGTCAGCATGGAGCGATTTGTTTACTATTACGGGTCTCGCTTCGTTCCACCCGACTTGCCGCCGGATACGTTATTGCGCAATAGGGGTCGCTTCTCTACGGGCTGTTGCTCAAAACCGTTCACCCTTTGACAATGCTTCGACAGGCTCAGCAGGGCGCTCAGGACGCATGGCGTGGCCTTCGGTCACCAAAGAGCGGGACAAATCCATCTCTCAACGTTCGCGGCACACGTTCAGGCGGACGGCAAGGCAGTCCCGGACCCTAGTCTACGAGCCTTTCGAGTCCGACACGTCCGCATCCTTGGGCGGACTGCTATCAACCTTCCGCCGGTCGTCCGACATCTCAACGGCGATCGCAGCTGCCTGCTCCGCAGGCACGCCCTCGGTCCGGCGCTCGTACTCATCCTCCGAGCGCTCGTCCACGGCGCGCTGTATCACATCGGCGACCTGTTCCTGCTGACCCGGCAGCTCGACGCGAAGCTCCTCGACGAGCATCATGATCGTCGCTGCGACAGGGAGCGCGAGGAGCGCGCCGGAGATCCCCATCAGCGTCCCGCCCGCAAGGAGCGCGAAGAGCACGACGGACGATGGAAGGCGCATCGTCTTTCCGTAAATGCGGGGAACGAGCACGCGGCTCTCGAACTCCTCGTACGCGAGCATGATCATCAGGACGACTACCGCGATGACCGGGCTGCGCGCCAGCGCCACAAGAACCATCGGTGCTATCGAGAGTAAGGCGCCGATGTACGGCAGGACATCCGCGATGCCCGCAAACACGGCAAGCGCCAGCGCGTGCGGCACGCCGCACGCCACCAGGAGGACGAACGAAAAGACCGCAATGAGCAGGCATGTGAGCAACTGCCCGCGGATGTAAGCGCCGACGATCGTCTCCAGATTCATCAGGACGCGGGCGAGGCGGATATGGTGCGAGCGGGGGACGACCGCGAAAAGTCCGCCGCGAAGCCGGTCGCGTTCGATCATGATGTAGAGCGCGAGAAAGATGGCGCTCGCGCCGTACGCGGCGATCTCCAAGATGCGCATCGCGAAGGCGAAGGCCGTTGCGCTGATGGCACTCGAGAGAGCGTCGGGCTTGACGTCCCGCAGCCAGGTGGCGAGCGGCGCGGTCAGGTTGGAACGGTCGAGAAAATTCAAAAGGCGTGCGCGAAACACGGGTTCCTGCTCGACCAGCGCCGAGGCCTGCGACACCAGCGTCGGGATCGTCAGCATCAGGACGAGGGTAGCGAAGACAAAGAGAAGTGTGTAGGCGATGGCGATCGCAAGGCCGCGCTTGACACGCCGCGCCTCCAGCCAGCTGACGGCCGGACTTATCGTCCCGACGATGAGAAGGGCGACGACGAGCACCAGGAAGACCGGCCAAAGCTTTATCAGCAGCCACAGGCAGGCCAAGACGAGGATGAGGTGGAGCATCGTCTTGGGCGATACCTCGAAGCGCACCACACGAGTTTTCTTGTCCGCGGAGGGGTCGCTCTCGGGGAGCGGTGGAATGCTGCCCGCATTGGGTTCGATTTCTTTTTTCATGTTAATTTCCTCCGCGTCAGGAACCGTATGGGGTCAGACTTAAAGATTGAGTTGTTTATTCTTTCTTTAAAGCTGCGGCCACTGCTTCTGCTTCTTTCCGAACATCCTTGCTACTCCGGAGATACACAGTCACGGCCGCAGGGTCTTTCCGTAAATACGCCGCGATCTCTCGCCCCGTATAACCATATTCCTTTGCCAGGATACTGAAGAGTCGTCGAGCAGTCAAGATATTTATGGTTCTTCTCCATGATCGCAGATCTTCAAGCGATACGCCGTATTGCCGCTCAATCTCTCGTGCTAACCGGGGCAAGGTGTATTCCTTCTTTCGGCGCTCTTTCTTGATTTCTCCCTCGTGTTTTTCGACGACCTTTTCGACAAACCGTTCGTCTCCCAAGAGTCTTTGATCTATGGTGGCATAGATGTCTTCTTGTTTGACCGTTGCTCCGTCGTTCATGAACAATGCGTATTGTTTTCGTGCTCTGCCTTTGTTCTCGGAAAACATTCTGAGAACAAGGTCAATGTCAAGTAACTCCGACCGCTCTGTTTTTGTGAAATATGCTCGATGGCTGCTCCACAAATATTGATCAAGACTTTCAGCGATCTTCGCTCGCAGGGGATTGTAATGTATGTATTTTACAAGGGCCAGCAGATATCGGTCGCGGTCGCAAAGGATGGCTTTGTACCTGCCCTGAAAGAGGTGCCCCACGGTCTTGTACCTTCGGTTATAGTACATGGTATACCGCTGGTTGATACCTTGAAGGATTTTGGAGAGAGGAATGTCCCTGGTTTCAATCAGAAGGTGCACATGGTTGGACATGAGTATGTAGGCATAGAGATGAAAATGATAGCGTTGTTTGTAGCCGATAAGGATCTCAAGAAATTTACGATAATCGAGGGGATCTTTAAATATCTTCTGCTTTTGGTTTCCTCTGGTGATTACATGATAAAAGGCGCCTTCGTATTCAATTCGGGGTTTTCTGGCCATGACAGAGGATAGCAAATATCCCGACAGGTGTCAATAACTCAATCTTTAAGTCTGACCCCATACGCTCCGAATGTAGTTCTCTCAATAATGTGAGAAAGTTTATGAATGAGTGAAATTTCTGGGGTAGTAGAAGAAGACATATACACTCCTTTTCTTTTGACTTTCAAATGCTCAGTGGAATTTAAAGCCTGCATACGGCGGATCGGGTTATCAGTGTATCATCTTGAATATCTCAAGCAGAATCAGAATGACCTTGATTACCATGATTATCCAATCAATCATAGGTCACCTCCATTTCTCGGGAAGCATAAAACTTCCCGGATTGGAGTTCTGGCATTCTGGCGCTCAAGGCGCGCTGACGCTCTGTGAACTCTCTATTGTGTGTTAATCGTACTTCCTCCGTATGCAGGCTTTTTAGATTTTGGAACCGTTGAGCCGCTTGTCGGACTCGAGCTGCTGGTTGGAAAGATTTTTCGGATGCTGATTTATGCTGATAAATCAGTTAGTTTTTTCTTCATAGTGTTGATAGCTTCTTGGCACGAGTCTGTTGTCTTTTGGTTAAGTGAAATAGATTGAACAGCAAGTGACGCAAAGGTCGTTGCAAATGATTGAAATGTATCGGTTGATTTACTGAGATCAAAATTTCTTTTTTGCAAGTGATCTATTTTTTCATTAGCAAGATATAGGTTGGAGTTTAATTTAAGGTTGTAATTAATCAGGATGGCAATTAATGATATGGTTCCAATTAATAATGGCATTCCTGCCGATAATAATCTCAACAATAGTTTTACTATCTCTATGTCTGTTAAGTATTTGGCTGGTAGATTGTAAGAGGGCCACGTTAACAGGAATATTGATAGCGCTATGGACAATCCCAGTAACCACTTGGATAATGCACCGGGCAGAAGCTTTTGTATCGGAGATATTATCTCAATATCCATAGGAATGCCTCCTTATCGATATCTAAGGTTGATATGCCGTGGATTTTATCACGTTCTCTTTGTATTAATAATTGATTTGTAGATATTACTACAAGATGACGAGGTGGCATGTGTTCTCCTACAAAAAAATCATAGCGGCGGATCAAGAAAAACGCAGTCTATACAACCAAACTACTTCGAGTCTTTGTTTTTTATGTTAACATCAACTGTCGTTTTGCTTTCGGGAACTTTCGTGGAATCAAAATCACCAGTTTTACCGTATGATTCTACTTTACCGTCAATAAATCTCACAAAATAAGCGGTTTTTTCTTTGCCTTTCCATTCGTGCAAATTGTAATTCAAATACATTTTATTGTTGATTGCGCTTGTGCTACTTGGCTGACCCATAATCTGAATTACCTGTTGTTTCGTCATGCCGATTTCGATATCATTCATTTTAAGTGAAGGAAATTCTTCACGTTCTTTTTCTTGATCACTTAGCATTACCTTCGCGTTGTATTCGTTCATTTCGGCTTTTGAATAAAATAATTTTCTGTGCAGCACACACCCTGAAAGCAATGACAAGCAAATAACCGATATGCACAAAAGATTTTTCATCGAGAAGTCTCCTTTGATTTATTTAGGCTCAGTCGCCTTGTCGATCTGGAGCGTGTGGTTGGACAATTCCAATGGGGCGATAACTCGCTGCCCGCGCAGCGGGCGTCGATGTTGATTGCCTGGTTCCTACGGCGCGTCTTTCGGTTGCGCCGTGATTCAAGGCAATTAGCGAGTTATCGCCCCATTCCTGCGGCGCGAAGCGCCGTAGGAACGCAAGGATGAGCCCCGTCTTGTGGGCTCGATCCGTTTGTTGGAACATTTCTATTTTGTTGAGGTAGAACTATGCGCTATATCGGAATTATCTTGTGGTGCTTGTTTTTTTTCGCTTGGATTGGCTATCTTGATTGTATTCTCGTGAGTAGATATGGGGGCAGATATATCAGAAGGTGTTTTTCTAAAATACTCACGATATGCAAGATATGCAGTCAAAAGAAGGATAATTAATGTCATGAGAAGCATACGGTTGTCTATTCGCTTTTTTCTTTTGTGTAGTTCAGAACGTGCGGCATTTTTCATATCGTTAGGGACGGTCATATTGTCACTGTTGATTATCGATATTAATTCATCATCAGTTTTCTTAATCCAATTAAGATCTGGATTCGCAGGCCAATTAGGATCAGACATATTTTATCCTTTGCTTTTGACTTTTAGTGCCTAAAGAAGTGCGCCTGTTTATTGCGTTCCCGTAGCCTTGGACAAGCATTGAAATGTAAGTACAGCATGGGCAAGGCCAACAAACGGCCTATAGTTCTCTGAGGATGAATCTATTGGAGCAAAGGTCTTACTTGACAGGGAACAATAATCTGAGGCGTACTTAAACAATTCAGTTTTAAGATTTTCGCCGCTGGCACCAAGTCCGCGATCCGTACCGGAAAGCCTGTAAGTATCTGGCCCGGCTGGTACAATATCAGTTATAGAAACACATGAGGTCAATAAAAATATGGACACGAGAACAAGCACTGATTTTATCATGTCGTTTTTCTCCTTTAGAATGTTGAGCCGCTTGACGGGCTCGAACTGCTGGTTGGTAAATTCCAATGCGGCGATAACTCGCTTCCCGCGTAGCGGGAGACGGGTTCATTGCCTGGTTCATACGGCGCGCCCCTTGCGCCGTAGGGTCAGGGCAATAGCGAGTTATCGCCGCATTCATTACGGCGCAAGCCATAGACACAGTAAGTCACGAGCGAGGTGAACGTGTACGATCCAACAGCGCATCTAAGGCCGGCATTCAAATTAAGGCTGCATAAATTTTTATTCCACGGCGAAAAGCGTTGTCACCACTACTGGCGCAAATATAAAGGACACAGTAAATGCCTGATTTGCAAAGGATGGAAGCGCTCGTGACTTTCCTAGCGCCGTAATGAACCAGTTATTATACAAACGGAACTATAGCACGGGTAAATATAATTATCAATAGGTTGTGGAAAAAGTATGGCTTGACGTTTGCTTGTGTCGCCGCTATACTTGCTGAAAAGACTATTCCAAAATTATGGAATAGTCTTTTTAAAAGGAAAGGAGCCCATTCCTGCCATGCTGCCAATTCCTGACGAGATTTTGAAGTCCTATAACGCGCTTCTGGCGAAGAAAGCTCTTCCCCAAGAATTCCGAACGGATTGCCGAAAATGGCTTCGTTATTTTCTCGACTTCCGGGCAAAGTATCGTCCGCCTGACTCACGGTCCGAGCAAGTCAGGCTGTATATCGAGAAGCTGCGGTCCAAAGGACAGTCGGATAGGCATCTGAATGATGCCGCGCAGGCGATCTCGCTTTTCTTTTCCTCGCAGCCCAAGGCTACGCCCTCTTTGGTAATGCGGGGTAGTGGGGAACCCCCCGGTACGACCGCTGCCTCTTCGCCGGCCTCACGAAAATCGGATATGTCGGCGAGCACTGCTGTCTATCAAGCTGCGGTTGTCCACGCGGAAGGACCGGCCTCCAGTGCTGGCGCAACAACGGAGACGGCTGCCAAGTCAGCCCGGCCCGGGCGGCGGTACGATGAGATGCGCTTTCGCGTGAAGACGGCCTCGCCGGAGTGGGATGGCATCATCGAAAAGCTTGAAGCGGAGATCGCGACGCGGCACTATGCGAGAAAAACGCTCGTTACCTACGCCAACTGGACCCGGAAGTTTCAGCACTTCCTGAAGGACAAACCGCCGGCGCGGTTATCGCCGGAGGAGGTAAAGGCCTATCTGACGTACCTTGCGGTGAATTGCAAAGTTGCTGCATCGACGCAAAACCAGGCGTTCAATGCGATCCTCTTTCTGTATCGGCATATTCTGAAGAAGGATTTCGGCGAGCACAAGGATATTCCGCGCGCAAAGCGGTCTAACTACATACCTGTGGTTCTGACGCGGAGCGAGATCGATGCGGTGCTCAAGCACCTTGCCAAGCCCCAGGATCTGGTTGTGAAACTTCTGTACGGGTGCGGTCTTCGGATCTTTGAATGTCTGAAACTGCGCGTACAGAACTTCAATTTTGACGAAGGGATTCTCACGATCCAGGACGGCAAGGGAAAAAAGTCGCGAACCGTTCCAATTCCGCGGACGATCATGCCGGAGCTGACAGCGCAGATGGAGCGCATAACGCGGCTTCACGACGAGGACTGTGCAGCGGGGTATGCCGGCGTGTTTCTCGACGACCTGCTAGAAAAGAAATACCGGAATGCCCCCAAGGAGTTCATCTGGCAGTGGTTCTTCCCGCAGGCGTCGCTGACAAAGGTTCGGGAAACGGGCGAGCTGCGGCGGTATCACCTGCATGAGACCGACGTGCAGGAGGCTCTCTACGGAGCGGTCCGGAAAGCGCGTCTGAAAAAACGCGTAACGTGCCACACCTTCCGCCATTCCTTTGCCACCCATCTTCTTCAGGCGAACTACGACATCCGCACGATCCAGGAAATGCTCGGTCATGCAGATGTCAGGACGACGATGATCTATACGCATTGCGTGCCGAGCAAGACCATGAAAGAGCGGAAGAGCCCGCTGGATTTTTAATACTGAGAGGAGACGATTCGCAATTTCGCCCTCTCGGTCCGCACATGTTCCTATATATATTCCTCGGGCATCTCCCGCACTTCATCTTCCGGCGGCGGTGAAAGCAGGCGGTCCAGTTTTTTTTCTCTTCCCATTCGTTGTGCAAGCTCCCGGGCCTTTGTTCTTTCCTCGTCTGTCATGAGAGCCATGAGGGTCATGACATCGTGGGCGTCCTTGTATCCCGTGGCCAGTAGTTTCATGGCCACGAGGTGGGGTTTGCCCAGTACGGGAAAAGGGATGCCCTGAAGTCGGACCGCTTGTTCAATGCCTTCCAGCTCCCATTTATAGCGCGCTATGAGCAGGTCGATCCGTTCGTAGTCGCCTTCGTTGTCGTCGATAACAATGATATCGTGCTTGAGCGGATCATCGGGGATTTTGCTGCCTTGCATCAGACGCGCTGAAAATCGTTTTGGAAGATGCGCTCTGAGCTGATCAAAGAACGCAGACGGACCGGAATCGCGAATGACGTCGGAATAAAGGCTGAAGTCAACGTCGATGGTCGTTCGCTCAACGCCGTGAAGGATGACGGCGATCCCCCCGATAAGCACGATGTCAAGCTTGGCGGGGATTGCGCTCGTAATGTCGCGGATTATCTTTAAGGTATCGTCTATAGATTTCATATTCGGAGACCCCTTCTCCCCGCGCCTTCAAGGCGACGACTTGAAGAAAGAGATCATGCATTGTACGCAAACGCTCCACCGGAGAGCGCTTGAGAAAGGCTCTCTGTCCCTCTTCTTTAAGAATATTCATGATGGATGAACTCATGGAAACAGACTATCAAATATGGTCGTGATTTACAAGGCAATTCCAAGGATATTTTCACTCGGCCGAGAACAGCCCTGGCATATGACCTCAAAACGAGGGCTGAAAAAATAGAATTGACAGATCGTTTTCATATTACTATGATGACCGGAGCAAATACCTGCAGAAACATTTTATGATCCCTGGCTTCGATATCAGTCGTTACCTTTGGAGGTTGTGCTGTGCGTGAAGACGGAAGAAAGGCGGACGAGCTCCGCAGGCTGAAGATCACCAGGAACTACATTAAGACGGCGGAGGGCTCGGTGCTGATCGAGATGGGCGACACCAGGGTCATCTGCACGGCCACGGTCGAGAACTCCGTTCCGCCCTTTTTGCGCGGCAAAGGCACGGGCTGGGTCACGGCGGAATACGCCATGCTTCCGCGCTCCTCGGGCCAGAGGATCCAGCGCGAGCGGAGCAAGGTGGGCGGCCGTACGCATGAGATCCAGCGGCTTATCGGCAGGTCCCTTCGCTCGGTGGTGGACATGAAGGCGCTCGGCGAACGGTCCGTGCTGATCGACTGCGACGTGATCCAGGCGGACGGCGGAACGCGCACCGCATCCATCACCGGGGCCTATGTCGCGCTCGTGGACGCGCTTCGCCATATGAAAAAGCAGGGGCTGATCAAGGCCGTGCCAATCAACGACCATCTTGCCGCGATCAGCGTCGGCATCGTGGACGGCAAACCCCTGCTCGACCTTTGCTACACTGAGGATTCATCGGCGGAAGTGGACATGAACCTGGTGATGACGGGCAGGGGAAAGATCGTTGAGGTGCAGGGCACTGCCGAGGGCGAACCGTTCTCCAAGGCGGAATTGACCGAGCTTCTCGCGCTCGGCGAAAAGGGCATTCGCGCGCTCGTAAAAAAGCAGAAAGAAATCCTTGCATGACGGCGTTTCTCACGTCGCTTGCGATCGTTGTCCTGGCCGAGATGGGCGACAAGACCCAGCTCCTGGCCATGGCCTTTGCCTCCCGGTTCAGGTGGCAGACGGTAATGTGGGGAGTGTTCGTCGCGACAGCGGCAAACCACCTGCTCGCCGTCCTTGTGGGAAATTATCTCACCAATATTGTTCCGCTCAATACCATCAAGATCGCGGCTTCGGCGTCCTTCATTATCTTCGGCCTCTGGACCCTCCGCGGCGATACGCTGAAGGGCGAGGACAAACGGTTCAACTTCGGCCCTTTCTGGACCGTCGCCATCGCGTTCTTTTTCGCCGAGATGGGGGACAAGACCCAGCTCGCTACCGTGGCGCTTGCCGCTGAGTTCAATACCATTATCCCGGTATGGACCGGCACCACCGCCGGGATGATGATCGCGGACGCGATCGGGATCATTGCCGGCATCGTGCTTCACAAGAACATCCCCGAAAAGCAGATCAAATGGTTTGCCGCGCTGGTGTTTATCGCCTTCGGCCTCTGGGGACTTTATGAGGCTGTGTCGAACGTGGTAATACTTAAGGTTCAAAATATCGTTATTTTCTCTTGACAAACCCTTTTCCGCGATTTACTATTAAACACGTGTTTTAAAGCGAAGGGGGTGTCATCCTATGGTTATAAAAAGGGAAAAACAAAATTACACGATCCAGTCAGTTTCACACGCGCTCGACATCCTGGAATCATTTACCAAAACCGAGGACGAACTCGGCGTTACCGTGCTGTCGAAGCGGCTTGGGCTTCACAAGAACAACGTGTTCCGGCTGCTTGCCACGCTCGAGCATCGCGGCTACATCGAGCAGAACAAGTCGTCCGAGAACTACCGCCTTGGCCCCAAGGTGCTCCAGATCGGCGCTATCTTCTTCGAGCAGCGCGAGTGCCGCCGCCATGCGCGGCCCATCATCGAGGGCCTTATGGCGGCATCGGGAGAGACGGCGGTTGTCGCGGTCCTGCGCGGGAACAAGGTGATCTATATGGACAGCGCGGAGTCGACCAGGACGGTACGCGCGGTCTCTCGAATCGGCGCCATGTTTTCCGCCCACTGCACCGCGGTTGGCAAGGTGCAGCTTGCGGTTCTCCCGGCGGCTGAGATCACCCGGCTGTATCCGGAAATGAATTTGACACCGCTTACCGACAAGAGCATCAAGACGCGCGATGTTCTCCTGAATGAATTGAAAAAGATCGCTGAAAAAGGATACGCGCTGGAGAACGAGGAGGCCGATCTCGATGTGCGGAGCATTGCAGTGCCGGTCAGGGACTTCTCCAGCAAGGTGATCGGCGCAGTAGGCATTGTCGCGCCTTCGCACCGGCTTACGGAAGAGCGGATGGAAAAGGGCGGTCTTATCTCCATGGTGCAGGATGCCGGCAAAGCCATCTCAGCGAAGATGGGATTCATCCTGCCGGCCGCGAAAAAATAAGCCGTTAAACTCTGCGCCGGTCGCAGGACTTTATTGACACTCCCGTTCAAGCTGTGTTATTATCGCTGGAATGGTGATCGATCAAAAATGGGAACACCTCAAGGCGCTGCTTCACGAGATGAAACCGGCCGTTCTCGCCTATTCCGGCGGCGTGGACAGCTCGCTTCTGCTCCGGGCCGCTTCCGAAGTCATGGGTCAGGGCCTCATCGCGGTTACCGCAGTTTCCGAGACCTATCCCGCCGGTGAACTGCAGTCGGCTGAGCACTTTGCCCGGTCTCTGGGCGTCACCCACCGGATCCTCCACACGCACGAACTTGCCTCGGAAGACTTCGTCAAAAACTCCCCGGACCGCTGCTATTTCTGCAAGACGGAGTTGTTTGAAAAGCTCAGGAAGATTGCCGATACTGAAGGGATCTCTTTTGTCATCGATGGTTCGAACACCGACGACCTGAATGACCATCGTCCGGGCAGAAGGGCCGCGGGGGAACATTCCGTTCGCAGCCCCCTTGTCGAGGCCGGACTTTCGAAGTCAGAGGTCCGGGAACTCGCTCGCGGTCTTGAACTTTCTGTCTGGGACAAACCCTCGCTTGCCTGCCTTTCCTCCCGTATTCCCTATGGGACACGGATCACGCCTGCGATACTCAAGGCTGTTCAGACGGCGGAGGACCATCTGCGCGCTCACGGATTTCGGCAGGTGCGCGTGCGGCACCACGGGGACCTGGCGCGGATCGAGGTTGATCCCATGGATTTTGCGAAGCTGCTTTCGAGCAATGCTGCGGAGCAGATCACGGCGGCGCTGAAGGAGATCGGCTATACCTACGTTTGTCTGGACCTCGCGGGATATCGGACGGGGAGCATGAATGAGGGAATGAGGAAGCGTCACGAAGGACGAGAGACGAGGGACGACGGACGAGTGACGAAAAATCTTTTGCGTCCATCGTCCTAGTGAGCGCAGCGAACGATCGTCTATCGTCCGTCGTGCAGTTCGCGCGTCCATCGTGAAGTTATCGGGGGGGCAACAATGAAAGTACTCGTAGTAGGCGGCGGGGGCAGGGAACACGCGCTTGTCTGGAAGATCGCGCAGAGCCCGAAGGTCACGAAGATCTATGCCGCGCCGGGCAACGCGGGAATCGCGGGGCTCGCTGAATGCGCGCCGATCAAGGCCGAGGACATTCCGGGCCTGCTTGCGTTCGCCAAAGACAAGTCCATCGATCTTACCGTCGTCGGTCCCGAAGGACCTCTCTCGATGGGGATCGTGGACGAGTTTACCAAAGCGGGACTGCGCGTCTTCGGACCGAGCCGGAAGGCCGCGGAGATCGAGGCGAGCAAGCGCTTCTCCAAGGACCTGATGAAGAAGTATCATATTCCCACGGCTGAGTATGGAGTATTCACTGACAAGGCCGCGGCAGCGGCATACGTACGGGAAAAGGGCGCTCCCATCGTGGTCAAAGCGGACGGACTTGCGGCCGGTAAGGGTGTTTTCGTTGCCGAGACCGAGGAAGAGGCGCTCAAGGCCCTCAATATCATCATGACCGATAAGACCTTCGGTACAGCCGGCGATCGCGTGGTCATCGAGGAGTGTCTGAGAGGCGAAGAGGCTTCGTTCATGGCATTTTCCGACGGCAGGAACGTGGTGCCCATGGCATCGTCGCAGGACCATAAGCGCGTGTTCGACGCGGACAAGGGGCCGAACACCGGCGGAATGGGCGCCTATTCTCCCGCGCCGGTCGTGACCAGAGAGCTTGAGCGCAAAGTCATGGACACGATCATGATCCCCACGGTGCGGGCCATGGAAAAAGAGGGCCGTCTGTTCAAGGGAGTACTGTACGCCGGGCTCATGATCCGGAATAATGAAGCCAGGGTGCTCGAGTTCAACGCACGGTTCGGCGATCCCGAGACGCAGCCGGTCATGGCGCGGCTCGATACGGACCTGGTCGAGATCATCGAAGCCATTCTCGATGGGCGATTGTCATCGCTGGAGATCAAGTGGAAACCGGAATCAGCCGTGTGCATCGTCATGGCATCGGGCGGATATCCGGGGAAATACGAGAAGGGCAGGGTAATCACCGGGCTCGACAAAGCGTCGGGAATAGAGGGCGTGATGGTCTTTCATTCGGGCACGGCCATGAAGAACGGCAAAGTCGTGACTGACGGCGGCAGGGTGCTTGGGGTCACGGGACTCGGCCCGGTGGTGGCCGCCGCCATCGACAACGCGTACCGCGGCGCGCGGGAGATCAGCTTTGAGGGAGCGCACTATCGCAGGGACATCGGGGCGCGGGCGCTGGAGACGGGAAATTAAAATTATTATAACTACTCAGGTCAAAATATTGTCCGCAGATTACGCAGATTTCATCACGCCTTGGCGTGACATCCATCTGCGAAATCTGCGGATAAAAAGGGTTGTATCCGGTGTAAAACTCTTTTGGGTTCAGACGTACTGACTAGTTTCAATTATTTAAGAATGAAAAATGCAAAATATAAAATGCAACCAGCGACGATCAAGAACATAGCGGGTTTTTTGAACAAGACGCTGCGAGTCGGAAAGATCAAGGACGCTTCCGTGAACGGCTTGCAGGTGAGGTCCCGCAAGAGCGGCGAAATAAGGAAGGTCGGTTTTGCCGTTGATGCCTGCATCTCCACCTTTGAGAAGGCAAAAAAACTCGGCGTCGATCTCCTCGTTGTTCACCATGGCATCACGTGGAGGCCGCAAAAGGACAGGGACCTCGAGACCCAAAGAGCGGCATACCTGAAGAGAAGCAATATCGCGCTCTATGCCGCACATCTGCCGCTCGATCTTCACGAAGAATACGGGAACAATATGCAGTTGATCCGTATCCTGGGAGCACAGGGACCGAAAAAATTCGGCCGATATCACGGCATCAAGATCGGCTATGCGGGGACGTTTCGAAAAACCACGAGACTGAACTCCATGGCATCGGTCTTGAATAAAAAATTACACACGGATTGCCGCGTGTTCAGATTCGGAAAAGACCGCGTCCGTTCGATCGGCATCATCTCCGGCGGCGGGGGAAGCATCCTGAAAGAGGCCTGCGCCTTATCGCTCGACTGTTTTCTTGTCGGAGAGATCGATCTGGCCGTGTACAACGCGGCGAAGGACTGCGGAATAAACCTTCTTGTCGCCGGCCACTACGCAACGGAAACCGTCGGTGTCAAGGCGTTGATGTTGGTCGTCAGCGAGGTGTTCGGCATCGAGACGGTCTTTATAGAAGATCCGAAGGATATGTAACTGCAAAGAGCATAGCGCATAGTGTAAAGCGCATTGAACGATAATTATGAATTCGAAGGGAGACATATGGCCAAACCAGTCGTGGGGATATTGATGGGGAGCGATTCCGATCTGCCGGTGATGCAGGAGGCAGGGGTGATGCTCCAGGAGTTCGGGATCGAGTACGAGATGACGATCGCGTCAGCGCATCGAACGCCGAAGAAGGTGCTGGAATACAGCCAGAGCGCGGAGAAGCGCGGTCTCAAGGTGATCATCGCCGGAGCGGGCTGGGCAGCACACCTCGCCGGGGTGGTGGCATCGCAGACCACGCTGCCGGTGATCGGAGTGCCGATCGATTCGTCCACGCTCAAGGGGCTCGACGCGCTTCTCGCCACCGTGCAGATGCCGGGCGGCGTGCCGGTGGCGACCATGTCGATCGGCAAGGCGGGCGCCAAGAACGCCGGCGTGTTCGCGGCGCAGATAATCGCCGTGAGCGACGTGAAGGTGGCGAACCGCCTCAAGGTCTTCAAGGTCGAAATGGAACGCGAGGTGGAGGAAAAGGCCAAGCGGCTCGTCGCCATCGGCCCGACCGCCGCACCCGCCAAGATACCGGCATCGGTCAAGGAATCGTTGCCGGTCAAGGCATCGGCGCCTGCCAAGGCAGCGGCACCCGCCAAATTGACCGCGCAGACCGTGAAAGCGGAGCCCGTTGTTGCGAGCGCTCCTGCCAAGAAGAAGCCAAGGCGCAGGCGGTGGAAGAAAAAACCAGGCAAAGCCGGCACAACCCAGGGACCGGCAGCGTGAACCCCGAAAGAGACGACCTGCTGTTTGACGAAAGCATGGCGAGGTGAAACGAACCATGTCTCTTTCCGGGATGAAGACCGAACTCGAGTGTCTGCCCTGTTTTTACGCGCAGATAACCCGCGCGCTGGGCCACGCGGGTGTGAACGGAGACCGCGGCCGTTCCATCGGTCGCCTGGCGGAAAAGGTCATCGAAAGCGCTTCCCTCGACGAGGTCCCGGCCAGGACCACTACGCGGATCCACCGGATACTGCGCAACGAGACGGGTGTCGATCCGTATGCGCAGGTCAAGGAAACGTATAACCGGAGCGCGCTCGACCGGCTTCCCGCTCTCAGACGCATGGCTGCCGGAGCAGCCGATCGTCTTGAAGGCGGAGTTCGCATCGCGATCGCCGGCAACGTGATCGATTTCGGCATTTACGACAGCGTTGATCTGGACCGCTCGCTCGAAGAGTCCTTTCGACTGCCCTTGTCTAAAACCGATCTTCGCAATTTTTCCCGCGCGGTAGTGCGCGCGCGCAGCATCCTCTACCTTTGCGATAATGCCGGAGAGATCGTGTTCGACCGGGTGCTGATCGAGATCCTGCGCGACATGGGCAAGGACGTGATCGCCGTGGTCAAAGGCTCCCCGGTGATCAACGATGCCACGCTCGACGACGCGCGTGCCGCTGGTCTCCCTGAATGCGCGACAATGATCGACAACGGCAATGACGGCATCGGCACCCTGCTGGAAGCGTGTTCCGCGCAATTCATGGATGCGTACCGATCTGCCGATCTGATCATCAGCAAGGGCCAGGCCAATTATGAAACACTGGTGCAAGAAAAGGATAACCGCACCTTTTTCCTCTTTAAGGTCAAGTGCCCGGTCGTGGCCGCCTTCCTGAAGCGCGGGAACGGGGATATCATTCTGACGGGAGGGGGATCATAGTGCGGAGTTCGGAGTGCGGAGTTCGGAGTGAACAGCTTAGGAAGTCCGTATTCCGCAATCTGAAATGAGCGTGGTTCTATGCAGACGCCGATAGTCAAAATCGATCCTGCTTATCCCGAACAGGCGTTTACCCGCTGCAGGGACGTGATCCGCGCGGGCGGCGTAATTGTGTACCCGACAGACACCTTGTACGGCCTCGGCGCGGATCCGAAGAATCCCGCGGCGGTCAAAAAATTGTTCACCATCAAACGCAGGCAGGCTGACCAGCCGATCCTGCTGCTGATCAGGGATGCAAACGAGGTGCGGGACTGGGCAGCGGCGATCACTCCCGGGGCCGGGGAGCTCATGAGAAAATTCTGGCCCGGTCCGCTCACCCTGGTGTTCAAGGCAAGGTCGGAGGTGCCGGCGGAACTGACCGGCGGCACCGGGACGATCGGGCTCAGGGTTCCTGGAAATGCGCTGACGCGGCAGTTGCTCGCGTCGCTCGGCACCGCGCTCACCGGTACAAGCGCGAATATCTCCAGCAGGCAGAGTCCTCGCACCGCTCGGGAGGCCGCTGAGGCGATCGGCGGGATGGCTGATCTGGTCCTCGATGGAGGCAGGACCGAAGGCGGCAACCCTTCGACGGTCGTGGATGTGAGCGATGATGAACCGAGAATGATCAGGGAAGGGGCGATCCCCTCGCGGGAGATTTTGGGTTAGTTGCAATTCATCGCGAAAAGGAAAAGAACTGTATCACCACAAAGACACGAAGGCACAAAGAAAGTCTTAAAAATTTGCGAGGTAATCAAACTCTGAAGCCGCGATGCATTTCTTCGTGTCTTAGTGTCTTCGTGGTAAATTTTGGTTTCGGCTTATCCGGCGTAGGGCGTTAAATTCTCTTTAAAGGATCATTAAATGAAAAAAATATTCGTGCTGGATACCAACGTGCTGCTCCACGATCCGCGGGCGATCTTTTCGTTCCAGGACAACGATGTGGTGATCCCGATCGTGGTGATCGAGGAGCTGGACAAGTTCAAGAAGGACGTCAACGAGATCGGCAGGAACGCTCGCCAGGTCTCGCGGATCCTCGATGAGCATCGGCTCAAGGGAAAGCTCTCTCTGGGGGTGAAGCTTGAGAGCGGAGGAAACCTGCGCGTGGAGCTCAACCACACGTCTCCGGAACGCCTGCCGAGCGAACTGATCGCGACCAAGGCGGACAACCGGATTCTTGCCACGGCACTCAACCTGAAGCACGATGACTTGCCGGTGATCCTCGTGACCAAGGACACGAACCTGCGCATCAAGGCGGACGCGCTCGGGCTTATTGCCGAAGATTTTGAGTCGGACACCATCACGCTCGATGAGCTCTATTCCGGAGAGTCTGAACTGCTGGTCGCGCCCGGGATGATCGACGATTTCTATGCCCGGGGAGAAATGGAGCCCGCGGACCCGAAGCCATTGCCGAACCAGTTCGCGCTTCTCAAGAACAGCGCCAACGAGTCGCAGACGGCGCTGGCCCGGTATAACAAACAGAAAAACGTCTTTGTGCCGATCACGACCGCGAAGCACGGCGTTTGGGGGATCACGGCCAAGAACAAACAGCAGCAGTTTGCCCTGGATCTGCTCTTGAATGATGATATCCGGCTTGTCACGCTCGTGGGAAAGGCCGGAACGGGCAAGACACTGCTGGCGCTCGCCGCGGGACTGGAGAAGACCATCGAGGCGCGGACGTTCCAGCGGCTTGTGGTCTCACGACCCGTATTCCCGCTCGGCAAGGACATCGGGTTCCTGCCCGGCGACGTCGAGGAGAAACTCAGGCCCTGGATGCAGCCGATCCGCGACAACCTCGACTTCCTCGTGGGCTCCTCGGGAGGCCCCGGACGGGTCAAGGGCAAGAAGGACCTCCAGAGCCTCTTCGATCTCGGAATGATCGAGGTGGAGCCGCTCACCTACATCCGCGGCCGCAGCATGCCGAACCAGTACCTGATCGTGGATGAGGCCCAGAACCTGACACCACACGAGATCAAGACCATTATTACCCGTGCGGGCGAAGGGACCAAGGTCGTGCTGACCGGCGACCCGTACCAGATCGACAATCCTTACATTGACTCATCGAGCAACGGACTTACCTTCGTGGTTGACCGGTTCAAGGAAGAGTCAATAGCCGGACACATTACGCTTGTTAAGGGAGAGCGCTCCGACCTCGCGGAACTTGCGGCTACGCTGCTGTAAAATAAAGGGCAGGTTACTGCTCAGGTTCAAGGTTCCGGGTTCAAGGTTCACGGTTGGAAAGCCATGAATCCCCTTGTTCAACCTTGAACCTTGAACCGTGAACCTGACAACCGAACTAATTCATTCAATTGCACTACAGGGAGGGACCCATGACCAAGAAGGTTTGTCCAACGCCAGGTTTTGAGAAGTTGCTGGTTGCAACCGATGGTTCGGAGTTCAGCAATGCAGCGGTGCGGGAGGCGATCAAGATCGCCGGTACCTGTTCGAGCCGCTTGTTTGTTTTGCTCGTGTTCGAAATAAGCGCAGAAGTCGAGCTCTGGGATGCGCTGTCAACGGAAAAGCTTGAAGCGCAGCTGAGAAAATACCTCGATGGAATAATAAAGAATGCCGCCAAACAGGGCGTTCAATGCGAGGCCATCATGCACCTGGGCAATGAGCCTTACAAGGATATTGTCTCCGAGGCAAAAAAGCGGAAGGTAAACACGATCATCATGGGAAGCCACGGCCGGACCGGGCTCACCCGGCTCATGATGGGCAGCGTTGTTTCGAGGGTCATCGGTCATGCGCACTGCAAGGTGCTGGTGGTCCCGGCAACCGTGAAGAAATAGATTCTTGAACAGCGTTCCTTCTTTCTCGCCATCAAGACGGGGGTTGAATTATATCGTTTCAAAGGTGTACAGTGCACGGCATCTATTTGCCATACCGGGAGGGATTGAAAAACGAAATGCAAGACCGACAACAAGTAAACAAAAAAATCTTTTTAGCGGTGAGCGTGCTGGCAACGATCTTTGTCCTGACTGAGATCATCATGCAGTCATTCGGCAAGAGCATTTGCCAGACCGAGGGATGCAAAGTCGTGGCGCAGTATGTTCGCTACGGCGATATCTCAATCCTGCTCATCGGTCTCGTGACCTTCTCTTTTCTGGCGCTCTTGTCGTTCCGGGAACTTTATCTGAACAAACCAGGCGCCGGTCCGTTCATCAATCTGGTCCTGATCGTGTCTTTGGCATGCGAAGGGTTCTTCACCGGGTATCAAGCCTTCAGCATCCATACCCCCTGTCTCTTTTGTCTCATTATCTTCGCGTTCATAGGCGTCCTGAGTATCATCAGGCTGCTTGCAGGGGAACGAGAGATTATCGCGGGATTACTGTCTCTGGCGGCCGTTTTCAGCATGCTCTACCTGGTGCTGCCGGCGGGCGCGCCGGTCAGCCTTCCCACCAGTGATCGTGTCGTTTTGTTTTTCAGCAAGGACTGTAAGCATTGCACCGAGGTGATTCGACATCTTGCTGAAAAGAAGATTGAGGTGAAACATCTCGATGTCAAGGGATATTCCGCATTCCTGAAAAGCATGGGTATCGATACCGTTCCCACGATCATGGTGAACGCGCTAAATCAGCGGCTCTTTTTAAGTGGCAAGGACGCCATTCTTAACTACCTGTGTCGCTGCTCACCGTCGGGGGACGCCTGTGACGATATCGGGAAAAGTACACGTTCGGACGGAACAGCACCGACCGTTGTATCTTCTCAGGGAACAGGTACGGCAATCGACATTTTTAATCAACCTTCCTTTTTGAACGGGCCGGTGTCTTCGGATGAAGACGGGATGTGCAAGCAGGATGAAGTCTGCAAATAGACGGGGGCAGAGCCATGAGCGAGATATCATTGCATGTGCAGAGCAAACTTTGCGAAGAGTGTTCGCTTGCGCTCCGCAGGTTCGTCGGAAACATTGATGGAGTGGAGTCCGTTGATGTGGAGAACGGCCGGATCGTGATCAGCTTCGATGCATCGATGATACCCGGGGACCGGGTGAGAACCATCGCGCGGGACAGCGTGGAGAAGCTCGGCTATAAGCTGATCGATGAACAAGAAGAACAAAACGCCTGATCCTTCCCGGCATCATGCAACGGGCCCTCAGGAAATTTAAGTGTGAAAAAAATCTTTTTACTGTGGTACTATGACAAGCTATGGCCAAGATCATTGAGAAAAAGCTCATTCGTACTCCCGATGTGTATTATTACAAAATTGCCGCGCCCCTGATCTCCCGGAAAGCGCAGCCTGGCCAGTTCGTTATCATTCGCCTCCACGATAGAGGCGAGCGCATTCCCTTGTCCCTTGCCGATATCGATCCGGCTGAAGGGACCATCAGCCTGATCGTGATGGCAGTCGGCAAGACCACGACCGAGCTGTCACATTGCCGGGAAGGTGATGAGATCCTCGACCTGTGCGGACCCCTGGGCATGCCGACCCATATTGAAAAGGTGGGGAACGTGGTCCTGGTGGGCGGCGGGTTCGGTGTCGCGCCACTGTACCCGATCGCGAGGGCTTTTAAATCCGCGGGAAATGCGGTGACGGTCATTATGGGGGCGAGGAACAAGGACCTGCTGATCTATGAACAGGAGATGCGGCAGGTATGCGACAAGGTGCTGGTCACCACGGATGACGGAAGCAAAGGATTGAAAGGTGTCGTGACCATGGCCTTGAAGCAGGAACTCGAAACGGGCGGCATCGGCCTGGTCATGGCAGTGGGACCGGCCATCATGATGAAGTTTGTGTGCGAGACCACGAAACCATTCAACGTCAGGACGACCGTCAGCCTGAATCCCATCATGATCGACGGTACGGGAATGTGCGGCGGCTGCCGCGTGTTCGTGGGCGGCGAGACGAAGTTCGCCTGCACCGACGGCCCTGAGTTCGATGGTCACCTGGTGGACTGGGACCTGCTCATGAACCGCCAGAAAGCATATGCCAGCGAAGAGCGCGAGTCCTTTGAAGCGTGGAAGCTGCGACACGAACGGATGCTGGGCAAAGAGAGGCAGCCTGTCTGTGAGTAATCATGATCATTCCACCATGACCGGAGCGGGAGGAGAAAAGAAAAAGCCCGCAAAGATCATCCCTCATAAAACACCGATACCCGAACAGGACCCCCGGAAACGACGTACGAACTTTGACGAGGTTTCACTCGGATACACGCCGGAGCAGGCCATGGTCGAGGCAGGGCGGTGTCTCAATTGCAAGGACCCGAAATGCGTCACCGGTTGCCCCGTGAGCGTCCCCATACCCCGGTTCATCCAGGCGATCAAGGCGGGCGAGTTCGACCAGGCGCTTACGATCATCCGGAGTGAAAATCTTCTGCCCGCCGTCTGCGGCCGCGTCTGTCCCCAGGAGGTCCAGTGCGAGCAACGCTGCACCCTGGGGAAAAAATTCGAACCCGTGGCCATCGGCCGTCTGGAACGGTTTATCGCGGATTGGTCGGCGGAGCAGGGGCGGCAGGATGCGCCTGCGGCAGTAGCGCTCTCGGGAAAGAAGGTCGCGGTCGTGGGGAGCGGCCCGTCCGGTCTGGCTTGCGCGTACGATCTCGCAAAGCTCGGCCATGCGGTAACCATCTATGAAGCCCTTCATGAGGCGGGCGGAGTGCTGGTCTATGGGATCCCGGAGTTCCGCCTCCCGAAGAAGATCGTGTCGCGGGAGATCGCGGTCCTGAAAAAAATGGGCGTTGAGATCGTAACGAATGTCGTGGTAGGAAAACTTATGAGCGTGGACGAACTCATGGAGGACTTCGATGCCTGCTTTATCGGCACGGGTGCGGGGTTGCCGAAGTTCATGGGCATTGAGGGCGAGCATCTCGCCGGCGTATATTCGGCCAACGAGTTCCTGACACGGATCAACCTGATGCGGGCCTATTCGACGCCGGAATACGACACACCGATCAGGAGGGGAGAGCGCGTGGCTGTGGTGGGTGGAGGAAATGTGGCCATTGATGCCGCCCGGACCGCTCTGCGTCTGGGGGCCCGGGAAACGGTCGTTATCTACCGCCGCTCGGAAGCGGAGATGCCTGCGCGGCGTGAAGAGGTCCATCATGCGAAGGAAGAGGGGGTCATTCTCGAACTGCTGACGAGTCCGGTCAGGATCGTCGGCGAGAACGGCCATACCATTGCCGTTGAATGCGTACGCATGGAGCTGGGAGCGCCCGATGCATCGGGCCGCCGCCGTTCGCTCCCGAAGAAGGGGTCGGAGTTCCTGGTCAAGGCTGATACGGTGATCATGGCAGTGGGGACGAACACCAATCCGCTCGTGTCGCGGAGCACCCGGGACCTGGCGGTCAACGATTGCGGATTCATCATCGCCGACGAGCAAACGGGCAGTACCAGCCGCACGGGGGTGTACGCCGGCGGCGATATCGTTACCGGATCCGCCACCGTTATCTCTGCGCTCGGAGCCGGCAGAAAAGCGGCCCAGGCGATCCATATCTATTTGATCGGGAAATCGCAATAAGTAGAATTTAACCGCAGAGGCACAGTAGCCTTCAAAAGAAAGGCGGCCACTGAGGGAAGCACGCAGAGAAAATCTTTATTATTTCAAAGAGCATTTCTCCGCGTCTCCGCGCCATGGCGTGGTGGATTTAGCCTTTTTACCAATGTATCAATTTTGGATCTCTTAATACCAGAAGTTCGGCAATCCTCTTGACACGCCGGTTGCCGATATGGTAAGGTGTCGCCACTGTTTTCACGCGGGAGGGTGCGTTGGAAAATCAAAAAGGAATAGTCGAAATCGCAGCGGATAAGGCCTGGAAATTTTTTTCTTCCGTGAAGCTTGCGGTCGTGCTGCTCATCATTCTGGCGATCGTCTCGGTCATCGGCACGTTGATCCAGCAGAATGAGGCCCCGGAAAAATACCTGGCCGAGTACAGCCAGTCGACGGTCCGGCTGTTCGAGGCGATCGGCCTCTTCGACATGTACCATACCTGGTGGTTCGTGCTCCTCCTGTTCTTCCTCACGGCGAACCTGACGGTATGCACCCTCGATCGCTTCCCCCATACGTTGCGGATCATCATGGCGCCGCTCAAGCCCGTTGACGACGACACCCTGAAGGCAATACCTTTTAAAAAAGAGATAGTGTTCAATGGCGGCATGGACACGGCCGGGGAGCGCGCGGTCAAGGTGCTGAATGCGCGCAGATACCGCTTTGTTGAATCAAAAAGCGAAGGCATGACCCAGTTCATGACTCAGAAAGGAGTATACAGCCGGCTGGGTGTGTACATTACCCATGCCAGCATTATCCTCATTTTTGTCGGGGCATTGATCGGCTCTTTCTTCGGATTCAAGGCATTTTTGAACCTGCCCGAGGGACAGGCATCCAAATTCGTCTATCTCAGAAATGAACCCATGTGGGACAAGATCATGGCCGCCCTCGGGATCGCCGACAGCCCGGTGATCCCCGGTACCGACGGGGGCGTGCCTGCCATGCCGCTCGGATATTATGTGTACTGCGACAACTTCGACGTGGATTATTACCGGAGTCCTTTGGGACAGCCGACGGGGATGCCGTCGGAATATCACAGTATCCTGAGCGTGTATGATCTCAACAAACAGAAGATACTGGACAAGCGCATCCGGGTGAACGATCCGCTCACCTATCACGGCGTCACCTTCTATCAGTCCAGCTATGGGACGATCCCGGACGCCCGTGGAAAGATTCTCCTGACCATCCGCAGCAAGAACAGTCCCGAGTCCGTCGGTGAACTGGTGACCGTCGATCCAGGCGCATCAGTGTACGTTCCCTCGATCAACAGGACGATTGCCGTGCTGGGCTTTGCTCCGTATGGAATGAGAAATCCGGCTTCCGGGCAGGTGATGTTCTACCAATCTCAAAATGATGAATACATCAATCCCACGGTGGAACTCGAGGTCTATGACGGCAAGACGCCGATATACAAAACCACTATTATGAAGACGGACGCGGGACAACCCTATCTGCCCGAAGGCTACCTCATCAGCTACGCCGGTTATTGGGGCACGCGGTACACCGGTTTGCAGGTAACGAAAGACCCGGGAGTCTGGGTGGTGTATGCGGGATTTATCCTGCTCTGCATCGGACCGCTGATCGCGTTCTTCGGTTCCCACAAAAAGCTGTGGGTAAGGGTCCAGGACCGGACGGGTCAGGTGGTGGTCACGGTGGCGGGCTCTGCCAACAGGAACCGGATCGGGTTTGAGCGGGAGTTCAACAGGATCGCGGAAGAAATTTCGAAGTAACAGCGTTTTCTTCAGGAGGGTTCAATGCAAAGTTCACTGCTCTTCACCATAGCGACCCTGGCGTATCTGGCTGCCATGGTATGCTATATCAGTTTTCTGTCCTTTAAAAAGGAGATCATAGGAAAGACCGCCACGATCGTGACGCTGGGCGGTTTTGTCATTCAGACGATCGCCCTGTTCCTCCGGTGGCGCGAGTCGTATCAGATGGACATCGGCAGGGTCCCCCTGACCAACCTCTACGAATCCCTGGTATTCTTCACGTGGAGCACCGTGCTCATCTATCTCATCGTTGAGTACAAATATAAGACCAGGGCCTTCGGAGCATTCGTGCTGCCGGTCGCCTTTCTCGCGCTCGCGTTCATCAATGTGGCGGGGATCGAAACCGACATCACGCCCCTGGTCCCGGCGCTCAAGAGCAACTGGCTGTTCTATCACGTCCTCATCAGTTTTCTGGGGTACGCGGCCTTCAGCGTCGCTTTTTCCGTATGCATAATCTATATGCTGAACGATATGGAGGACCGCGGCTCCGTTTTGCACCTTTTCATTGCCCTTGGATTGATAGCGGGTCTTACTACCCTGGGCTACAGTATGGCGGCCGCGGGCGGAAATATGAAAAGGGTGTTCTGGTATGGACTCGGCAGCATATTTTTTGCCTGGGTGGTTTATCTTACGGTGGCAGGCGCGCGCAATAAAAGACAAGTGTACCTTTTCTGGTCGTTATGTGTAACCCTTGCCGTGGGACTGCTTATTGCCATGGGGGTTGATTTTGCGCTTTTCAGGCAGGCGGCATCCGAAGAAAGTTTCCGAAAGCATATGTTCGAATCAACATTTTTGAACCAGTCGGTTTTTGTTATCGTTGTGTCCTGGGCCGCTGTTGCCGCACTGTTTACGCTGGTGTGGACGCAGGGATTGAAACTGGAGACACTGATAAAACAATACACGCTGTCGAGCGATATGCTCGAAGAAATTACGTATAAAATGATCGCTGTGGGCTGGCCGCTGCTCACCGCGGGCATCCTTACCGGCGCGGTCTGGGCGAACAGCGCCTGGGGCACCTATTGGAGCTGGGACCCGAAAGAGACCTGGTCGCTCATCACCTGGTTCGTATATGCCATCTACCTTCACGCGCGCTATGTGCGCGGTTGGAAGGGCACTCAGATGGCGGTGATCGCATGCCTGGGTTTTCTCTCGGTGATCTTCACCTACCTGGGGGTCAACCTGGTGCTCTCCGGTCTCCATTCGTACGGCGGGATGAACTAAGAGAAAAAAATCCGTCTTCGTAAGGCAATGTCTCAATAATTATGACCGCCGGTTAAAGATATTTTAACCGGCGGTTTTTGTTTAGCAAGGCGCCTTTTTTATATTAATCCTTACCTCTGCACCGTGATATCCACGCGCTTGTCAATGGAGTAGAGGGGATAGATCTTGAAATCCTTTACCCACGGCTGGATCACCAGGTAATCGGTTTTGTGCCACATGAAGAGCCAGGGCGCGTTTCTGATGACCCTTTTCTCGGCCTGACGGTAGAGATGATAGCGCAGATGCGCGTCCATGGTTTGTTGTGCCGTCTCGATCAGCCGGTCGAGTTCCGGATCCAGGCAGCGTGTACGGTTCCCGGAGGAGCCGGCGTTCGCTGAGTGAAAGAGCGGAAAGAGGAAGTTTTCCGGGTCCGGATAATCAGCCCACCAGGAAAGCCAGAACGCGTCAGGTTCTCCTTCGTTCACGGCTGCTTTGAAGGCGCTCCAGTCAAGTTGTACGATCTCCGCTTTGAGCCCCGCCCGGGAGAGATAGCTCTGGACGACCTCGATGATGTCCAGGACCTCGGGGTCAGCGGTGATGAAAATCCTGATTGTTTTTCCCTCAGCCCCCGCCTCTCGGATCAGTTTCCTGGCCTTGTCCGGGTCGAAACCGTATCCCTCACTATTCTTCAACAACGCCGTGCTCTTCCAAAGACCCGGCGGGATCGGTCCACCGGCAAGCACCCCGCGTTTTTCAAAGATCGTATTTAAAATATGCTTTCGGTCGACAGCCATATTCACCGCTTGCCGGACCCGGATATCGTCGAACGGGGGGCGCGTGCAGTTGAGGCCGAGATAGTAGCTGTTTAAGCCCGGTTTGCCGTAGACCTGGTCGCGCCATTCGGGATCGGTCGTGTAGCGCTTGTATTCCGATGATGGTATCTGGAGCACGTCAAGATGCCCGGTCTCGAATTCCATTACTGCGGTGAGGTCCTCGGGGATGACACGGTAGAAGATGCCGGTCAGCTTCAGCCTGCCTTCGAAATAATCCTCACGCGCCGCGAGCACGATGAATTGACCATGTTTCCATTCGGTGAGAAGATACGGACCGCTGCCGACGGGGTGGGTGCCGAAGTTCTGGCCGAGCCGCTCCACCTCTTCACGGGGAACCACATATGCGGCGGTCATTGCAAGGAGTGAGAGGAAAGGCCCGAACGGTCTCTGCAGTTTAATCGCGAGCGTATGGTCGTTGAGGACGCGGATACCCGATACGCTCCCGGCCTTGCCCGCGATAAAGTCGTTTGCTCCTTCGATCCGGTCAAGGACCCAGGTGAGAGGCGCTTTCGTTTCAGGGGTGAGCACGCGTTCAAAGGAATATTTGAAGTCCCGCGCCGTGATCTTTCTGCCGTTGCTGAAGCGGACATCACGTCTGAGATGGAAGGTATACGTCACATGGTCGTCGGACAGCTTCCACGAACGGGCGACATCGGGAACAATGTCGAGGTTCTCGTTGAAGCGGACAAGACCATTGAAGAGCTTTGCGGCGATTCCTCCGCCCTGAACATCGGTGATCAGGGCGGGATCGAGGGTTGTCGGGTTGCTGTTCAACCGGAGGTAGAGATGTCCGGGAAGGCGCTCATCATCGGATCGATGGCAACCGGCAGCAGGCGTTATGATCAGCGTAAGGAGGAGAAGGCACACGAACGCAGTTCGCGTCCGGGCCTTTCCGGCGGGGTCATGTTTTTGCTGCGTTGACGAGTGCCTTGAACAGTTTCTTGGTATATCGGTCATTGGGAGTCTTTTCCGGGTGCCACTGTATTGCAAGGAAAAAGTTTTTTGTCCTGGTCTCCAGCGCCTCGATCACCCGGTCGTGGGACACTGCGGAAAGATGGAGCCCCCTGCCGGGATTTTTTACGCTTTGGTGGTGCGCACTCCGCACCCGGATCCGGGGAGCGCCCATGACACACGAGAGCAGCGTTCCCTCGAACACATCGACATCATGAAAGACCTTTTCCCCGGGTCGCGCCGCGCCATGCTTGATCGGGTTGGGAACCTGAAGCCCGATGTCCTGATACAGTTTACCGCCCAACGCGACATTTGCGAGCTGCGCGCCGTAGCAAATGGCCAGCACGGGTTTCTTCGCTTTTAAGACGGCCTTGAAGAGCTCGAGCTCGAACCGGGTGCGCGCATCAGGAGAGATCTGCATGCGGGCGCCGGACAAGGGCTTCTCTTTGTAGAAACGCGGGTCAATATCATCTCCTCCGGTGAAGATAAAACCGTCCAGACGTTTCACCAGATCGGGAATGGCGGTTTCGATCCCGAGGATGGGAACGGGAAACCCGCCTGCGCGAAACACCGCCTTGCCGTAATCCTGATCGAGTATGTTCAGGTCCCTGCCGGGCTGAGCCTCGTGGTTCATGGTGATTCCGATCAAGGGCTTCATGCGCATTCCTCCCAAAATAGAATGATAACGCTCGATGCAAATATTTGTACCATATTTTGGGAGGTTTGTCAGTGTAACATTCTAATTTGAGATTTATTATCACCACTCAGGTTGTCAAGTTCACGGTTTAAGGTTCATGGTTTAGGCAGAATAAACCACGGGAGCTTTGATCCTGTCATCCATCATTTCAAATTCGATCAGAGAGGTATCTTTAAAATTGCTTTATTTTCATGGCGTTCCAACCTTGAACCGTGAACCTGGAACATTGAACCTGCGTAGTTGCAATTTATTATGTTAACCCAGGAGCATATCGAGCACCGCCTTTTGCACGTGCAGGCGGTTCTCTGCCTGGTCAAAGATCACTGACTGCGGACCATCGATAACCTCCGCGGCGATCTCCTCGTTGCGATGGGCGGGCAGGCAGTGCATCACGATCGCCCCCTTGCGGGCGGACTTCATGAGTTTCGCGTCCACCGCGTATCCCTTGAATGCCTTCATCCGTTTCGTGTGTTCCGCTTCCTGTCCCATACTCGCCCAGACATCGGTGTACACAACGTCCGCGTTCCTGACCGCCTGGAGGGGGTCATTCGTGACGAGTACCTCCGCGTTGGTCTGCTTTCCCTCGGCTTTCGCCTGCCTCATAATAGCACCGTCAAGCTCGTACCCGCGCGGAGAGGCGATGGCGAAATGCATGCCGACTTTCACACAGGCCTGGATAAGCGAGTTGGCGACATTGTTCCCGTCTCCCACGTACGCGAGCGTAAGCCCCTTCAGTTTTTTCTTCTTCTCCTGGATGGTGAGCAGGTCCGCAAGGGCCTGGCACGGGTGATGAGCGTCGGTCAGTCCGTTGATCACCGGGATCGACGCGAAGCGCGCCAGCTCTTCGATCGTTTTCTGCGCAAAGGTGCGGATCATGATGCCGTCGAGGTAGCGGGAGAGGGTGCGCGCCGTGTCGGCGATGGGTTCGCCGCGTCCGATCTGAAGGTCGTTTTGCGACAGGAACAGCGCCTGGCCGCCGAGCTGGAACATGCCCACCTCGAAGGACACCCGTGTACGGGTCGAGGCCTTCTCGAAGATCATTCCGAGAGACTTGCCTTTGAGCGTCTGATGCGGTTTCCCCTGCTCCAGCAGCTTTTTCAATGTCGCGGAACGCGTGAGGATATTCTCAATGTCCTTCGGGGTAAGGTCGGAAATCGCGAGCAGATCTTTTTTCATGTAATCTCCAGAGGAAGTTGACAGCTCATAGCTGATGGATAAATAGTGCTAATGTACGATGGTGAGTTGAGAACTGTTCGCTGTCAGCTATGGGCTATCGACTATGAGCTGCTTCTCAGGTCACCGCTTCGCGAAGATCCGGTCAAGCGCCTCGATAAGGAGGTCGATCTCCTCCTCGGTGACGATGAGCGGCGGCATGAACCGCAGCACGGTATCCATGGTGCAATTGATCAGCATGCCTTCCCTGATGCCGGCGGAGACGATCTCCTTGCCGTTCACGTCAAGTTCCATGCCGATCAGGAGTCCCTGCCCCCGGACGTCCCTCACAAAAGAATATTTTTGTTTCAGGTTCTCAAGACCCTGTTGGAAATAGGCGCCCAGTTGGACCACATTCGGGATGATGATGTTGTCCTCGATCAGGGCTTCGATCGAGGCAATTGCCGCGGCACAGGCCAGCGGATTGCCGCCGAAGGTCGAGCCGTGGGTCCCGGGCGTGAATGCCTGGGAAACCTTGTCCGTGGCAAGGAGCGCGCCGATCGGCATGCCTCCCCCGAGCCCTTTCGCGAGCATGACGACATCGGGTGTAATTCCCGCATGCTCATACGCGAAGAACTTTCCGGTCCGGCCCATGCCGGTCTGGATCTCATCGAGCATGAGCAGCATGTTGTTCCTGTCGCAGAGGTCCCGGAGCTCCTTCAGATAGGCCGGCGCCGGCACGATCACCCCGCCCTCGCCCTGGACCGGTTCCACGAGCACGGCGCAGGTGTGTTCATTCACCGCAGCTTCGACGGCCGCGACATCGTTGAACGGGACGTACCGGAATCCCGGCACGATCGGCTCGAACCCCTTGTGGAACTTTTCCTGTGCCGTGGCGGACAGGGCACCGTAGGTCCGTCCATGGAACGATCCCCGCATGGTAATGATCTCGAACCGGTCCTGTTTCAGCACCTCCCGGGCATATCGCCGCGCGAGCTTGATGGCGGCCTCGACAGCCTCGGTGCCGGAGTTGCAGAAGAACACCTTGTCCGCGAAAGAATTGGAAACGAGCAGCTTCGCCAGATTGATCTGCGGTTCATTGTGAAAATGGTTCGACACGTGCATCAGCCGCTGCGCCTGTTTCTGGAGCGCCACCACCACCCGCGGATGGCAGTGACCGAGGTTGCATACGGCCACGCCGGTAACGAAATCGAGGTACTCCCGTCCGTCGGAATCGTAGACCTTCGTGCCCCGGCCTTTCACGAGCACGAGCGGCTGCCGGCTGTAGGTATTCATAATGTATTTCTGGGAATCTGACAGTATATCGTTAGTGATCATGTTGACGAAAGTAACATAAATACGTTGAAAAATCAAACGGAAATTATATTGAAACGACGCGGAGGGGAGATGGTTGCGTCATGTGAGGGCGGGAGAGAGCGGATGGGGAGAACCAGAAAGATTTCATAAGCCGGTTGCGGAATACTGCATGTTACAGTCGCATATCGGTGTTCACCATGGGCTCGAACCGTTTGGGCGCATGATTGATGAACTCGTTGAAGTCGGAAACGAATACAATATAGGCATCGACATCAGCGTTGCCGTCCTTTATGAACGGATTGTGCCGGGAGTCCGCGACGGTCTTCATGTCATTACGAAAGGATTCCGAATGCGCCGCCTCGCGTATTTCCTTTTCCGCTGCACGGGAGATCATGGTTCCCCGTCTTACTTTGTGCGTCTGAAAGCGGCTTAACAGCATTGTTATGACGGTTTTGAAGTCCATGGATGATGAAAAATTACTATAAATACGCTGAAAAGGCAAGAAGAATAAGGTGACGGAAATTCAGGCAGTTACACCAGAAACAGTGCGAGGCCGACAAGGAATACGAGCGCGGTCGGAAGGTAGAGCAAACGATAGGTTCCGGCCATGTCGGCCTTGAAGTACCGGATCGTCAGCAGCAGGCAGAGGTGGGTGGGGGAGAGCATCACGCCGGCAAAACCGCTCGCGAAGGCGAAGGTGATTGTGGCCGGGTCCGGATGGCCGCCCATCATGGCCGTGATGATCGGGAAGGTGGCGCCGACGAAGCCGACGGTGAGTCCCGTCAAGAGGCCCACGATGAACGGAAGCGCGAACAGAACAATACCCGTTGGAAGTCCGCTCTGCTCAAAAAAGAGGGGTAAGGCCTCAATGGCGCCGGACGCTTCGAGCATCCCCTTGAACACCATGATGCCGATGACCATGAGCATGACATTGGGCGAAACGCTTTCGCGAAGCGTGGTCCAAAGCTCGCTCCTCGTGTACCGAAAGAATAGAAGCATGGCGACCACGATCATTGCCATGGCAATCGCCAGCGGCAGTTTGAACGCGACAACAAGAACGATCGAGATCGTGATCGGGAGCAGGGACACGAAGAGCGCCTTGAACTCGTTCCAGTCCCGTTTTCCCGCGATGGCCCGGACCGCTGTTCCCCGGAATCCAAGCAGCGCGCCGACGACGATGACCGCGATCGGCAGCGGGAGCTGGGAAAGAAGCAGCTTGTTGGTCGGTATTTTTGTTACCGCGGCAGCCAGCACGATGCCGGGGTAGAGCGGCGAGATATATTCCCAGATGTGCCGGAACCAGTAATTGACAAAGGCCTTGTGCTCCGGCCGCATGTCCGCGTCGGCCGCGGCCTCCTGCACCATGGGCGCCGAGAAGGCCGCCCCGCCTGCCGAGGGCAGGAGGCCGATTACACCGGGCAGCACGGCCATGGCGATACGGCGGTCTCTGGCCACGTTCACGACGGTCTCCATCATGCGTTTGAGAACGCCCCGTTTCCTGATGATGTTCTCGAGCACCATGATGAGAACGAGACCGGTCACCAGGTTTATCGTCACTGGATCGATTGTCGAGTCAAACAGGACTCGCGCCTGTTTTATCGGGCCGAGGAGATAAAGCGATCCGAGGAAGACCGCGCCGAGCAGCATCACCAGGCCGAGGTTCCAGCGAAGGCGCAGAAGGAACACGATGAGAGCGAAGGCTGCGCCTATTTTAATCAAGTCAGTCATCGAATATACCCGGCGCCCAGGTAGAACAGCACGGCGGCGCGAATGGAATACCGCTCCAGATTCCACTCATCGGGGAGCGGCTGGTACGGCGCAGAATCGCGGATCGAGCGGAGCGCCTCGTCGTCCAGTATCTTGTACCCGGACGACTTCAATATCTCCAGTCTGCCGAGAGAGCCGTCCTTCATAATATCGAACAGGAGGTAAAGCGTTCCCTGGTAGCCGGATATTGCCGCGAGCTCGGGATACTGGAGCACGCTCTCGACCTTGACCTTGAGCCAGCGGTTGTAGGACATGAATTTGAATTCGTCCGTATCGAGGGTGACGGAATCATCACCCGGTCTTTTTTTGGGCATGCCTTTGCGCGCGAGCTCGTCGATGTCGTTCTGGGTCAAAAAGGGGAGCGGGCCGGTCTCTTTATGCGGTTTGCTGCCCGTCTTCCCCGTCTTCTTGCCGCGCTCCGCTCCCTCCGGCACCCCGGTGCGCGGCACGGTTTTTGGAAGCTTGACCTCCTCGCTTGTGCCGAATTTCTTTGGCAGGGGCACAGCGCTGGGAGGCAGTGGTTTTTCCGGTTTAAATCGTTCCGGAACAGGAGCAGGAGGAGATGGAGGCACCGGTGTCGGCCGATCCAGCGGCGGCAGCTGGTTGATCTTTTGCTGAGGCAGGTTCACGATCGTAACCGGCGTGATCAGGGGCATCTCCGGATGTGTCGGCTTTATAAGGAACAGAGCCGCGATGACCAGCGCGTGGAGTGCGAGGGAGATGACGAGAAATATCGTGAAGTGTAAACGAAGGGGCATGAGTTGTAATTTCAAAAAGTAAAATGCAAAGTACCAGTAACTGCTCAGGTCAAAACATTGTCCGCAGATTACGCAGATTTCGCAGATCAAGTAGAACCCGACTTATGTTTATAAATCTGCGTCCATCTGCGAAATCTGCGGATACAAGGTTTTTTCTCTGGTGCAACACTCTTGCGGATTCACCTCTGCTGAGTAGTTACCAGTGCACCATGAAGGTTTTGGAGCCAGAACGACGAGTGTGTCATTTTGCAATCAGAATTTGCATCCTGTCCGAAACTTCCCTGAGCAGTCTCAGGATCGCCTCGGCCTTGTCCGGCGTCAGGCTGCCCATGCCGCAGGAAGGAGTGATGAGAGATTGCCGAAGGATCGTTCTACGGTCCACGCCTTCCTTCTCCAGCCGGTTCATGCCCTTATGGAGCGCCGCGATGAGCGTGTCCGCGGTCTCCTTCCCGGTGAATGCGCCGGTGGGCACGACACCCCAGGCGAGCGCGCCTCCGCGGCCGAAGAACTTTTTAATGTCTTCGGGGTAGAGTAGCACCTTTTCCATATATCCGAAGGCGTCGAAATTCACGATGTCCACCCTGGTGTTGAATATCACGGGCCAGTCCGCGTTACCGCAGCAGTGGATGCCGGCAATGCCGTCCAGTTCGTGGATCGTGTCGATGATCTCGTTCAGTTTTTCCGAAACGACCTCGGACGATACGGCGGAGAAGGCCGAGCCGAGGGACTCCATGGCAGGTTCGTCGATAAAGATGATGGTCGGTTTGTTGAACTGTTTCAGCTCCTGGATCTGCCACGCCGCCTTCATGGCGAGCCCCTTGACCACGGCATCAAAGAGCATCTCATTATGAATGATGTCCCTGCCGGTCTCATCCTTGAATGAGGTGCCCGCGGTAAGCGGACCGGTGATGTGTCCCTTGACGAACCGCACTCCCCGCGGAAATCCTTTTTTCATGGCGCGGACAAAAGCGGAGAAGCCAGGGGCATACTCCTCGGTCATTCCGAAAAAACCGTAGTCCTTTGCCAGGTACCGCTCGAAGAATATCTCAAGCGCCGGTGTGAGGTCCCGGGCTGTGTCGAAGAAAACCCTTTTTTTCACGTCATCCACGATCAGTCCCGGCAGGGTCTCGCTGTACTGCGCGTCCATGTGCTCGCGAAAGTCCCGTTGCGGGAGCTGGGGCCAGAACGGCGCTTCAGGCAGGTACTGGAGCGAAAGCGCCGCGGCCTTGTCGGGATCGGAGATCGGAAGACTGCCGATGCCGGTGGCGATGCAGTTGAAGCGACGGGTCATTCTGATCCTCTCTTTCGCACAAGATGATATCGTATCAACGATTATATATTCACCGCCGGGAAAAAACAACTTAAATTAAAAAGTTGACAATTATATCGCTTGAGCAGCCACAGTCAAAGAAAGTTTTTCTCGCCGTTGTTGCTTGCAATTTCAGCCTGATTGTACTACCATCTTTTTACAAATAGGGAGAGGCGGAAAATAGGTTTCGAAAAAAGGAAGTTTTCAACGATCCTAATCTCAGCAACCGATGAAGCGCTTAAGGAGATTCTGCAGAGGATAGGGTATGATAAAAAAGTCAGCCGTAACTCGGCGAAAGACTGCAAAGCCGATTCGCTACGCAGTGCGTAGCGAATTCTATGAATCAGTCGCAGCGGTGCTCCGCACCGCCCGGACCAACATTTACCGGGCAGTTAACTTTGTCATGGTCGAGGCTTACTGGAATATCGGTAGAATGATTGTCGAGGAGGAGCAACAGGGGCAAAAAAGGGCGGGTTACGGCAAGACTCTGATTCCAGCGCTGTCTGAGCGTCTGACCATCGAGTTCGGGGCGGGGTTCGGTGTTACTAATCTGGCTTACTTCAGGCAGTTTTATCTGAGTTTCCCAATTTTCCACACACTGTATGGAAAATCTACAGACGGAGCAGCAGGATTGGCTGAATCTGCAAAAGGTGCTACACCGTGGCACCTATTGACCTGGTCGCACTTCAAGCTGCTTTTGCGTGTTGAAAAATTCGAAGCCCGCGACTACTATGCCCGTGAAGCCGCTGAGCAGAACTGGTCTGTTCGCGCGCTTGAGCGCCAGATCAATTCCCTTTACTTTGAACGTCTCAAGATGAGCCGCGATAAGAAGCCCGTTATCGAAGAAATGCAGGAGAAGACCGCGTTTCTCGCGCCCTCGCCAAAGGATTTCATCAAAGACCCCTACGTGCTCGAATTTCTCGGGCTCAAGGACAACCCCGATTTCCGGGAATCGGACCTCGAACAGGCAATCATCGGCAAGCTGCAGGCATTCATGCTGGAACTGGGCAAAGGCTTCGCCTTCGTCGCCCGTCAGCAGCGCATCAGCACCGACACCAAGGACTTCTTTATCGATCTGGTGTTCTACAACTACCTCCTCAAGTGCTTCGTCCTTATCGACTTGAAAACGGGCGAGCTGGCCCATCAGGACATCGGCCAGATGGACATGTACGTCAGGCTCTACGAGGATAAGTACAAAAGTAAGGACGATAACCCCACCATCGGCATCATCCTTTGCACCGACAAGGACGAAACCGTGGTCAAGTACTCCGTGCTCAAGGAAAATAAGCAGCTCTTTGCCTCCAAGTACAAGCTCTATCTGCCCAGCGAACAGGAACTGATCGAGGAGGTCGAACGGGAGAAGGCGATGATTGTTAGGGAGCGGGGGGCGCGGTATGGAAGCAGATAAAAGGACTCGGCGTGCGGCAGGTGGGGGCAGAGGGGAAGGTGTTATTTCAAGCCCACTCATGCTTGATACCTGGCTTATAAAACTTGCAAACCTGCGTGTGGATAGGGCATCGAAAACCCCCGCACCTCATAAACCGCTGCTGCTATTGGCGATTCTCGATCAAATCGAACAAGGAGCAATTCTTTCCAACATCATTCGTTTGACCCCAGAGCTGGCGTTTCGCTTCCTTGGTTATTGGGAAGTCGTCAGTTCAAGAGGGCGAAACGTAGGCCGCGTTGAGCTCCCGTTTTTCTATCTGCGAAGCGACGGCCTTCTCCGACACATTGCCTATCCGGGATTGGAAGCCGCACTCGAAAGTATCAGGCCGACTTCTGTCGAGCTGCTGAACCGTGTCGTCTCTCACGCGGAAATGCCAGAAGAGTTGTTTAGTCTGATGCAGAATAAAGCCAGCCGGGATATTGCCCGACGGATTTTGATTTCAGGCGACTGGTTTTTTCCATCAGAAAAGATCAAACTCGAAGCTATGCTTGGACTCGAACAGACAAACAACGATCCAGCTCCAGCGACTGGCGCTGTTCCTGAATCGGAAGAGAGTAAACAGGGTCGTGACATAAAGTTCCGTCTTCAACTCATTCCGCTTTATCGCTATTCCTGTGTGCTTTGTGGCATGAAGGTACTGCTCCCATCAGGTGTAACGATGGTTGAGGCCGCCCATATACATCCGTTTTCCGCCAGCCGAAATGATGATATCTCTAATGGTATGGCACTCTGCCGTAATCATCATTGGGCTTTCGATCAGGGGCTATGGACACTTGGGGTGGACTACAAAGTTCTCGTTGCTACAGGAAGATTTTCTGAAAATGCGCCCAAGCAAGTTTCATTGTCTGAACACAGCGATCGGCAAATTGATTTCTCGTGGATAGACTCCGCGCATTGGCCGAGTCAGATCAGCCTCGAGTGGCACAGGAAAAACAAGTTCATCGGTGCTCTAAATATTTAACCCGATGATTCGCCGCGCGCCCTTTCTTGTCGTGCATCACCTCAGCCGTTACATTGACAAACTCCGGACTTTTCACTAAAGCAAATGGTACGCTGCTAAACAAAACCGTGCTTTGGCGAAGACTCTGTTTACTTCGGCCTTCTTATCTCAAACAACATACTAAGCCCCGGATTTATAAGTGCCAGGTCTATATTGTTGTATTTTGAAAAGATAGGATGATATGGCTGATACACTATTCACTCCGTTAGAAAGAAATGCTAATTCGTGATGGCATCTACATAATAAGTATGAGGAGTTTGGCGGCAAGAAATCAATATTAACAATAGATACTGTTTTTTAACCGAGTAAACACTCGGCTATTGAGGCCGAACACTCGATGATCTTATCGCCCTTGTCGACCGGCACAAGATAATCCCACAGCAGCCCCGCCTCGAGCGGGGGCTGCGGTCACAACGCCGATTTTCATCTTTACACGTCATTCTAAACCCTGTAATATGGCTCTCATGAAATACGGAACCAAGGCCGTCAAACAGGCGAAACTCGAGTTGTGGCCCAATCCCAATCCGGACCGGGACTACACCATCGACATATCCTATCCCGAATTCACCTGTCTCTGTCCGCGCTCCGGCTATCCCGACTTTGCGACCATCAGGATCACCTATACGCCAGGCAACAAGGTGGTGGAGCTTAAGGCGCTGAAGCTCTACCTGAACAGCTTCCGTGACCAGAGCGTTTCTCACGAGGCCGTGACAAATCTGATCTTCGACGCGCTCAGGAAGAACCTTAAACCGCGGGCACTGGAAGTGGTGGGCGATTTTAACGTTCGGGGCAATGTGAAGACCATCATCCGGGTCGCGATGTGATCAGCACGGAATGGATAGAGTTTCCCCGATAGGATCTTTCGGGGACAGGCTCCGTGCGGAGTGCGGAGTACAATTACTGGTTAGCCGCAGGTATCAGCCTTCAAGAAAAATGAGGAGAAAGCCATGTTCGGTCTTGGAATACCGGAACTGATCGTTATCTTCGTTATCGCTCTTGTGGTCTTCGGTCCGAAAAAGCTGCCGGACCTGGGCAAGTCCATCGGCCGCGCCATGTCAGAATTCAAGAAGGCCCAGCAGGAATTCCAGGAATCAGTGCAGTCTGAAATGAAAGAGGTCCAGAAGACCGCCAACCTGGACGAGCTCAAAAAGCTCGGCAATCTCGCTGATCAGTCTCTCTCCAGGGAGATCAATGCCGCGACGTCCGCGGAGCCGCGCAAGGATGAGCAAAAGACCGGATCGGGACCTGAGCAAAAGCCGGAGCAAAACAAGGGCGGGGAGGCCCATGGGAATGGCTGAACCGGACCAGGGGATGTCGTTCTGGGGCCATCTGACGGAGCTCCGGAAAAGGATCGTTTACATCGCGATCGCCATCGGCATTGGATTCCTCATCTGTTTCAACTTTTCAGAGGATATCCTCGGACTCTTGTTATTGCCGATGAACTCAACGATGACGTATCACGCGACCTTTCCCTTCCTGCATTTTGAACCCAATAAAACCACCCAGGACCTCTATTTTACCACGCTTATCGAGCCCATCATGTCTCATTTGAAGATCGGGTTCATTGCCGGCATCATGCTCATGGTCCCCGTTATTCTCTACCAGGTATGGAAGTTCATCTCACCCGGTCTCTTGCCGCGGGAACGGAAATACGCCGGCCAGTTCGTGTTTTTTGCGACGTTATTTTTCTACCTCGGCGTCATTTTCTGCTTCCTTCTGCTTCTGCCCTTTACCGTCCCGTTCCTCATCACCTACAAGACCGAGCATTTGAAGGCGATCATCAAGTTGGGGGACTACATCGACTTTACCCTCAAATTCATGCTCGGCGCGGGCGCGGTGTTCGAACTGCCTCTCATCATGATCCTGCTCGGTCGCATGGGGATCATCAGCGCCGATGTCCTCGCCAGGTTCCGGAAGTATGCTTTTCTCATTTCCTTCCTCATCGGCGCCATCATCACGCCTACCCCGGATGTGTTCAATATGACGCTCATGTCCCTGCCAATTTATATACTCTATGAGATCGGCATCCTCGGAGTGCGCCTTTTCGGCAGGAGGCGGACGCCGCCGTCCACGGACGTGACGGAGACATAGCAACTGCGGAATGCGGAGTGCGGAATAAAAGTAACTGCTCAGGTCAAAATATTATCCGCAGATTACGCAGATTTCACAGATTAAATCGAATCAGCATTGTTCTGTAATAAAATTGCACTGCTCGAAAACTCCCTCCCTTTCAAGGGGAGGAATAAAGACTGCGAAAATCTAACTGGACAAGTCTGAAATCGAATTTGAATTATGTTTTATGAAATCTGCGCCCATCTGCGAAATCTGCGGATAAAAGGGTTATTCTCTGGTGTAACACCCTTTTGGGTTCAGATGTACGGAGTAGTTACAAGGAAAAAAGAATGCGGATTGTCTCTTTTGTCGCCGCGTCATCGAACAGCGGCAAGACCACGCTCATAGAAAAAGTGGTGAGAATCCTGAAAGGCCGCGGTCTGCGTGTGGCTGTGATCAAGCATACGTCGGCGGGATTCGACCTCGACATACCGGGCAAGGACTCATGGCGCTTTCAGCAGGCAGGGGCCGATACGGTCATCCTTTCGGGACCGGGCAGGGTGGCGCTCATGCGGAAGATCGAACAGGAACCGACCCCCGATGAGCTTGCGAGGATGGCAGGGGATGTTGACATCGTAATCACCGAGGGATTCAAAAAAGAGGTGAAGAACAAGGTCGAGGTCTTTCGGCAGGGTGTCTCGGGTGAATACCCTTTTTCGCTGAACGACCCATCCTGTCTCGCACTGGTGAGCGATCAACCATTCGATGTTTCGATCCCTTGTTTTGATCTCAACGATGCGGAAGGCGTGGCGGATCTTATCGTCCGCGCGATCGCGACGTGAGAAGCATGTTCATGCAAAGTAACTGCTCAGGTTCAAAGTTCCAGGACTTCGACGAGACTTCGACGAGCTCAGTCGAGTCGCTCAGTCGAGTCGTTCACGGACTTCGGCGAGCTCAGTCGAGCCGTTCAAGGTTTGAAAGCCGTGATGATCGAACGATTTGAAGAGTAGACATCTCTGAACCAATTCCAAAATGATAGATTCAAAGACTTCGGCGATCCCTTCGGTAGTGAGCTAACAGGTTGCTGAAAAAGTCATTAGAGTGGTTCGACAAGCTCACCACGAACGGATAAAGAACAACAATTTCAATGCCCGTTCCGTTCGCCGTTCTGAGCGCTCTGCTGAGCGAAGTCGAAGCACCGTCGAAGGGTAAACGGAACGTTTTTCAGCAGCCTGCTAAGGGCCGAACTGCTCAGCCGAGTCGCTCCGGCATTGTTTGTTCAGCCTAAACCTTGAACGGCTCGACTGAGCTCGCCGAAGTCCTTGAACCGTGAATCTGACAACCCGGGCAATTACCATGCAAATTATGATTGTGATATAATGTTTACTTGTAATTAGCCCTTAAAATCCAACATTTTCCATTGACATTCAGAGCGGTTTTTCATATTTTATGAAGAACCTTTTTCGGGTTTAGATGTTCCCTGTATCGAAAGGAGCATGCATGTCAGGAGCGAGATCAAGAAAACTGTTCGAAGACGCGAAAAAACATATTCCCGGCGGAGTGAACAGCCCGGTGCGCGCATTCCGCTCCGTGGGCGGCGCGCCGATCTTTATCAAGAAGGCAAAGGGATCGAAGATCTACGACGTCGATAACAAGGCATACATTGATTACGTGCTTTCGTGGGGTCCGATGATCCTGGGGCATGCTCACCCGAAAGTAATCGCGGCGCTCAAGCAAGCCATCGTACGCGGCACCAGCTTCGGCGCGCCCACGGAACTCGAGACAACGCTCGCGAAGATGGTCAAGAAGGCCGTCCCCTCCATCGAAATGGTGCGCATGGTGAGTTCCGGCACCGAGGCCACCATGAGCGCGATCCGCGCGGCGCGCGGATTCACAGGCCGGGACAAGATACTCAAGTTCGACGGCTGCTACCACGGTCATGCAGACAGCCTGCTCGTGAAGGCAGGGAGCGGCGTGGCCACCTTCGGCCTTCCCGACAGTCCCGGCGTTCCCGCCGACCTCGCGAGACTTACGCTGACGATCGCGTATAACGACATTGCCGCGCTCAAGGAGATGATGGTCCGCGAGGGCCAGCGGATCGCCTGCATCATCGTTGAACCCGTCGCGGGCAACATGGGCTGCGTAGTGCCCGAGCCGGGATTCCTCCAATACCTGCGCGACGTCTGCGACAAGTACGGCATCGTGCTCATCTTTGACGAAGTGATGACCGGCTTCCGCGTTGCCTACGGCGGCGCGCAGCAGCTGTATAAGATCAAACCCGATCTGACCTGCCTCGGCAAGGTGATCGGCGGCGGACTCCCGGTCGGCGCTTATGGCGGCAAGTTCGAGATCATGCAGAGGATCGCGCCCATCGGTCCCATCTACCAGGCGGGCACGCTTTCGGGCAACCCGCTGGCCATGACCGCGGGCATCGAGACGCTGAAGGCCCTCTCAAAACCAGGCGTATACAAGACGCTCGAAAAAAACGCGGCGGACCTCGAAAAAGGACTTCGCGCCGCGGCAGCGGAGGCAGGAGTGCCGGCAACGTTCAACAGGGTCGGCTCGATGTTCACCTGTTTCTTCACGGACAAGAAGGTGAGGGACTTTGAGAGCGCCAGGACCTCGGACACTGCGCGGTTCGGAAAGTTCTTCCTGGGTATGCTCAGGAACGGGGTCAACCTCGCGCCTTCGCAGTTCGAGGCCGCGTTCCTGTCCCTGGCCCATACCAAAGCGGACATCGGCAGAACGATCGAAGCGGCGAGGAAGAGCTTGAAGGGTTTGTAAGACAGGGAAGCACTAAAAAGCAAGCACCAATTTCAAATAACGAAACTCCAAACGTTTCGTGCTTGGATCTTTGATCATTGATTACTATTTGGGATTTGGTGCTTGGAATCTGGAATTTGGGTTTTGTCGTATGGATGATAAAGACCGTAAGCTTATCCGTTTGGCCGGCGTGCTGAGCACTGTGGGCTTGACCCTGGTGTTCGCAACGGTGATCGGTCTGTACGTCGGGCTCAAGCTGGATGCATGGCTCGGCACGTCTCCCTGGTTCACGGCGATCTTTCTCTTCATCGGCATCGGCGCGGGATTCAGAAACCTGTTCATGTATTCCAAAAGAAGCCAGGAGACGTTCGACAAGAGCGACAAGGACAAGAAATGACAACCGATGAAACTCAGCTCCGGAAACAGGCGGTGGACGCCATCCTCAAAGGCGTGGCAAAAAAAACAGCCCTCATCGTTTCCATTGCCTCTGCGGGTGTCGTGGTTTTCTCGGTGATCCAGAAAACCGCGCAGCCCTGGTGGTTCCTTTCCGCGAGCGTTCTGTTCGGCGGGGCGCTCGGTTTGCTGAACTTCCGGTGGCTCGCACGCTCCGTTCAGCGGGTGTATCTGCGGCAGGGTGCAACGCCCGCGGGATCGAGCTTCGCGGTGGTGATCATCAGCCTGTTAAAGCTTTCGCTCATATTCATCATCCTTTTCGTTGTCATTAAATGGCAGCTTCTCCATGTCTTTGGTCTGGTGGGCGGGCTGTCACTCTGCTTTCTGGCGATTCTCTGGGAAGGGTCAACGATGACACAGGAGACGTCCAAGAGCAGTGCGCAGAAATGAAGAAACGTGGAACAACATTCGTGAAGGAGAGTCAGCATGAAGAATCATATTTTTAGGCCGCTATTCGTGTTTATCGGTATCGTTCTCCTGGTACTTCTGGCCAGGATCGTACTGGTCCCGAAGGATTTCGGCGTTGGGGAGCGGGGATACATGTATGGATGGCACCGTCTGGGGAATGAGGAAGAGTGGAAGAACACGATCACCAAGGTAAAGTACCAGGGCAGTGAGTACTGCAAGGACTGCCACCCGGACAAGTACGACAGCATCGGCAAGACGCCGCACCGGATCATTCAGTGCGAGAATTGTCACGGGCCCGCCATCGACCACCCGTCGGACCCGCCCAAGCTCGAGATCGACAGGAGCAGGGAGCTCTGTCTCCGGTGCCATTTCCCGCTTCCGTATACCTCAAGCGGACGCGCGAAGCTAAAAAGTATCGATCCGGACACGCACAATCCTGATAGTGAATGCTCGTCGTGCCACAATCCGCATAAACCGATGGAGGGCTTGAGATGATATCGCGCAGGAATTTTCTGAAAAAGACGGCTCTCGGGATCGCGGGAGCGTCGCTTCCCCTGGCTGCCCTGAAGATCGTGGACCCTGAAAAGCTGTTCGCCGAGGTGGCTGCAGAGACCACCTCTGTGCGATGGGTGTTCCTGGTGGACACTTATAAATGCGTGGGATGCGGGCTCTGTGTGAAGGCCTGCAAGCGTGAGAACGAAATTCCGTATGATGCAAACGTGACCCGGACCTGGGTCGAGCGGTACGTTCTGACAAAAAAGGGGAGGATGTATGCGGATTCTCCCAAGGGGGCCCGCGACGGCTTTACGACCGCTCTGATAGACCAGAATGCGAACGGACTCAGGGACATCAGCAAGGAAGGCATCGAGAAGGCGTTCTTTGTGCCGAAGCTCTGCAACCAGTGCGAAAATCCTCCGTGCGTCCAAGTCTGCCCCGTGGGCGCCACCTACCAGGCGCCGGACGGCGTGGTGCTGGTTGACCGGACGTGGTGCATCGGTTGTGGCTACTGCGTCATGGGATGCCCTTACGGGGTACGGTTTTTCCATCCCGCATCCCATACCGCCGACAAGTGTAATTTTTGCTATCATCGGATCACCAAGGGCTTGAAGACAGCCTGCGTTCAGGCCTGTCCGTTCGGGGCGCGGCAGCTCGGCAATATCAAGGACCCCAATGACCCGGTGACCAAGGCCATTAGGACGCAGCGGGTCGGGGTCCTGAAGAGCGAATACGGCACAAAACCGCAGGTCTATTACATCGGGCTGGATGAGGAGGTCAGATAGCCATGGTACATGGAGAAATTTGGACCATCAAGGAGTTATTTGTTGCGCCGAACGAGTATATTTACTGGAGCATCCAGATCGTGATGTATCCCTTCATGACAGGTCTGGTGGCCGGGGCATTCGTGCTGTCGTCACTCTACCATGTTTTCGGCATCCAGAAGCTCAAGGACATGGCGCGATTCGCCCTCGTGTTCTCTTTTGCCCTGCTCTTTGCGGCCCCGATGCCGCTCCTTCTTCATCTCCTCCGGCCCGAGAGAGGGCTCTATGTATTTTTTACCCCTCACTTCACCTCGGCCATCGCGGCCTTCGGAATCGTATTCTTCACCTACGCCGCCATCGTGGCATCGGAACTCTGGTTCCTGTACCGGAAACACCTGGTCGGGGTCTACCTGACGCTGAGAGGAAAGCAGGATAAGACGATCGCGGAGCGGATCAAATATCTCATTTTCTCCGCCCTGACGCTGGGCGTCACTGATGTCAGCGAAGAGGCACTGCATCGCGACGAGAAGGCCATCAAGTTTCTCGCGGGACTCGGTATCCCCGTTGCCTGTTTTCTCCATGGCTACGCGGGGTTCATCTTCGGCTCCGTCAAGGCAAACGCCCTCTGGATGACGCCGCTCATGCCCGTTATCTTTATCATGTCGGCCATCGTGTCGGGAATCGCTTTGTGCATGCTGACCTACGTCGTTACCATGGAGATACGGAAATTCCTGGCTTCGCGCAAAAAAGCCGTCCATGGCCGATACCGGACCACGGAAGATATCAAGAGCGCTGAGATCAGTGTCATCCAGATGACCTCAAAATACCTGCTGGTGTTCCTGGTGGCCGCCATCAGCCTTGAGATGCTGGACCTCATTTTCCGGGGATATACCGCCATGAAGTCATGGGACGTTCTCCGAAGCGTCATCTACGAACGCGACTTCGCCGGCATTTTCATCCTTCAGTATGGTCTCGGGAACCTTGTTCCGCTCATTCTTCTGCTGATACCGGGGCTGACCCTGCGCAGAACGGTTATCGCTGTTCTGCTCGTGCTCATGGGTGTGTTCATGATGCGGTGGAACGTCGTTATCGGCGGCCAATCATTTTCGCAGACATACGCAGGTTACATGCACTATCAACTGCCGATCGTGCCCCATGACCTGGAAACCGCGAAGGAGGGCTTGGTGGGAGCGCTCGGCATTTTCATCATGCCCTTCGCGCTGTTCTGGGTGATCGACAAGATCTTTCCGGTGTTCGACTATGAGCCCACACCGTAAGCACTCAAATGCAAGGTCGAGACCAGGTAAACGGTCCCTGTATATAAAGCAAAATTATAATTATACGTTGCAATATGCTCCGGGCGATATTATAGTAAGATTTCAAAAGATGATGTAATGGATCTTCACCTGTCGAAAGCGATGAGATGCCATGAATAAAAACAAAGCAGGTTGGTTTATCTGTATTATGACAATTCTGACGATCACCGGGATCCCGCTGATCGCTCGCGCACAAGAACATGATATTCCGAAGAAGTTCTTTGTTCCGCCGCCTCCGTTTACTCCCGGCATCTTCCCCTGTTCCCAGTGCCACGCGGGGATGCCCGTAAACCGGCAACCCCGAAAACTGGAACAAATGCATCAGGACATCGAGCTGAAACACATGCCCGGCGGCTGGTGCTTCGACTGTCACAATCCGGACAACCGGGATACCTTGCGGCTTGCGAACGGGAAACGGGTCAGTTTTGAAGAATCCTACATTCTTTGCGGCCAGTGCCACGGCACGATCCTCCGCGAATGGAAAGCCGGACTCCATGGCAAGAGAACGGGAATGTGGAACGGCGAGAAGCAATACCTCCTGTGTGTCCATTGCCACTGGCCGCATGAGCCGCGGTTCAAGCCTATCAAACCGCTGCTGCCGCCGGTGAGGCCGTCCGAAATCAAGTAGAAACTGACGAGGCATATCATGGGAAAAATAAAAAAAGACCGCGAGGGCATCCATTTCGACCGGAGGACCTTTCTCAAGGGGACGGCACTGGGACTGGCGGGGACAGCGCTCCCGCTGAACAAGGCCGATGCTTCGTTCTGGGAAGCGTTCTTTCAGAAACACTTTCGGGAACTGAACGATGCGGAGATAAAGAAGGTCCTTGAACGGCTGGAAATAGAGTACGAGCAAAAATACAAAAAGGCGATCAAGGTAGGCAATGAGAAAGAACTGCCGGGAGTTCTTTTCGGTTACGGCCTCGATCTTTCGCGGTGCATCGGCTGCAGAAGATGCGTGTACGCCTGCGTGGATGAGAACAACCAGTCCAGGGACCCGCAGATACACTGGATAACGGTCCTTCGATTTAAAAAAGGTGAAAAATGGGTAGACCTCGAAGAATCGGAAAAATACTACAATCCCGAACTGGTCCCCGAGCCCGATTATTTTTATATGCCTGTCCAATGTCAGCAGTGTGAGAACCCCCCGTGTGTAAAGGTCTGTCCGACGCAGGCAACGTGGAAGGAGCCGGACGGCATCGTGGTCGTGGATTATAACTGGTGCATCGGCTGCCGGTACTGCATGGCCGCCTGTCCGTATGGAGCGCGCCATTTCAACTGGGCCGAGCCGAAGCTGAAGCCCGAAGAGATCAATCCGCAGACACACTATCTCGGCAACCGCCCGCGTTCCAAGGGCGTGGTCGAGAAGTGCACGTTCTGTATCCAGCGGACGCGAAACGGGCGGTATCCCGCATGCGTGGAGGCCTGTCCCGTGGGGGCCAGAAAATTCGGCAACCTGCTCGATCCGAACAGCGAGATCCGTTACGCCATCGAGCATAAACGGGTTTTCCGGCTGAAAGAGGACCTGAATACCAATCCCAAGTTCTACTATTTCTTCGCCTACGGCGTGTAGGAGGCGCACTTATGGGCCACATGATAAAGAATTTTTTCATCGCCTTGCGTCAGATATTCGTCGGGGACTGGACCTACTATCTCTGGGTCGCGTTCCTGTCCTTCTTTATCCTTCTGGGTGTCAGCGCCTATGTTGACCAGTTGCATCGCGGGCTCATCACGACGGCCATGCGGGACCAGGTCTCCTGGGGGTTGTATATCTCGAACTTTACCTTCCTCGTGGGCGTCGCGGCAGCAGCGGTACTGCTTGTTGTTCCGGCCTACCTGTATAATTTCAAGCCGATCAAGGAAATCGTGCTCTTCGGCGAACTGCTGGCCATCACCGCCATCATCATGTGCCTCATGTTCATCATGGTCGACATGGGCCAGCCGTTGCGCGCCTGGCATATACTGCCGGTCATCGGCGCCATGCATTTCCCCGCGTCACTGCTCGCCTGGGACGTGGTCGTCCTGAACGGCTATCTTGTCATCAACGTGATCATTGCATTTTACGTGCTCTACCGGCTTTCGATCGGGAAGGAGTACAGCATGGCCGTGATCGGGCCGCTCATCATTCTGTCCATACCATGGGCGGTGAGCATCCATACCGTGACGGCGTTCTTATACAACGGGACATCGGCCAGACCCTTCTGGAACGCGTCGATCCTTGCTCCCCGGTTCCTTGCATCCGCCTTCTGTTCCGGACCCGCCATCATGCTGATCCTCTTTCAGATCATCAGAAAGCGCTCGGAGGTCGAGATCGATAACCGGGCGATCTTCAAGATCGCAGAATTGATCGCCTACGCCATGGCCATCAATCTGTTCCTGCTGGGCTCGGAGATGTTCAAGGAATTTTACTCAGGAGGCATCGATTCCTATTCCATGACCTATCTGTACTTCGGCCTCCATGGGAAAACAAGCCTTGTCCCCTGGATGTGGGCCGCGACCCTGTTTAATATCACGGCATTTTTTATTTTTCTCTTTCCGAAGACCCGAGAGAATTTCACGACGCTGAACATCGGATGCATTCTCATCATTATAGGGATATACATAGAAAAGGGAATGGGACTCGTGATGCCGGGGTTCGTTCCCGATACCCTCGGGGAGATCTATGAGTACTCGCCGAAAATGTCGGAGATCATCGTGACCATGGGGATCTGGGCGGCGGGCGCGCTTCTCTACACCCTCCTGCTCAAGTTTGCGGTGCCGATCTATACGGGAAAACTGAGGTTCGAAATAAAAGCGCCGCCGGGTTGCCGGTCTTCGTTATCGTAAAGGAATAGAGGAAAAACACTGGAATGAAGGGCCATGGTTGTTCTTCGGAGTTTTAGAGGGAGAGCGTCCGGCTTGCTGTGCAGGGCAAGGAGTTTGTCTGAATGACGGCGTGAAGCATATGACCGTCCTCGATCCATGATACGGCAAGCCCGTCCTTTACTTCCAAGGACCTCACAAAAATCTGTTGCACTTACTTGACCGCTAAATGTTTACCTTCTCGTTGGTACAATTTCCTTCTCAAAATGTTTGTTGTATCTCTTTGATCGCTGCGTTCTCTGAGGCTAACCGCTCTTTTCAGGATAGAGAATCTAATCCTCATGAAAACAACACAGCACTAAGATAATGATCCCCATGCCGGAGAACACCAGCATGAGAAATGCGGAGAAGTTCTTTCTAAAATTGAGCTCCCGGAACATTGCCTTTATATCGGCATCAAGCTTGTCAAGCTTTGCTGTTACGCCATCCGTTCGCTCCTTAACCAGATTGACATCCACCGTATGAAAGAGGGTGCGGAATTCAGCCTGGATATTGAACAGGCCCTTCTCTTCCTCGTCAGAGTAGATCCCCTCACGCTTCAATTCCTGAAGGCGTTTATCGAGCTCTGCAAATTTCTTTTCAGTAAGGAAGAGGGCCTGCTTCATGACCTTTGCCCGTTCATAGGCATGGCACTTTGTACAGAGCTGCTCATTGATAATATCAATGGTTGCTTTTTGAATATTATGGGCCCCGTGGCACGTTACGCAATTCGGGGCTTTTTGGGAGGCCGCGAGGGCCTTTCCATGCCCGCTTTCCATAAAATGGGACAGGATGCCGATATGGCATTTCCCGCAGAACTCCGGCACCTCCTTGGGCTGTGGACTGCCGACAAAGCCACGGTGGGGCGACATGGACAGCGAGGCGTCTTTCGGGTCTCCCCCATGGCAATGCTCGCATGAAATATTGTTCTGAGCATGCCAGCTTGACTGCCAGGCATCCGTGATCACGCGGAACTCCGGTTTCATGGTGTCCGATGAGTGGCATGAGATACAGAGATTCTCTTCGATCTGTTGACCCGCCCAAGTCTTCGTGAGAAACTCTTTTTCAAACTCTTCCTTGTATCCCGCCGTGGCCACCGTGGGGAGCAGGAAGATCATCATCAACGCAAAGACGTGGTATCTCATGAAGTTCTCCCCCAGAACAGGAAAATGAGCCACAGGGTAAGCAGAATTAAGAATAACCCGCGCAAAACGGGTCGTTTCATAATATTTTTCTCCTTGTAGGTATCCAGGAACGGCCAGATCAGAAATACGATGATCAGAACAGCCTGAAGCGTGATGCCGAAGAATTTATTCGGAATGAGCTTGAGGACCTGATAGGGCGCGAGCAGGTACCATGCCGGTCGGATTTCCGGAGGGGTTTTAAAGGGGTCAGCCGGCATATTCGCTTCTTCGGGGAAGATCAGGGACGGCAGGAAACTGATGAAGAAAAACATGACGGCGAAATATGCCATCATCATTAACATTTGTTTCCGGAAAAAATAAGGATAATACGGATTTCCGTCAGGGTGCGTTTTTCTCTTGTATTCCGTCATCGGCCGCTTTTCCTCATCGGCCTTTCCAAAAGGTGTTGCGGAGATGCCGGTCCGGTTGATGAGAAACAGATGGATGCCGATCAGCGTAAGGAAAATAGGCGGTAAAATGGCCACATGGAGAGCGAAGAACCTGCTGAGAGTTGTCGCCGTTACGTGGTCTCCTCCTCTGAGGATCCGGGCGATGGGTTCCCCGATAAGAGGAAAAGCCGTCGGCATCGATGTCACGACGGTTGTCGACCAGTAGCTGAGCTGAGTCCAGGGGAGGAGATAGCCGCTGAGACCGAAGATGATGACGAAAAGGAGCAACAGCCCCCCCCCAAGCCAGGTCAATTCCCGGGGCTGTTTATAATTTCCCATGAGGAAGACGACGATCATGTGCAGGAGAATGACCGTGATCATGAGGTTGCTGCCCACGGCGTGCATTTCTCTGAACAGCCAGCCGTAGGGGACCCTGGTCATGATCTCCTGTACACTCCTGAAGGCGTGGTCGGGGTGGGGTATATAATAGACAAGCAGGAGGATGCCGGTCACTGCCTCGATGACGTATGCAATGACGGCAATAAATCCGAGGGTATAAAAGATGTTGATGTTCTTCGGGATACGGTATTCGATCACCTTTGTCTGGACGAGACTGTCCGAACCGATTCGAATGTCAAGCCAGTTCTTGATTTTTACCCACATGATTATCACCCTAAGACTATGTTCCCGCCTTCGATCCTGATCGGAATGATGTTCAACGCTTTCGGCGGCGGTCCCGATACTACGTTTCCCTCGATGTCATAGATCCCTGCGTGGCAGGGGCAGAGGAATAACTGTTTTCTCTCGTTATAGTCGACTAAACAACCGAGATGGGTGCACACTCTTGAAAAAGCGATGAATCCCCTCTCAGGCCGGTTAATGACGACAACAGGTACATTTCCGTAAATGATGTTTCTGGCGCTGCCGGAAGGAATATCGGTTTTGCTGATGACGAGCTTTTTATTGCCGGCTCTTGCTGTCGGGAGTGACGTGAGAAATTTTACAAGGGAATAAGCGAACGAAAAGAAAGTAAGTGATCCGAGAAAGGTCAGAATAATTTTCAGGAATCTTCGCCGCTTCATCTCTGCCCACCCCGACGTTGGATTTTTTTCATAAGTCAGTCATAGCGTCGAAAAAAATACTAACAAAATTGCAATAGGCTGTCAAGCTAATAGCAGGAAGACCGCCACAATTTATTTATTTAATTTGCGCACGGTAAAGTATTGACATCAGGTTTGACCTATGCTATAAATCCTAATCAAGTTTTAGCGATTATTAATTATAATTTGAGGCGTGCATGAAGTTATTCGATTGGACAAAAGAAAAGATCAATCAGCTCGCGGAGCGGCTCAAAGAACCTATTTCCCTGAAGGCAAAACTGCTTATTATCGCGCTGCTCCTGATCATTGTATTGGGCGGCGGTTACGTTGCTTATCGATTTTATGATTTTTCCCAGAATAATCCCAAGTTCTGCGTCGGGTGTCACCTGATGCAACCGGCATACGACACCTGGGCGGAGAGCGAGCACAAACAGCTCAACTGTCACGATTGCCATCACCTCTCGGTCGCTGAACTGAACTCACTGCTGCTCAGCTTCGTATTGAAGCGTCCGACCGTGGTGCCCGAGCGTCATAAAGAGCATGTCATCGTGAGCCAGAAATACTGCAACCAGTGCCACACCGAGGGCAAGGCGGCGAGGATCAATAAGTCTCTCTTCCATGCCAAGCACGTGTATATGGAACAGCTCGAATGCACGCAGTGCCACGGCGAGATAAAAGCCGACAAGAGCGGTCTCCACCGCTTCCTGCCCACGGAAAAATTCTGTACCAAGTGTCATATGGGCAGGCAGGTGCATGGCGAGGGCATGGGCGGTCTTGCCTGTCTCAACTGCCATACTGACCGGAGCAAGGACCTTAAGCCCGGGCGCCTTAAATGTCTCTATTGCCACAGCAACGATGAAAGCATTAAGAGGCAATTGAAGGACGATGCCACCCTTGACGTGCGGTTCTTTACGCCCGATGCCATTACGATCCGGAAGGCCAAGAAGATTCGCTTGAACGAAAAGTCGCCTATGCAGTTCTATTGTTATGAGTGCCACAAACCGCATGAGGCGGGCAGGGTCCGGCCCCATAATGAAGACTGCCTGCGCTGCCATACGGGCGTGCCGAAGATCGGAAAACACAACGTCCACCTCGCGATTGACATGAAGTGTCAGGACTGTCACAAACAGCATGTCTGGATCGTGACCGAGGCATCGGCGAAAACGGATTGTGTCGCCTGTCACGAGTATCGGAGTCCGAAGGCGTTTTTCTAAGAGAGTGATGGAGGGACGAATCAATGACCGGCCGCTGCAACAGATTGCTTTGATTGCTTTGTATATATTTTAAACACGGAAGGAGGTGAAACTAAATGAAGAAATTATTCGTATTGGCCCTCGCAATTGTAATGATGCTGTCTATGGTTGCTTCAGTATTTGCCAGCATGAAGACGGTGGAATTCGAAGGCAAGGGAGCGGGTAAAGTCATTTTTGACGGTGCCGCACATAAAGCGAAAGGCTTAGTTTGCAAAGATTGTCATACGTCCCCCAAGCTCTTCGCGATGAAGAAGGGTGCTGACGTCATTTCCATGAAAGACATGGAGGACGGCAAAGCCTGCGGCGCATGCCACAACGGCACCAAGGCTTTTAGTGTAAAGGATAAAGCAACCTGTGCCAAGTGTCACAAGAAATAAGCTGTCTTTATAGACGTACAAACCCTCACGGATCACTTCGTGAGGGTTTTTTTATTTATGGCGGGAGAGCATGAGAATCGAACTCACCTTTCCTGACCAAAGCCAGGAAACAGCGGATTTGAAGTCCGGGGCCGTCACCAGATCGGCATCCTCTCCCGTATTGACAGGCAATTGAAAATGAAGAATTGACGATGGAGCTACTGATTCAGGGCTTCATTATACTTGAGGTGACCGAGGAGCGCAACTATATTCCCATCGCAAAGCACTTCGGACTTCACGTCAGCAACGCATTCAGCGTGTCGCGCAGTTCCTCGATATTATATGGCTTCTTCAGGAACGACCTGAACCCGAGCTTCTGATAGTCCGCTGCCATGGCATTATCCGAATAGCCGCTCGATACGACCGCCCTCACGTCGGGATCGATAGCCCGCAGTTTCTGGATCGTATCAATTCCGCCCATGCCGCCCCGGATCGTGAGGTCGAGAATGACGATATCATAGGGATGGCCGGCTTTCCGCGCAGTTTTATATTTGAAAAGGGCCGCTTCACCGTGCTCCGCGAAGTCTACGTCATGTCCGAGGGCGTGTATCAATTCACCGGCGACCGATCTGACCACTTCATCATCGTCCATGAGCAGAATCCTGCCCCGGCGCACGGGCCGGGTAACGACAGCAACAATTGGTTTTGTTGCGGCCGGCGCGGCCGCCGGAATATAGACGACAAAGGTGCTGCCTTTGCCCGGCAGTGATCGTATGTCGATTAAACCGCTATGGTTCTTGACGATTGAATAGGACGTGGCAAGGCCCAGGCCGCTGCCTTTTTCCTTGGTCGTGAAATAGGGGTCGAAAATCTTTACGAGGTATTGTTCCGGAATGCCGACCCCGTTGTCCTTGATGGATATTTTTACGTAACGCCCGCCCTTCAAATCCTGCGGCAGATCGCTATCAGGGGCCTCGACATTTTCAGCCGTGATCTCCACACGGCCCCCCTCCGGCATTGCCTGATCGGCGTTCAGCACGATGTTCTGGATCACCTGCCCGAGCTGGCCGCTGTCCGCGTCAACGGCCCAGAGATTTCCGCTGATGTTGAGGATATGATCGGAGCGCGAGCCACTCAGGGCGAACCGTACCGCGTTCTCGATCACCGGCCGGAGGTCGGTCCGCTGCTTCACCGGTTTCCCCCCCTTTGAGAAGGTAAGGAGCTGGGAGGTTAGGTTGACCGACATATGCAGAGCCTTCTCGGCCTGTTCAAGCGCCTCGACGCTCTTTTCCTTGTGGTCCGCGTTCAGTTTCGCGAGGGAGATGTAGCCGAACACGCCCTGCAGGAGATTGTTGAAGTCATGTGCGATCCCGCCGGCGAGCGTGCCGATGGCCTCGAGCTTCTGGGTCTTGAGCCGCTCTTCTTCAAGGAGGCGGCGCTCCGAAACATCGATAATGAACCCCTCCAGGGCAAGCAGGCAGCCCGCCGGCGAGAAAACCCCCTGCCCCTGCTCCCAGACCCATCGCTCCTGCCCGTCGGCCCCGCGGATCCGGTAGTTCAGCGTGTATTTGTCCCTCGATCCAACGGCCTTCTGCACAGCATCCCACACCAGCTTCTGATCGTCGGGGCGGATCAGGTCGTTATAGGCGATCTTCGCGTTCCCGATCAGGTCCGCAGGCTGGTAACCTGTCAGGCCGGCTGCGCCCTCGCTCACGTATTCCATGGCCCAGTTCCGGTCATTGCAGCAGCGGTAAGCCATGCCCGGAAGATTGCTCATCAAGGTCTTGAGTGACCGTTCACTCTCATGGAGCGCCTCCTCGGCTAACTTGCGCTCGCTGACATCGATGGTTACCGCAAGCGCGGAGACGATCTCTCCCCTGTCGTTGCGCAGGGGCACGGCATGACTATACAACCAGCGAGGTCTCCCCTTCAGGCCGATTATCTTGAACTCAAGGGCGCCGGATTTGCCCTGGAAGACATCCTGCACCTGGGCCTGAAAGGCCTCGCGATGTTCTTCGGACACCAGTGGATACAAACAGTGGCCCCGCACCTGGTCGAGTGAATTAGCCTCGATCATGTCGAGTCCGGCGCGGTTCATACTCTGCAGAGTCCCGTCCGCAGTGATCAGCTTCACTCAGGTGGGCGCCGCCTCGATGACCGTCTCCAGGAATTTCCGGCTTTCCCGCAAGGCCCCTTCCGCTTGTTTGCGTTCGGTGATGTCCTGGGCGATTCCCCGGAAGATCACGGGTTTTCCCAAGCCGTCGTATTGCGCCTCGCCGCGGGCATGGATGAATCGCGTCGAGCCGTCGCCGTGGACAATGCGGTACTCCGTGCTGTACGGCTTTTTCCCGAAGACGGCTTCTCTGACGGCTTTTTGGAAGGGTTCCCGGTCATCGGGATGCATCATGTCCAGCAGCATCTGGAAGGTAAACTTCTTTTCGCGGGGGTTGATGCCGAATATGCGCTTCATTTCGTCGGACAAGCTTATGACGTTCGTCGAGATGTCACGTTCCCAGCTTCCGACATGGGAGATTCTCTGCGCTTCTTCGAGTTGCGACCGTTGCTGCTGAAGGAGTATTTCTGTCTCTTTGCGTTCGGTGACGTCGCGGCAAATAGCCAGCAACCTATTGGGACTGCCCTCATCATCACGAATGAGTGTGGACCGGGTGGAACGATAACGCCAGCCGCCGTCCTTATGACGGACGCGGTATTCAGAGAGCAGCTTCCCCGTATTGATCAATTCGCTCATTCTGTTCTTCATCATTACCGCGTCATCCGGATGAAGGTTGCTGAAGCCATCCGGATTCGGATCATCGCCGACCGCATAGCCGAGGCTGGCGTAGTACGCGCTGTTCGCGAAGAGATGGCGCCCCTGCAAGTCGGTCACTATTATGGCATCATCTGCCGTCTCCACCAGGGTACGGTACTTCCCCTCTGATTCCTGGAGTTTCTTTTCCAGCTGCTTGCGCTCGGTGAGGTCCTCACCGTTGCACAGCGGCTGATTTGAGTTCGTATCCGATTTTTGAGTGTCAGCCATGGAACGTTCTCCTCGCATGGATCGGTGAATACTGTTCAACTATATCTTAGATATTGTTGTTTTGTGCGGTCTTCGGCGGTAGCATCAAAAAAAGTGCGAAGAGACCCCTGCAATTCTCAAAATCACGGACAGTCCTTCGCAATGAACGATCACGGCTGTTTCCGCGTCAGGAGATTCATCGCCTCGTCAAGTTCCTTATGCCCGCCGATGAGCACGACAATATCATCGGGCTGCAACGTGAAGTCAGGCCCCGGATTGGTGTTCGCTTCTCCGTTCCGCGCGATGGCAATGACCGTGGCGCCGGTATTCTTCCGGAGATCAAGCTCACGGAGCGTACCGCCCACGGCGGGCGATCCGGGATCCAGCTGGACATGGTCCACCGTCGCATCGGCGAAGAGCGCCGCAATGCGGCCGAGGTTCTCCTGGTCCAGGGAATACCCGCGCAGCATCTTGTACCCTCCGAACCGCACGAGCTGGATCTGGTTCGCGATGACGTTGTTCGGGACATGATATTCATGCAGCACGCGCGAAAATATCTCGATCGAGGTTTCGAACTCCTCGGGGATCACCTGATTTGCGCCGAGCTTGTAGAGCTCGTCGACGTCGGCAGCGTACCGCGTACGGATGAGAATGAATATCGAAGGGTTGAGCTCGCGCACCGTGCGCACGGCGATCCGGGTTGCGGCAAAGTCTGATATGGCGAACACGATCACCTTGGCGCAGTCAACGCCCGCCCGCATCAGCACTTCGCTTCTCGTGATGTCTCCGTAGATGATGGACTCCCCCGCATCACGCGCCTTCCTGATGGTATCGGCGTTCACTTCCAGCACCACATAGGGGAGGTGAGTGGCCTTGAGCGTCCTGGACAGGTTTCTGCCGTTCAAGCCATATCCCGCAATGATGGTATGCCCGGTGAGCGTGCAAACATCGCTTTTATCTCCCGGTACAGAGGCCAGGTTCGGCAGCAGTCCCGTGATCCACGGACCCGCCTGGATGAGGAAGGGCGTTGCGAGCATGCTCAGGATGGAGGTGTTGATGAACATCTGGAAAATGTCTTGACCCATCAGGCCGCTTATCTGGCCCTGCTGCGCCAACAGAAATGAAAATTCGCCGATCTGCGCCAGGCCGAGTCCCGCGAGCAGGGAACTCCGGACCGGATAACGCAGCATGGCCGCGGTCACGGCCACCAGCCCGGATTTCAGAAGAACGAGCAGGAGCGCCATGACAAGGAGTAGGACCCAGTGGGCCATGAAATAGTCGGTCTGGAGCAGCATGCCGATGGAGATAAAGAAGATGCTTGCGAAATAATCGCGGAAGGGCATGATCTCGACCACGATGTGATGGCTGTATTCTGATTCGGAAATGATGAGGCCCGCAAGGAACGCGCCGAGGGCGAGCGAAAGGCCGAGACTGTAGGTGATCCACGCCGTACCCAGGCACAGCAACACCACGAGGAGGAAGAACATCTCCCGATTCCTGAGCCGGATCACCTGGTGGAGCAGGAAGGGGACAACCTGGCGAGCCGCAAAAAAAACGCCGACCAGCCCCAGCACGGCCTTGCCCAGGGAAAGAAGCACGGACAGCGGCGTGACCGCGCCGAGTGCGCTTGACTCGGCGAGGACCGGCAGCATGAGCATCATGGGCACGACGGCAATGTCCTGAAACAGCAGAATGCCGGTGGCAAGCCTGCCGTGGGTCGTGTCGAGATCCGACCGGTCAGAGTACATCTTGAGCACGATCGCGGTGCTGCTGAGCGATGCGAGAAAGCCGAAGAACAAGGCCTGGGGCAGGGGATAGTGGAACAGGAGCGCAATGCCGGTGACCGCGGCGATCGTCAAAAGAACCTGGGTGCCGCCGCCGATCAGGAACTGGCGGCCCGATTTCATGATGTCAGCGATCGAGAACTCGAGTCCGACGGTGAACAGGAGCAGAACAACGCCGATATCAGCGAGCCGTTCAACGACGCGGGTCTCGGTGATAATGGCGGCGCCGTAAGGGCCGATGAGCACGCCGGTGATCAGGAACCCCACGAGCGCCGGCAGTTTTGCGCGGTGGAAGAGATAGGTGATCGGAAGCGAGACGGCGAGGATGATGATCAGCTCTCGAAGTATGGTGATTTCCTGATCCTGCATTCAATTATGATAGCATATTTTTAAGAAATAGCACAGGAGAGAAAAATAGTTTGTGCAGTGAAAAAAGGGAAAGAATGTGTTGGCTTGTTAACGATCTCGTTCCCGCGCAATCCTGTTCCTGCGCTTCACTATCACGACCAGAAAAACGGGCCCGCATATCAATCCGCCCAGGGCAAAGGTGAGCGGCGCCTTGATCCAGTGGGTGACGGTGCTGGCAAACAGACTGCCGAACGGTGTTAATCCGCCGAAGGCCAAGGTGTACGGTCTCATAACGCGGCCGCGCAGGCGGTCCTGGGTATTCAGCTGGACCGTTGTGTTGGCCATATTGATGTAAGCTGCTACCAACAGATAATGCATCAGCGCTTAAATCAGTTTACTGTTCTCCGTCGATTGCCTTTGCCCGGCCGAATACGGCATATAATACCGGAAGCACGAGCAAGGTAAGCAGTGTCGAGGAAACAACACCGCCAATGACGACTGTGGCGAGCGGCCTCTGCACCTCGGCCCCTATGCCGGTGTTAATTGCCATGGGGATGAAGCCGAAACTGGCGACCAGTGCGGTCATGAGCACCGGGCGAAGGCGCTGTTCGGCCGCCTTCTGGATTGCTTCGATCAGCGGTGTCCCCTTGGCGAGCAGGTCCCGCACCGCGGAGACCAGCACCATATCGCCGAGGACCGCAACACCCGAAAGAGCAACAAAACCGACCCCAGCCGAGATGCTGAAGGGGATGCCCCGCAACCACAGGGCAACGATGCCGCCGACCGCGGCGAAGGGTACGCCGGTGAAGACCCGGGCAGCATCCAGGACCCGCCCATAGGTGAAATAGAGCAGCGTAAAGATGAGGGCCAGAGCCACCGGGATGACGATCATCAGCCGTTGCTGCGCGCGTTGGAGGTTCTCGAACTGGCCGCCGTAACGGATGTAGTATCCGCTTGGGAGCTTGACTTCTTGCTCGATTGACTCCTTGATGTCGGCCACGAAGCTTCCCACGTCACGGCCACGCACGTTCGCCTGCACGACGACCCGCCGCTTGCCCCATTCACGGTTGATGGTGGATGGTCCTTCAGACGATTTGATTTTAGTGAGCAGCGACAGCGGGATGCGCTTCCCGCTCTCCGTGGTCACCAGGATGCGGCCAAGATCCTCCGTCTCTGAACGATACTTGTCGGCAATGCGCACCGCGATGGGGAAGCGCCGGTCTCCTTCCTGCAACATGCCGACCTCCCTGCCACCGAGGGCTTCAATGATCTCAAGGACCTCTCTCGCATGAATGCCATGGCGGGCAACGGCGTTTCGGTCCACTTCAACCTGCAGCAAAGGCTGGCCGGTAACCTGCTCCACGCTCACATCGGCGGCTCCGGATACTTTCCTGACCAATTTTTCGACTTCTTTTGCCTTGGTCTTCAGGATTTCGAAATCATCTCCGAAGATTTTGATCCCCACATCGGAGCGTATGCCGGCAATCATTTCGTTTACCCGCATCTCAATCGGCTGGGTAAAGATCATTCGCATGCCCGGCATGACTTTCAGCTCCTTCTCCATGACCGCAACCAGTTTTTCCTGGGTGCGGGCACGCTGCCATTTTTCCCTCGGCTTGAGAGTTATGAAGATGTCGGAGAGCTCCACCCCCATTGGATCGGTGGCAATTTCGGCGCTGCCGGTGCGGGTCCAGATCCGTTCGATCTCGTTCGGAAATTTATCCAGCAATGCCCGCTCAAGGCGGGTGCCGTAGCGCACGGACTCATCCAGTGACACGCTGGCAAGGCGAACAGTGTTGATGACGATGGACCCTTCCATCAGGCGCGGCACAAATTCCGAGCCGAGCCGGGTCGCGAGAATGCCGGCAATACAGAGACTGCCGAAAGCGATGGCAAGTACGGCTGTGCGCCGGCGCAAGGCAAAGCCCAGGATCGGGCGATAGATATCTTTGAGCCTGCGGACGAGCCAGGGTTCCTGGTCCTCTTTTTTGCGCTTGAGGCTGAAGCCGGCCAGCACCGGCATGAGGGTCAGCGACATGGCCATGGAGCCTAAGAGCGCGAAAATGACGGTCAGGGCCATGGGGCGGAAGAGTTTGCCCTCTACCCCTTCCAGAGCCAGAATCGGCAGGTAGACGATCATGATGATCAGTTCGCCGAACATGGTCGGTTTACGGACCTCGATGGCCGCTTCGCGCACCACGTCAATGATGCTCCGGTCGCTCTTGTCTCCGGCGAGACGGCGCTCCGCGTTCTCGATCATGATTACCGAGCTGTCCACGATCAGGCCGAAGTCGATGGCCCCGAGACTCATCAAACTCCCGGCGATACCGAAGCGAAGCATCAGGTCGAAGGCGAACAGCATGGAGAGCGGGATGGCCAGGGCAACGATCAGCCCGGCGCGGATATTTCCCAGAAAGACGAAGATAACGGCGACGACGAGGATCGCCCCCTCGAAGAGGTTCTTCTCCACGGTATGGAGTACCTTGTCCACCAGCGAAGTCCGGTCGTAAGCGGTAGCAACCTCCGCCCCCTTGGGCAGGGTCTTCTTGACCTCCTCCAAACGGGCCTTGAGCCGGGTCGTGACATCGTGGCTGTTCTCACCCATGAGCATGAAACCGAGGCCGAGGACTGCCTCGCCCTTGCCATCGGCCGTCACCGCGCCGCGACGGATTTCACGCCCCTCCACCACCCGGGCCACATCCGCCACCCGAACGGGGACCCCTTCCTTGGCGGCAATAACGATACCTTCAATATCCGCTGGCGTCGTAACGATGGCAACCCCCTGTACCAGGCTCGACTCACCCGCCTGGTCGATGGTGCCCCCGCCCACGTTGGCGTTGTTCCGTTCGACAGCCTCTATCAGCAGATCCATGGTCAGGCCGCGCCTGGCCAGCACCTCCGGATCAACGACGATCTCGAAGCGCCGCACGTCACCGCCCCAGGTGTTCACCTCCGCCACCCCGGCCACCGAGCGCATCTGGGGCTTCACCACCCAGTCATGCAGCGTCCGGAGCTCGGCAAGAGACTTGTCCTTGGCAATAAGCAGGTAGTGAAAGACCTCCCCGAGTCCTGTAGCCACCGGCCCGAGTTGAGGTTTTTCGATTCCGGAAGGAAGCGCAACGCCCTGGACCCGCTCCATGACCACTTGGCGGGAAAGGTAGATGTCGGTCCCATCTTCGAAGATCACCGTTACCTGGGACATGCCGAAACGGGAGGTGGATCGGACTTCCTTGAGTTTTGGCAGCCCCGAAATCGCCTGTTCCAGGGGCGCCGAAACCTGGCGCTCAATCTCCAGCGGCGAGAGAGCCGGGGCCACGGTGTTCACCTGGACCTGAATCGGGGTCGTATCCGGGAAGGCGTCCAGGGGCAGCCGTAGAACTGCAAGTATCCCGAGAACAGCAACCACGGACCAGGCAACGATGACCACCAGCCGGTGGTTGAGTGACCAATGGATGATTTTATTCAGCATTACATCTCCCTGTCAGATTGCTATTTAGTTTCCATCCGGAAACTCCGGATGGAAACTATTTATTGTCCACTTCGCAACAGCCGGCGCCGATGGAGTCCTTGAGTGTTTCCGTTTTGAGCAGGAAACTGCCGGCCACAACAATCTCCTCGCCAACCTCGACCCCCGAGGCAATCTCCACCAGGTCGCCATTGCTGCTGCCTGAGGCCACCTGTACCCGTCGGGCTTCGTATTCGTTGGGCGCCAGTCTAACGAAGACAAGTTTCACGGACTTTGCCCTCTGGATGGCGTCTCGGGGCACAGCCGACGACGACCGGGAATCTCCGACGGAGATGCGTGCCTGGCCATACATGTTGGCCCTGAGGAGTCCCTCGGGATTTGCGAGCCGAACTCGTGCCGTTGCAGTCCGCGTCTGGGGATCGATCAACGGCGCGATATGCGCGATGGCGCCGCGAAACTCGCGTCCAGCGAGTCCATCCATGATAATGACGACGCCTGTCCCGGTTTTTACGGTTCCGAGCTCTGCTTCGGGCAGGGCAATCTCCGCCCACATTGATGACGTATCCACGATCTCGAAGAGCGGCGTCTGGGACTCCACATAGCGATCAAGAGAGACGGTGCGTTGGGTGATTACCCCGGAGATGGGCGCTGTTACCGAGTAGCGGCCGTTATTGCCGGTAGTGGCGCCCACTCCGCGCAGCGATGCCTGCAGCGACTCAAGCTCGGCGGTTGCTTCGTCAAGAGATTGTTGGGCGGCTTGAACTTCCTTCCTGGAAGAAATCCCTTTTTTCTCCAGTTCCGCCTCACGACGGTAGCTTGCCTCTGCCGTCTGCATCCTGGAACGTGCCGCAGTGAGTCGCGACTGGTCACTGCTCACTGCGGCACTTTCAATGACGGCAAGTACTGATCCCGCCGACACCCAGGAGCCAATGTCAGCCGATACCCCCCTGACCATCCCCGGAGCGCGGGCTGTCACCTGGGCGACTCTGGTGGCATCGTACCTGATGACGACCGGGGCTATAATCTCAGCCATACCCCGGCCGGCTACTGCTTTTGTGGTTTCAATCCCGGCCAGACGGTCAGTGTTTTTGCCCTTGAGTATCACCTTGGTCCCGTCAGGTGGAGCGTCATCGCCGGCGACGTCCACAGCCGGCCGCCCGCCCCGCTCGGGGTGGCAGATTGGGCAGACCGACTCGGGTAAGTCATGCTCGGCACACCAGTCTCCCTTGGCCTGGAAGATGGGGGCGAGCTTCGGATTGCACTTGGTGCAGAGAGCTTCAAGCACCCCGTGTTCCTTGCAAAGGCCCGCTTCCTGAGCAGCCTTCCGGGGATCGGCAGCCGACTGTTTGACCGCCATCGGCGCTGTTGCAGTCTCCTTCTTGCTGCAACCGGAGATCGCGGCAAGAGCAATGAGCGTTACCAGAATGGCTAACCGGCGCATGTCACTTGCTCCCTTTGGGCGGACGTACGATGTTCAGTTGCGGGTTGCACTTCTTGCACTGGGATTTGGGCAGACCGTGCTTTTCGTCCCAATCGCCGGTAGCCTTGAAGGCCGGGATAAGCGACTTGTCACAGCGAGTGTCCAGAGACTCGGGAACTCCGTGCTCACCGCACCAGTCTTCGTAAGAACCCGGCTTGGCTTCTTTCGCACCATGAAGGTCCTTGGCCGGTTTGGCGGACTCTGCCGCATAAGCGGATACTGATAGGGATACGAACAGGACGATTGACAGCAGAATTGAACGACGCATGATAGTTCTCCTTTTATTATGGAATAGTTTGTTGACCATCTTTCGTTGGCTGAGACGAGCTGAACGACGGCATCGGCGGCTTCAAACAGTCGCTTCGCGCATTTCCGCCGCGTCTCAACAAAACAGAACAGTGCACCTGCAACGCTGTTCACGGCCGAAGTTCCGCAGCGATTGCCGCTGAGATTTCTATCACTCGGGCCATCGGTGTTTCATCTCCTATGGAGAATCAACTCAGGTTGTCTGTGTTCAATTGGGGTTAGGCGAGGTTTTGCGGAGGTATAAAAATGGGGATATTGACGTCAGGCAAAATCGTAAACTGTTCCAGAGAAATCAGTTGAGCTATTGAAGGATCATTGTTGGCGGAAATTGCCGGGGTTAACGGAGCATAAGATGAGCAACAACCGCAGGACGTGCAGTTATCGGAATCTGGTTTGTTTTCATCGGGGCAGCACGGGTCTTTGCCCTGGTCAGCATCATTCGATTTCGCGGAATGGTTTACGTCGGCCTTTTTAAGGCCTGGCTCCAGCTCGTAACAGCAGGCCGGCGCCACAAGCAATACCATAACTATAAGCTGTGCCACAGCTATTGCCTTGCAATAGAGACGCCTGGAAAAAATGATATGGAGTTGACTCAAAATAATCATAAAAGTATTAAGAAAGTATTAACACATACGACTGAGGAATGTCAAGATGAAAGGTGAATCCCGCGACTTACTATCCCCCGGTTCCAACTGGAGGGAACCCCACTTGACAGCACTTCTCAAGCTGGAAATAGATATATTCTATATATGGCACTGAGCGTAGAGTGCATGCATTGGATTAGTGACGTGTTTTATTGCGGATGTCTGTCCGATTTGGCTCTCTGTCAATGCTTCCGGATGATACAAGGCAGGTACGATAGCAGCGATACGCAGGTTGACAATATTATCGTTTCAAGGAATGGAATCTTCCACAGCTGCATCCAGGTGCCGATGAGAGATATAAACTGACCGGACCAGAACGACCGAAAGTTCCGGTGACGCAGGGAGCGGAAGAGGGTTTTTATTATTGAGGATTCTTGTATCGGCATAATACGGATTATTTATTACAGTATATCACCTGGCAGTCTGTTGGAAAAGAGGCTGGAGAAAAACAGATATGAATTTTGCTGAAGTGTTGATTACCTTTACCTTTATGTATTTCCTGATTTTGGCAACTGTTAACGCAGGGGGGAGACGCGCGTCCTCTGCACGTCGTTCCGGACTCGCTGCTTATTTCATTGTGTCGGGTTTCGCTTTACTCTACCCGGCCTGCCCGGCTGATTGGCCGATATTCGCAGTGTCTGAACAGGCGGGGGGATTGTCGGGCTGTTCTCACTATCGATGCGACCCACCAGAGTTGTAAAAAAATCAGGAACTGTTGATTCGAAGCTGAGCTGTTTATCGCTGAAGGGATGTTTGAAGGAGATCGATCTGGCATGAAGAGCCATGCGGGAAGCCGGATCATCCACGTGGCCGTACTTCGTGTCTCCGACTATCGGGTGTCCAATTCCCGCCAGATGCACCCGGATCTGGTTCTTCCTTCCGGTCAACAGGTCCAGCTCCAGCAGAGAAAGGCCTTTTATCATCCTGAGCACGGTATACGCCGTTTGGGCAAGCTTGCCTTTCGTGCTGTCGGAGGTAGAGTAAACGTTATATGCTTTGTCCTCTGCCAGGTAGGTGGTGATGGTCCCCGAGCTCTTCTCACACGTGCCATACACTACGGCAAGATATTTTTTCCTTGTTTGTTTCCACCGGTCCTGCAAACGGAACTTCGCTTCATCGCTTTTTGCGAAGATGAGTACCCCGGAGGTGTCCCGGTCGAGCCGGTGAACGACAAAAAGACGTTTTCGTGATCTGCCGCAACCCGTGCGGAAGTAATCCGTTAAAATGGAATGGGCGGTGAGTGATTTTTCCCGCTCCGTGGCAACGGTCAACAGGCCCGCTGGTTTATCCACCACAAGGATGTCTTTGTCCTCGTAAAGGATCGCGAGGCCTTTCGGCAGGAATCTGGCGCCTGAAACAGATCGTTTTCGCATAGCAAATTCTCTATCATTAATACAAACGCAATAATTGTTGCTATATCATTTGTAGGGCAACCCTTCAGGGTTGCTTAAAGCAAGGCTAAAGCCTTGCCCTACAGGTAACAATATTTTATTCGTTGGGCTTGGGAAAGTGCATTGCACAACCTGCAAGACTATTATGCAGTGGTCGTAAAATCTGTCAATACAAGGACTTTAATTTCTTTGATCTTCTTGAGCTTCTTGTCATTGGTGAGGAATGCGTCGAAAACTTCTTTGGTAAGGGGCCCGAACTGGGGATGAGCTTCAATGTAATAGATGATGGGCGCGGTATCAATAAAGAGGGAATTAAGCCGACTCAGCTCTTCAGCGATGGTCATACCCGGTCTTCCTGCGGAAGTTTATCAATCTCCTTCTCGATTTTTTCTATGGTTGAACCTTTCGACATGATCATTCTCCCTTGAAAAAATCATACTACAAACCCTTTGAAAAGGCAAGGCAACTATTCATGAAATGCTGATCACCCCCGCAGCATCCTCTTGTCCCCGACCCGCTGCGTCAGCTTTTGCGTGTCGAAGTATTCCATGAGCGGCACGGCGAACTTGCGGGAGGTCTTTGCCAGGTCCCGGAACTCGCCCATGGTGATCTCTTTCTTTTCCTGAAGATACTTTATCAGATCTGCCTTGATCTTCTCCATCACATCCTTGTCAAGATGGACCGAGTCCGTGATCCGGACAATACGGCTTTCATCAGCGAGCAGTTTCAGCAGGTCCCTTGCGTCCTTGTCCGAGATGCTGAAAAGGGCGGGGAGCTCTTCCCTGAGCGGGGGCTGGGTGCCGCCTTTCTTGATCGCCTCGACGATCCTGTTCTTGACCTCTTCATTGATCTTGCCGCCTGCCGCCTTGAACCCCGGGACCTTGAGCTTGGAGCCTTCAGACTCCAATTCCTTCTTCTTCAAGAGGCCTTCGATGGTCGTGTTCAGGACCTTCGGGTTTATCCTCATGCGCAGCATTCCCTTGAGCTCTTCCTTGTCCAGACCGGCTTTGAGAGGATTGTCCTTGTGGAATACCTTGATGAGGTCAAGCGTCTTTTTCTCGAGCGCCGCAAGATGGGATGTGTGCACGTAGAGATTGTCGACCCGCAGAACAATTTTTTTCTGCGCCAGGGATGCGAGCGCGGAAACGGTCTCCTGCTTGTCAGCGGCGATGGTGCCGACGGCCTCGTTCTCTTCCATTCCCGTAAGGCCTTTGCCGGATATCAAGAGCGCCAGCCGCTCCTCGGCTTTTCCCTTTTCAAGAATGCCGAGGTTCGCGAGAGACTCCTTCATCGCTGAAGGTTTGTGACGACGCGTATGAGGATTCAGCACCACGCCGCCGCCGAGTGTTTCCATGGGAGAGTAGAAGCGCAGGATATACCGGTCTCCCTGCTGGATGATCACGGGTTGTTCCAGCCGGAGTTGTACAAAGGCCTCCTCACCCGGCGCAAGCTGGTTCGTTCCGAGGACCGTGATCCTGCCGATGGCCTCCTGGGTGCTGTTATAGAACCGGACACGCGAACCGGTCTTGAGCCCGCGGGGCGACTGCTTCAGAAGGTCGAGCTTTGCGTCGAGGGTCTTGGTCGGCTTGAAGAACCCGGGGCTTACGATGGTGTCGCCGCGTGAGAGCTGGTCTTTCTCGATCCCCTGAAGGTTCACGGCAGTACGCTGGCCCGCCACGGCGCGCTGGGCCGCCTGGTTGTGGGATTGGATACCGCGTACTTTTGTTTTGGTTCCCTTCGGCAGGATCTCGACTTCCTGTTCCGCGCTGATCGTGCCGGAAAGCAGGGTGCCGGTGATGACCGTGCCGAAACCTTTCATGGTGAAGACCCGGTCGATGGGGAGACGAAGGATGCCGTTCGATGACTTGGGAGACACCTCGGCCGCGAGCTTGCCGAGCTCCTGGACGAGAAGCGGCAGGTTCTCGCCTGTCTTGGATGAGACCGGGACCAGAGGGGACTTTTCGAGGAACGTGCCTTTGACCACCTCGCGGACCTCGTCCTGCACGAGCGTGAGCCAGTCCTTGTCCACCATGTCCATTTTCGTCAGCACGATCAGTCCCTTTTTCACGCGAAGGAGATCGCAGATGGCAAGATGCTCCCGGGTCTGGGGCATGACGCCTTCGTCCGCGGCGATCACGAGCATCACGATGTCCATGCCGCCGACGCCGGCAAGCATGTTCTTGATGAGCCCTTCATGGCCGGGCACATCCACGATGCCGAGGCGGTTGCCGCCCGGAAGGTCGAGGGACGCGAACCCGAGGTCAAGGGTGATGCCGCGCTCCTTCTCTTCCTTCAGACGGTCCGGGTCCGTGCCGGTGAGCGCCTTGACGAGGCTTGATTTGCCGTGGTCGATATGTCCGGCTGTGCCGAGGATGATGTATTTCATAGAATCAGGGTTCAGGGGTCAGGGGTCAGTAAATTTTGAGTAAATATTGTATGTGGCTAATTCGACAGGCGAGTACTGCGCTCCCGTCGGTTGCTCGTAATGACACGATTGAGTGCTTTGGCTTTAATTACAATGATAGGATAGCTGGACAATGATAACCGGAAGAAAGCATGAGCGCGGGCTGATGCTCTCCTGACTACTGCCCCCTGACCCCTGACCCCTGCGTCATTTTGTCCACCGCTTCCACGATCTTCCCGATCTCTTCATCATTCAGCGTCCGGGGATCGAAGAGGACCATGCCTTCCTTGATGCGCGCAATAATGTGCGGTTTGCCCGTGCGAAGGCGGGATTCGATCTGATTCGCGCTGAGCGTCCTGTGACGGAGACAGACGGTCTTTGTCGGGAAATTTCCCGTGGGCAGTGCGCCGCCGCCGCTCTGGGATGTGTCGTCCTGGATCGATACCGTAAGACCGGTATTCTCGATCTGCTTGACGCCTGATGACAACAACGCGGCCTTGCGTTCGATCTCGGAAAGCGGCTGGGTCAGCATCCAGAGCGTGGGGATCTCATGAACGGCCCTGTTCATGTCAAGGTACTGGCTGAGCGTGGCATCGAGCGCGGCAAGGGTCATTTTATCAAGCCGAAGCGCGCGGGCAAGGGGATTGGAACGGATCTGCTCAACATATGTCTTCTTACCGAGGACCATGCCCGCCTGCGGCCCGCCCAACAGCTTGTCGCCGCTGAAGGTGAGAACGTCAACGCCGGAATTCACGGCTTGTTGCACCGTGGGTTCGTCGCCCGATCCGTAGGCCCTGAGGTCCACGAAACTGCCGCTGCCCAGGTCCCACATCACGGGCAGTTTGTGTTTTTTGCCAAGCTTCGCAAGCTCCTCGGGCGAGACCTCTTTGGTGAACCCGACGATCTTGTAATTGCTGGTATGCACTTTTAACAGGAGGCCTGTTTTTTCGTTGATCGCCTTCTCGTAATCCTTGAGATGGGTCTTGTTCGTGGTCCCCACCTCCCGAAGCACGGCGCCGCTCCGCTCCATCACGTCCGGCACGCGGAAGGACCCCCCGATCTCCACCAGCTCTCCGCGCGAGACGATGACCTCTTTGCCGCGGGCAAGGGTGTTCAGACAGAGGAGTACCGCAGCCGCGTTGTTGTTCACGGCAGTGGCGGCCTCGACGCCGGTCAGCCGCTTCAGGATTCCCTCGACGTGGACATGTCGTTTGCCGCGCTCGCCTGCCGGGATGTCATACTCAAGATTGGAATAGCTTCTGCTGACCTCGACAACACGCTGGATGGCTTTCTCCGAAAGCAGGGAACGGCCAAGGTTGGTATGCACGATCACGCCCGTGGCGTTGATGACCGGCTGAAGGCTCGGCTCGGACAGCTCCCTGAGGATGATCTCCGCGTGATTCAGGACACCCTCGATGGAAAACAGCGCGTTATCGATTGTTCGGCCCGTTTTGCTGTCCGCGGCCTGGAGAATTGCCGTTCTTCTCGCGTCGATCGCCGTCCTGATTGCGTCGAGTACCAGCACGCGGGGATGCGATTCAATCCACTGTTTCGTCCTGTCTTCCTTCAACACGTCATCCACTGATGGAAGTTGTTTGAGCAGCTCCTTCATGAACAGTACCATAGCATAGCTTTTACTGAAATTCAACAGGACATTTCCACTTTGGATTAGTTGTGCTGGTCGTGATAAAGCTGATGAGGAATTCAAGGAGATTGTGTCGTTTGCTCCGTTAGAGAAAGCCAGTGGATCCTGTCCAAATTGATATTTGCTTATTAACGATAGCTGCACAAGGCCACATGCTGTCATCGTTGGAGAACATGTTCTCCAACGAGGCTTACTCCGCCAGTGAAAAGTCGATCCGCTTTCTGACGGGGTCGACCCGGTCCACCCGAACCCGCACCGCATCGCCGATGCGGAAAGATCGCTTCTTCCGTTCCCCCCGCAGAGTGTGCATCTTCTCCACATAATGATAGTAGTCGTCGTTGAGCGATGAAACGTGGACCAGCCCCTCCACGAAGAACTCGTTCAATTGAACGAAAAAGCCGAACTGCAGTACCCCGGTGATGATGCCGTCGTATGCCTCGCCGACCTTGTCCTTCATGAATTCGAGCTTGAGCATGGCGACCACGTCACGCTCCGCCTCCATGGCGACCCGCTCGCGGCGGGAGCAATGTTCCGCATTGCCGGGCAGTTTCTCGGCGAGCTTTTCAACATACGCCGGGTCTTTCAACTTGCCGCTCAGGTCCGCCTTCAGGATCCGGTGCACGATCAGGTCCGGGTAGCGTCGGATGGGCGAGGTGAAGTGCGTATAGGTCTCGGCTGCGAGGCCGAAGTGTCCGACGTTCTCGGCTGAATATTTCGCCTGCTTCATGGTACGGAGCAGGACGGTGTTGATCAGCGTTTCTTCCGGCGTGCCCTTGGCTTTGGCAAGGGCCTTCTGCAGGTGCAGGGGCTTGAGCTTCTTCACCGCGGGGAGGGTGATTCCGAGGGTGGCGAGAAAATCAATGAGGTCCGTCAATTTTTCCTCGGCCGGCTCCTCATGGACACGATAGATGAAAGGCGCTTTTTTCCGCTCGATGTGGCGCGCCGTGGTCTCGTTCGCGGCGAGCATGAACTCCTCGATGATCTGGTGCGCCATGTTCCGTTCGGCCCTGAGGATGTCGGTCATGCGGCCCTGGAGGTCGAGTACGATCTGGGGTTCGGGCAGATCGAAGTCGATGCTGCCCCGTTTCGATCGTTTCGCGCGCAGCACTGACATGAGCTCTTCCATGAGCCCGAATTCGTCGAGCAGCGCGGCATAGCGTTTCCGCTGGGCCGCGTCACGGTCCACGAGTATCTCGCGCACCGCGGTGTAGGTCATGCGTTCGTTGCTGTTGATGACGCTCTCGTAGATGTCGTACCGCAGGATCTCTCCTTCCGGCGAGACGTCCATCTCGCAGGTGAAGGTGAGCCGGTCCACGTTCGGGTTCAGGCTGCAGATACCGTTCGAGAGCGCCTCGGGGAGCATGGGAATGGCGCGGTCCGGAAGGTACACGCTCGTCGCGCGCTGGTAAGCCTCTTCATCAAGGGACGTGCCTTCCCTGACATAGCTGGAAACATCCGCGATGTGCACCCAGAGCCGGTATCCTGTTTTGATCTTTTCGATGGAGATCGCGTCGTCGAAGTCGCGGGCCGTTTCTCCGTCAATGGTGACCGTCACCAGGTCCCGGAGGTCTTTTCTGCCCTTGCGCATGGCGGCAGTGATCTGCTGCGGGATGTCTTCAGCTTCCCGGATCGTGTCCGGTGTAAAATGGACCGGGAGTTCGTACTGTTCGATGATCAGTTCGGAGTCGATGCCGGGCTGACCCGGCCGGCCGATGACCCTGACGATCCTGCCTTCCGGCGGTCTGCCGCGCTGAGGATAGGCGATGATCTCGGCTGACACGATGTCGCCGTTCTTTGCGTTGCCCGCGTTCTCCCTGCCGATAACGAGGTCCTGGGTTATCTTCGGGTCCTGGGACGTTACAAACCCGTAACCTCCGGTTTTCGGATCAGGGAGCTCATACGTGCCGACGACCCGCGTGTGCGCGCGTTCGAGGATGCGGATGATCACGCCCTCGCGTTTGCCCGCGATCTTCTTTCTCCCGGCCGGCGGTGTTACGCGGGCCACGATCTTGTCGCCGTTCATGGCGTCCAGTTTGCCTTTCGCGGAGATATAGATGTCGGTCCTGCCCTTTGTTTCCGGTATCACGAAACCGTATCCCTGGGCATGGGCCTGGAAGATGCCGGTCTCAAGGTCCATCTTCTCGGGCAGGCCGTAGCGATTTCCGCGCGTTTTGACGATCTCTCCGTTCAGGACGAGTTCATTCAGCGCCCGCTTGAGCTCGTGCCGGTCCTCGGTTGTGAGCTTCAGCAGCCGCATCAGCTCGCGCACCATCACCGGTTTGCCGGTCCGGGTCTTGATCAGAGCTATGAGTTGTTTGTGGGTGTGTTCCATAGTTTAGTTTTGAGTTCGGAGTGCTGAGTTCGGAGTAAAAAAATAACTGCACCCCATTCACTCCGAACTACGAACTCCCGACTCCGAACTGATTCTCAGTAATTTGCCCGTCGCCTCCGCGATCAGGACCGGGCCCCGTTCGATCTTTGCTTCGGCATGGATCAGTCGCCTGATCTCGTGGGTAAGCCTGCCGGAAATGAACAGTTCTTCTCCCGGAGCAGCCGGGGATTTGAAGGTGACCGTTATTTCCACGGTCACAGCCGGGATCCCGAGGCTGACGGTGAGCTTGCCCATGGCCTCATCGAGCAGGGTCGAGAGGATGCCGCCATGGACGATCCCTTCATACCCCTGGTGAATATCCGATGGCGTGAATTTCGCGCTGATGGCGCGCCGTTCTTTGTCGATTTCAAAATCGACGCCAAGGCCGGCGGGGTTCTCTTTGCCGCAGACGTAGCAGCGCTGGTTGTCGCGGAGTTGGATCATGATATAAATGCGCATGGGGCATAGCGCATGGTGTTTGATCCTTTGCGCTATGCCCTCTGCTCTTAGCCATCACAGATTCGCTTGTATCTCCTGATACTTATCAGTATAATATAAAAAATGTCATTTGACAAACATATAACGCCTACTGCTGAACAATTATCGCATTGTGGAGTACAGGACACGGCTCAGGCGCTCAGAAACCTTGAGCTTCTGGGCGCGAAGATCGGCCCCGGGGGATTTTCGGAGATCGTTCCGCTGCTGCTTGCCGACCTGTCCAGGGCCGCCGATCCTGACATGGCGATGAATAATTTTGAGCGCTTCGTGGGCGCGCTTGCGGACCTTCCCTCCTTTGTCTCGCTTTGTCGGAGGAGACATGACGTTCTTCGCGCGCTTATCACGATCTTCGGCGCAAGCCGGTTCCTGTCCACCTTCCTCGTTACGATCGCCGATGAAAGCCTGATGATGCTGTCCGATCCGCTTGTTCTTTCCCATCCAACCGACAAACAGCAACTGGCCGAACGGCTCTCGGCAGTGGTTGACGGTCATCCCGATGATCACACGTTCTTCCGGATGCTCCGTCTGTTCCGCAAAAAAGAGATGCTCAGGATCGGGCTGCGCGATCTGCTCGGCAGGGCGGACCTCGGGGAGACCGTGGAGGACCTGTCTCATCTGGCGGAAGTCTGTCTTCAGAAGGCTTATGCATGGGCTGATGCAGCGATCACAAAACGATATGGCAGGCCGATCATCAAAAAAGCCGATGGAACATTGGTTCCCGCCGGGTTCGCGGTCATTGCCATGGGCAAACTCGGGGGACGGGAACTGAACTTCAGCTCCGATGTCGACCTCATGTACGTCTATACCGCTGACGGTGAGACGGAGGGGGTCCTCACTCCTGGCGATCTCCGAACGAACCGGATAACGAACCACCAATATTTTATCAAGCTCGCGGAGAAACTGAGCGCGGCCATCAACGAGAAGACCGAGGATGGGTTCGTGTTTCGTGTGGACATGCGTCTCCGGCCCGAAGGACAGCGTGGTCCTCTGGCCCAGAGCCTGGGCGGGTATGAGATCTATTACGAGTCCTGGGGCCAGACCTGGGAGCGGTCGGCGTTGCTCAAGGCCAGACCGGTGGCCGGCGATGAATATGTAGGCAGGGAATTCATGGCACGTATTGAGCCCTTTGTGTACCGGAAGTATCTCGACTACAGCGCGATCGCCGAGATCCGCGACATGAAGCAGAAGATCAACCGGGATGTACTGCAGAAGGGGAGGACGCACCGCGATGTGAAACTCGGATACGGCGGCATCCGGGAGATCGAGTTCGTGATCCAGGCGCTTCAGCTCATCTATTCCGGCAGGGACCGAACGCTGCGCGAAAAGAACGCGCTCAAGGCGCTCCATGTCCTTTCGCAAAAGGGGCTCATCTCCTACCAGGAGCACGAGGTCCTTTCCCGGGCATACACGTTCCTGCGGACCGTGGAGCACCGCATCCAGATCCTCGATGATCTTCAGACCCAGACGCTTCCCGGCGATGAACGTGAACTGCGTACCCTTGCCCGGCGTATTGGTTATTTCGGCCACGGCGCAGAAGCGGAGGAGTTGCTCCGCGATTATGCAGAGCATACGAAAAAGGTAAGGGGCATCTATGACGACCTGTTCGCTTTTACGGGCGAAGAAGGGGCCGTCGAACCATCGGTCAAGGACTATTCAGCGCTGCTCGACCCTGAGACGCCCGAGCAGGAGGCGGTCTCGTTGTTGGGGAAGCTTGGTTTCAAGGACCCCGGCAAGGCGTACCGGGACCTTCTGTTGCTTCGTGAAGGCACCGCCTTTGTTCATCAAACGCCGCGAAGCCGCAAACTTTTTAACGAGATCTTTCCGACGTTGTTCCAGGAGATCATCTCTTCACCCGATCCCGACATGGCGCTGAACCATCTCGAGTCCTTTCTCGCGGCGCAGGGCTCGTGGGAAGCGTTCCAGACGCTGATGAGGATCGATCCATCGGCCGGCAAGGTGCTGATCGCGGTATTCGCCAACAGCGGGTATCTGTCGAGAATGCTGGTGAGCAGGCCGATACTCCTTCAAAACCTGATCGAGTCCCGCAAGTCATCCGGAGCCGGAACGTGTGCGAGATTTGCGAAGGACCTTGGAGACGCCCTGGAACGGTCCACGGACTTAGCAGAAAAGCTTGACGCTTTACGCCGGTTCAAACACCTGGAGGAGATACGGATCGGCATGGCGGATCTCTTGTCGAATGTGCCTTTGCGGGCGGTTTCCCGCGACCTGTCGAAGCTCGCGGAGAGCTGTCTTTCGGCCGCACTTTGGCTTGCAGCATCAGAGGTCGCAAAACGGTACAACGCGCAGGGAGCCACAACCGGCCTCGCCGTTATCGGCGCGGGCAAACTCGGCGGCAGGGAGCTTTCCTACGGTTCCGACCTCGACATTCTTTTTGTCTTCACCGAGGCGCGGGCCGCAGCCCCGCCGGATGGCGTGACCGTGTTCGAATATTTCAGCAAGGTAGCGGAAAAGACGATCTCCTATCTTTCCACGCTCACGCGCGAGGGGTTCGTGTTTCGCGTGGACACCCGGCTCCGGCCCACGGGATCCAAAGGACCGCTGGTGCAGAGCGTTGACGCGTTCAAGAACTACTACGCTCATCAGGCGGAGACCTGGGAACTCCAGGCGCTGCTGCGAGCGCGGTGCGTGGCAGGGGACCGCGTCGTCGGTGAGATATTCTGCCACGGTATCCAGGAGCTTCTGTATCGGGACGTGGACCGGGCATCAGTGGCCAATGACATCACCTCGATGCGCAAAAAGATGGAGGATGAGGTCGGGAGGGAAAACGATGCTTTCTACAATATCAAACAAGGTGAAGGGGGGATCGTGGACATCGAGTTCCTTGTCCAGTATTTACAGCTTCTTCATGGGAAGCAGCACCAACGGGTGCGTGTCCCCGGAACGTATAACGCTTTACGGGCTTTGAACAGACAAGGGCTTCTTGACACGGGATCATATCAGACCCTGATGCAGGCTTACCTTTTCATGAGACAGCTCGAAAGCAGAATGAGGATCGTCTCGAACCAGGCGACAAACGAGTTGAGCAGGGACCCCGCAAAGCTGATTCCCCTCGCACAGCGCATGGGGTACCTTGCCGACGGAGCAACAGCCGGACAGATGCTTCTCGACGATTATTACCTGATGAGCCGGAACGTGAGGAATATATTCGATAAAATGCTCAGTTAGTCATGATTACCAATTCCTCGATGTGAAGAATAGCATGATATTCACGCTTCGTAATTCCCTGATTTCCCTACCTGTTTAAAAATTGACACAATATAAAAACACATTAATTACAACTAGTTATTAAATCATAATCCATCATAATCCCTTATCACCGTCTAAAAAATGACCCCGCCACTTCAGTCTGTTTTTCAACTTGTTGATTATTAATGAATAATACTGTTGGCAATCATATTGCACTATTATGTATCGAAACGAAAAATTACTGCAATTAATTTTGTTAAAGGAGGAAATTAAAATGAAAAAGAGCATGAAAAAGAGTTTTGCATGGATGCTGGTATTGCTGCTTCCGTTGATGTTGTTGTCTTGCAGCAGCGGGGGCTCCGGTTCAGATGCTACCGCAACCCCCACCCCCACTGACACTTCGTCTCTGCAGGTGGCGGACAAGGTGAGCGTGGTGGACGCCAAATTGTCCAGTAATGTGGCGGCTGTCGCTCCGCTCCATATTGGCGCGTTCAGGGTGACCGGCGCTGAACTTGCGGCGGCCTCGGATTACAAGACAGACAAGACACAGGTCTGGGTGTCCGAGCGTTCAGCGGAAGCGTTCAACGAGATAAACAACATCCTGTGCATGATAGCGCAAAGCAAGGGCGATGCCATGTTGAACAAGGGCGCCTATGTGGCACTGGTGGATGAGACCCAGTGCGATACGAGCAAGTCCGACGCGTCGAGCGCGGGCCAGGATTCCCAGAACCAGTCCTCATCGACGAACATGCCTGATTATACGACTTTCACGGTCCTCGCGACCCGGGTTGATAACAACTCGCCTCAGTACGCGAAGGTATGGGTTCACATGAAGGCAAAAGGAAGCGATCCCGAACAGGTGATATTAGTGAATCTCACCATTACGGAAGGTAAAAGCGACACCAATCCCTACGGATTGTTCACCATGAACTTTCTGGGGCACCCCTCAACCGATGGCGTCATGGATACGTCCCAGATCTCCTTTAAAGGCGTGATGAAGTCTGAAAAGAACGCCGCCGGCGAGGTCCTGCTCAGATTCGCGGAGCAAAACTTCGGCCCCTACACTAATATCCGGAAGATAGCCTTGAACAGACTGGCAGATGGTTCCGGCAAAGGTTCGGTCTATGACCAGCATCCTGAGATGGATACAACGGTGACATCCCAGTTTGACATAGCGTTCAATGCCGACAACTTTTTGCGGACAAAAGTTGCAGGCAACACAATATGTCTGGACAGGAACCAGTTTGAGGAGAGCGCGTGGAGATATGGTCTCTACGATACGGCCGGTGCACGGGTGAATCGTAATTCCGGGTTCTCCGTCAATACCATGGCCGACGGGTCAGGGAAGTATGGGTTCATCGGCTACTATGGACTCTGGATCGACAACAATGTGACGTTGAACAACGGCGATTTCCTGTATAAGTTCGACTACAGCAACACCGGTGCAGCGCCGCTCCAGTATACCGTCATGAAGGCCGGCGGCAAGTTGAAAAAGCATACCAAGAAGGCAATGACCCTTGCAGAGGTCAAAGGCATACCGCTCAATTATTCTGTATGCGATCCGAATAGTGGCTGCGCTAACTACCAGGTTGTGTGGGATGGGACAAATCAGGTATTCAATAAAACAGCGGAGATGCCTCAGAACTGCAGCAATAACTGCCAGTGGCAGAATATTACGCCTCCGGTGATTTTGGATCTCACAACCCTTCAGTGGGGCGAGCTGAACTTCTATTCTCAGTCGCTCGGTGGACAGGTGAGGGTGCCTTTGAGCAATTGCGTACAAACATTTCCAACGGGTACGGTCCCAGCACCACCCACAACCACATGCGAAGCACCTGGGAATACCACAAACATCATCTTCTTCGCAGAGGACATTGTGTACCCGACAGACACCATCCCCGCATCATTTGCCTGCTATGACAATTGTCCGCAGGTCGGAGCGGACGGCGAGGCATATACTACCATGATGTCGTCAGGTCCGTCCAATACGGTGACGACGTACACCTTTGATCCCATCACGATGCTCCTGAATGATGCCGGGTCCAAACCCGTGATCATGACCGTAGCTACCACGACCAATCAGTGGGGTGTGAATAGCGGCGCACTGTTCAATCCGACTACCGCAAATTTGGCTGCGCTTGATTGCAACTGGGACTGGGATAATAATCCTGCAACTAATGCTGAGGTCTGCGGCTGGAAGGCATGGAGCGCTCTTGATGTCTTCTATACCTGGGAAACGGGTCCAGGCAGCTGGAACCAGTTTTCAGCACTTAAGGATGCAACCGGTACCATGTTGAAGTTCGAACCGCCGCTTTCGGTCAAGTATGTGCATCATAAGGCCGGCTCCTCCCTGGATGGCGCGACCTTTATGCTGGATTACAGCGGCTTCGGCAATCTCAATGGCATCCCCGGCAAATGCGTGGATATGGATAGTGGCCTGGAAGCGCAATGCGCCAGCGATCCGAAGATCAGATATGTCCCGGCATTTGTGATCCCGCCGGTACAGACAGACGGATCATTAACCAAGGTAATGGTGGATGCTACCGAGTATCTTGTGAAACCGCTTGAACTGGAGCAGAGAATGATGAAGGTTGATGTCGGCAACTGCTCTGCGTTGTCGGTCACCAGCTATCCTCTTCCGGATATTGCTACCGAGTGGACGGATCCCGCGCTCGGAACGGAACCTGTGGTAACGGCCGCCCCGGCGGTCATCGGTGGAGTGGTTCAGTAATTACCGTTATCAAGATTATATCCTGTTTCTCCTTTTAATAATGTTTCTCTTCAGGCGGGGCCTCAAACCCCGCCTGTTCTTTCTCATCGCGCTCATAAGTGTTCCTTATCGATTCATCGAATGAATTTATGGAGTTCCAGCGCAGAACGGCAACATTTTTCTTGACAACTTCTCCGACATTATAATAACATGACAACCCGTGCAAATTGAAACCACGCAATTGCATAACGCAATGGATTGGTTTGAAACAAATACTCTATTGAACTCATTCGGAAAGAAAGGGTAACTGCTCAGATTGGCCGCAAAAGAACGCAAAGAACTCAAAGAAAAAACCTGAAACCCTGTGAAACCCTGTATTTCAGTTTTAATTCTCTCTGCGGTCCTGGAGCCTGCCCTCGAAATGTCTTCTCGGGGGTTCTTTCGCGGCTAACAGATTTTGACCTGAGTAGATACAAGAAAGGACTGTAAATGGTACAGCGTTATTTGACGGTCTCTATTATGCTGCTGGTCGTTGTTGCCATGCTGACCGCGGCCGGGACGGTGTTCGCATCGAACGACCCGGCGCCCATTGCCCCCGCCGCTGAGGCGGTTGTTGGACACGGCGATGCCCATGCAACAGCGACAACCCCGGTTTCCGCAGTGCCGGAGTCGACCGTACCCTGGTGGGTATGGCCGCTGGCATTGTTCATCACGACATTCATCCTCGGCATCCTGGCGGTGCTCGGCGGTGTTGGCGGCGGCGTGCTGTTCGTGCCGATCGTGGGCGGATTTTTCCCGTTCAATATTGATTTCGTAAGAGGCGCCGGTCTTCTGGTTGCGCTCGCGGGCGCTCTTGCCGCGGGTCCGGGACTGCTGAAGAGGAACCTCGCGAGCCTCCGGCTGGCGATTCCCGTGGCGGTAATCGCGTCTGCGGCCGCGATTGGCGGCGCGATGATCGGGCTCGCGCTCAAGCCGAACACGGTGAACACACTCCTCGGCGCGACGATCCTGTTCATCGTGGTCATCATGGCAACTGCTAAAAAGTCAGATTTTCCCCATGTACCCAAGCCGGACAATCTTGCTCAGAGCCTTGGGATCATGGGTATCTACCGGGAAGAGTCGCTCGGCAAGGACGTGGAATGGACCGTTCATAAGACGCCGATGGGCCTTGCCCTGTTCGTCGTGATCGGTATCATGGCGGGCATGTTCGGTCTGGGCGCGGGTTGGGCGAACGTACCGGTGCTGAACCTGCTGATGGGCGCGCCGCTCAAGATCTCGGTGGCCACGAGCAAGTTCCTGCTCTCGATTACCGACACATCGGCTGCCTGGGTCTACCTGAATCAGGGCGCGGTCCTGCCGATGATCGTGGTGCCGTCTCTCGTGGGCATCATGCTCGGTTCGATCATAGGCGTTAAGATCCTCGCCAGGTCGAAACCCAAGGCCATCAAGTGGATGGTCATCGGTCTCCTGCTCTTCGCGGGACTCAGGTCCCTGCTCAAGGGACTTGAAATCTGGAAATAGGAGGAACGAATAATGACGGAAGTAAAGAATAACAAGGCATCTGAAGAACAAATGGCATATGCGGGTGTTCTCAATATCGGAATGTGGCTGGGTCTCGCCATTCTGGTGATCACCTTCTTTATCTATATCTCGGGTGTGCTCCCGAGCTTTGTGCCACTTGAAGATCTTTCGCGGCCCTACATGGCAAAGGTAGGTGATCCCGCCTGGAAGTGGCAGTATGTGGAAGAATATAAGTTGCAGAACACTCCATTATGGAGCATGAGAGTTAACGAGTTCAATCATATTAAAGAAGCGCCTACGGGTTGGCACTGGGCCGCACTGGTAGGGAAAGGCGATTACCTGAATTTCATCGGTATTGCCATGCTTGCAGGCCTTACAATCCTCTGCTACCTGGTTATCCTGCCGATCCTGTTCAGGAAAAAGGACACCGCTTACGCTATCATTGCGATCGTGGAAGTGCTGGTGCTGTCTCTGGCGGCCAGCGGCCTGTTAAAAGTGGGCGGACATTAAATCAGGATAGACATTAATCAGAAAAAACACCATTGCAGGGCGGCTGAAAAGCCGCCCTTTTTGTTTGACATCGTTCATGACGGCTGTTACGATGTTTCTAACTTGAATAACTGAGCCTTTTGCAAATGTCCCAAGCCCGTCATTCTCGCAGCGATTCTGAGCGGGAATCTGGTTCTAACTGCTTGAATAACCATATCCCCGATTGAGGGCCCCCCGATTAAAACATTCGAGGGCAAGATTCGGGGCCTGCCCCCGCATGAATCAAGCGGGGGATGACAAACAGTTTTGCAAGAGCCTCAGTATTTCGTACACTGATTAATCATTCAAAGGCGCTGATCGTGAAAGAACGAATCAACCTTCTTCGTGAGTTTTCCGTCCCGCTTCTGGGCGGTGTTATCCTGGCGCTTGCCTGGGCCAATGGCGCACCGGAGAGCTACGACCGTTTCTTGCACGGCCGCTTGCTCGGTCCCCTCAGTTTTTATTTCCTGACCAATGATATTTTCATGGTCTTTTTTTTCGGCATCGCCACGGTGGAGATCACCCAGAGCTTCCTGCCGGGAGGAGACCTTTATCCCGTTAGCAAGTCGGTTAATCCGCTGCTGGCGACCGCAGGGGGGGTGGTCGGTCCAGCCCTTGTCTACCTGATGCTCAATCAGGTTATCGGCGCACCCGAACTGCAGCGCGGGTGGGGGATCGTGACGGCGACGGACATCGCCTTTGCGTGGCTGGTTGCACGGTTGATCTTTGGCAAGAACCATCCGGCAATTTCATTTTTGCTCCTGCTTGCCGTGGCCGACGACGGCATTGGCCTTGCCATTATCGCCCTCTTCTACCCTGATCCCCGATTTCCCATAGAACCACTATGTCTCTTGCTGACGCTGGCAGGAATGCTGATCGCCTATGCGCTGAGGACGCGGCGGATCAGTTCATACTGGCCTTATATCCTCATAGGTGGTGTTCTCTCCTGGGCCGGACTGTTCATGGCACATCTCCACCCGGCGCTTGCGCTGGTCTTTATCATTCCGTTCCTGCCGCACGCGATGGTTGAAAAAAAGCACCTCTTTGAGGAGGACATTGATGACCGTGCGGCCATGGCTCAGTTCGAACATGAGTGGAAGATCATCGTCGACTTCGGACTTTTCCTGTTCGGCCTCGCCAACGCGGGAGTTGGATTTTCCCAGGTCGGCACGGTCACCTGGCTGGTGTTGCTGTCGCTCCTCGCAGGAAAGACCGCGGGAATTTTCGCGTTTGGCAGTATTGCCGTTCTGCTCGGTTTTCCGATGCCCCGGGGCATGCAGAAGAAGGAGCTTCTGGTCGTGGGGATCATTGCAGGCTTCGGGTTTACCGTGGCACTGTTTGTTGCGGGGGTGGCCTTCATCGATCCGGTGCTTCAGGGCGCTGCAAAGATGGGGGCCATGCTGAGCTGCGTTGCTGCGCTGATCGCCGTGATGGCGGCGAAGTTGTTGAAGATAAGAAAAGCCGGATGAACGTAAAGGGATTTGAATTTAGTCTTGACAAAACGGCCTATTGGAATATACTGCAAAAACGTAACACGGCGTTGTTGAACGCCTGATTTTTGACAAAGCGGGAATATATTTTGATAGAAACGGAACATTTTCTTCTTTCGGGGATCTTATTTTTTGCAGTGGGTGCGGTCATCGCACTCGTACCAGCCGGAAAAACCAGAACAACCTCCTATCTCTTCTCCCTCTTCGGGGCCTTAAGTTTTCTTGCGATCGGCATATATCTTACCGTTGCGCCTTCAGTAACCTACCAGGCCCTGTCTGTGTCATCGGTGTTCGAGTTTTCCTTCCGCGGCGATGCGCTGGCCGGCTTCTTCATGATCACGATATCGCTGGTCACCTTCGCAGTATCAATATACTCCATCGGATTTACGCGTACCTTCCGGCATGCGGGTCTTATGGGGTTCTTCTATAACACCCTCATCCTGAGTCTCTACGCCGTGGTACTGTCGGCAAATATCTTTACCTTTCTGATCTCCTGGGAAACGATGGCGATCGCATCCTACTTTCTCGTGACCTTCGAACGGAACGAGAAGGCCGCGCGCGCCGGCCTGTTCTATGCGGTCATGACCCACATCGGGACCGCATTCATCATAGCGCTTTTCTTTATCCTCTACCGTTACACGGGAAGGATGGACTTCGAAGGGATGAAGGCGGGGCTCTCCGGGATCCCGGTAAGTGTGAGATCGATCATCTTTATTTTTTCCGTCATCGGTTTCGGAACCAAGTCGGGAATCATCCCGCTTCACACCTGGATCCCCCGGGCATACGCGGTGGTGCCGTCGAATATCGCCGCCATCATGTCCGGACTCATGGTAAAGATGGGCATCTACGGATTGATCCGGATCTGCATGGATGTGATGGGGCAGGGGCCTGAGTGGTGGGGGATCGCGCTCATCTGTGTCGGCGCGGTCTCGGCGATCCTCGGCATTCTCTACAGCCTGATCGAGAACGAGGTGAAGCTGTTCCTTGCTTACTCCAGCGTGGAGAACATCGGGATCATCCTGCTGGGCGTCGGCGCCGCCATGATGTTCAAGAGCAACGGATTCTACGCGTTGTCGTCGCTGGCGCTTACCGCGGCCCTTTTTCACGTGCTGAACCATGCCTTGTTTAAAAGCGTGCTTTTTCTGGGCGCGGGGTCGGTGATCACCAGCATGGGCAGGAGCAATATGGAAACCATGGGCGGTCTTTTGAAACGGATGCCGTACACCGGTTTCTTCTTTCTGGTCGGTTCACTCTCGATCTGCGCGCTTCCCCCGCTGAACGGGTTCGTGAGCGAATGGCTTACCTATCAGTCTCTGCTTCTCGGTTTTCAAGTCCCCTCGGTGACCGCGAAGATCGTGTCGCCGCTCGGCGGGGCGGCGCTCGCGCTCACCGGCGCCCTTGCCGCGGCGGGCTTCGTGAAGGCCTTTGGCATCTCATTTCTCGGCATGCCGAGGAGCGCTCAAGCAAGGGAGGCAAAGGAGACGTCGATTACGATGATACTGGGAATGGCATTGCTTGCCGTTCCGTGCCTCCTCTTCGGCATTTTTCCCGCAACCGCGATATCTCTTCTGGCTTCCGCTGTCTATGGCGTCACCGGCGCATCCACCCTTGTCTACCAGCAAGGCGTTCTTGGCATACCGCAGACATCGGCGACCCTGTCACCGGTCGCGATCCTGATCACCATGGCCGTGATGCTGCTTGCGGCGCTGCTTTTCATCAGGATCGTCGGAGGACAAAGAAAGATCGTGTATGCCGATTCATGGGACTGCGGTATCCGGGGGCTTACCTCGCGGATGCAGTACACGGCCACGGCATTCACCAAACCGCTCAGGATCATCTATAAGCGCATCTATCTTCCGAGCAGAGACCTGAAGGTGTCCTATCTCATCAAGCCTTTTTTTGTGAAGTCAATTCGGTATGGCGGCGAGATCACGCCGTTCTTCGACCGATATGTGTATGAGCCGGTCACCAGATTCATACAGATCGTTGCGGGCAACGTAAAGCTGCTGCAGTCCGGCAGTCTTCAGCTCTATCTGGGATATATTCTGATCACGCTGATTGTGTTATTGATCTTTGGAACATAGCGGGGGCGGCGCAACGACATGGAGTATTATCAGTTTCTCATAATCATCATCTTTTCACCGCTGGTGAACGGGTTGATCAAGACGTTCAAGGCGGAGATGCAGGGCAGGAAGGGGCCCGGCGTGCTCCAGTCCTACTATGATCTCCTGCGTCTTTTCAAAAAAGACATGGTGGTTTCCACGGTCACGTCGTGGATATTCAAGGCCGCACCGTATATCGTGTATGCGTCGATGGTGGCCGCGGCCATGATCGTTCCGGTGATCACCACCGCATCAGCCTTTGACGTGATGGGAGATATCATTGCGCTTATCGCGCTCTTTGCCCTGGCCCGGTTCTTCATGGCCCTTGCCGGTCTTGATGCCGGGACGGCCTTTGGCGGCGAGGGAAGCAGCAGGGAAATGACCGTTGCGATCCTGGTGGAGCCCATGATGATGCTCGCCCTCTTCACTGCCGCCATAGCGGCAGGATCCACGAACATCGCGCGCATTGCCGGGGCGCAGGGCATTGCCTATTCACCATCGCACCTGCTGGCCTTGGCCGCGTTCATCGTGGCGATCATCGCTGAAACGGGCAGAGTGCCGGTTGATAACCCGGACACGCATCTTGAACTTACGATGATTCACGAAGGCATGATCCTCGAATATTCCGGCAAATATCTGGCCCTTATGGAATGGGCGCACTCAATAAAGCAGATGGTCCTGTTCACGCTGGCAGTCGATGTTTTCATCCCCTTCGGGATGGCGCATGCTGCAGGCGGCTTGGGCATGGCTGCCGCTTCCGGCATGTACGCGATCAAAATGCTCTCAATGTGTGTGCTGATGGCCGCCGTGGAGTCCACGCGCGCGAAGGTGAGGTTCTTCCAGCTTCCGTCGATCCTTGGCGGCGCCTTTGTGCTTGCGTTCCTGTCGCTCGTGACGCACATTATGATGGGGAAATAGCGACATGCGGAGCGTGTCGCTATTGGAAATTGAAGATTGGAAATTGTAAAGTGTTAGATACGAAATCATCGCAAAATCACTTATCACGGCAAAGAAGAAAAAATGAGTGAATTAAAAATTTTAAATTTCCAATCTTAAATTTCCAATTTCCAATGGAGCGCCGCGACATGAAATCCTGGCTTGAAGCTTTTTCCATAATCGATTATATCTCCGTCGGTATTCTCCTGACGGCGGTGACCCTGAACGCCTTCAAGAGCATCGAGTCATACGTGAAGGCGTACACCATCAATTCATGGCTGCTGTCCGGCCTGATCGCCGTGGTGGCGGTCCTCGCAGGCGAGACACACCTGTATATCGCTTCGTTCCTGACCCTTGCAACGAAGGGTATCATTATCCCGCTCTTCCTGCGGAGGATAGTCCGCCAGATGCGGGTGACCCACGAGGTGCAGCCGTATATCAGCAATACCCTTTCACTTGCCATATCGGGCGTTCTGGTTGCCGTGGTGTATGCTTCGCTGAAAGACGGCATCTTCGTCACCGGTTTTTCGAGGAATGTTCTCCAGATATCCATAGCCGTGATCCTCATCAGTCTGTTCATCATGATCACGAGGAAGAAGGCGCTGACGCAGGTGCTTGGACTGCTGTTCATGGAGAACGGCCTCTTTCTGGCCGGTTTTTCGCTGACCTTCGGCATGCCCACGATGATTGAACTCGGCGTGCTGTTCGACATGCTCATGGGCGTGATCATTATGGGGATCTTCGCCATTCAGATCAAACGGGCCTTTGCTTCCGCGGACCTGGACAAGCTGACGGTGCTGAAAGGATAGTACAGAGTTCGGAGTACGAGGAATTATTTACAGTCTCATAATTGTATTTACATATATTTCGAATATCAAATAGATTGTCATCCCCGAATGATCCTATCGGGGATATGGTTTAATACCAGATTCCCGATAAAACCTTCGGGAATGACAGCTTTAGAATCACGTTCGTGTTGCTTCTATTTTCAGAAGATTATTAAATGATTGCCATACTAATAATACCGATCCTTACCGCAGTCATCTGCTATAACGTGCGGAATCCGCGCGTCGTAGGCTACGTGAGCCTTGCCGGGACGGTTGCGCTCGCAGGGTACGCGTATCCGATAATTGTTGCTTCGCTCACCGCGTCGGTTTCCGATATGAGCGGCGCGTTCTCCATGGACGCCCTTTCGGGGTATATCATGTCGCTCGTGATATTCCTGAGCCTTGCCTCGGCCATCTACTCCATCAGCTATCTTGAGCACGAGTACGAAACGGGACTGATGAACCTCCGCGGCGTGAGGACCTACTACGGACTGTTCCATCTCTTTGTCTTCACGATGCTGCTGGTCTGCATGGCGAACAACCTTGCCGTCATGTGGATCGGGATCGAGGCAACGACCATCGTGTCCGCGCTCCTCATCGGTCTCGGTTTCCACAAACGGCCGCTGGCAATCGAGGCCGCGTGGAAGTACATCATCCTGTGCACGGTCGGCATCACCTTTGCCCTGCTCGGCACATTCATTACCTACTACGCGTCCACGTCGGTCATGGGGACCGAAGGCGCGCTCAACTGGACCGTGCTCCGCGGCGTTGCCCGTAAGCTCAATCCCGAGACCATGAAGCTCGCCTTCATCTTCGTGCTGGTCGGTTACGGCACCAAGGCCGGTCTGGCGCCGGTGCACAACTGGCTGCCCGATGCCCATAGCCAGGCGCCGAGCCCTATCAGCGCCCTGCTATCGGGGATACTGCTCAACACCGCGTTCTACGGGATCATGCGCTTTGTCATGATCGTCGAACCGTCGACGGGCAGCGCCTTTACCGGCAACCTGCTGATCATCTTCGGCCTTATCTCCCTCGGCATCTCGGCGATCTTCATCCTGGTACAGGACAATTACAAACGGCTCCTTGCCTACAGCAGTATCGAGCACATGGGCATCATTTCGCTCGGTATCGGCATCGGCGGGCCGATCGGCATCTACGGCGCGCTCCTGCACATCCTTAACCATGCGCTTGCGAAGCCGCTCATGTTCTTCGCTTCGGGAAAGATCCAGTCACGTTTCGGGTCCACCAACATCGCCAACGTGAGCGGAGTGCTCACGTCCATGCCGCTCCTGGGTACGCTGACCTTCATCGGTGCGTTGTCGCTCTCCGGTACGCCGCCGTTCAATATCTTTGTGAGCGAGTTCACGGTCTTGAAGGCCGGCGTGGACAGGGGTCTGTGGTTCGTGGTGGCCCTTTTCCTGTTCTTCGTGGTCATTGTGTTCTACGGAGTGCTTTCCGGCTTCGGAAAGATGCTGTTCGGGAAACCCGGGGAACCCGGTTCTGCTGATCCCGGCCATCACCACGCTGCAGGATCTAAACTCGGGAATATGCTCGGCACGAGCGTTATGATCGTGATGGCAATTGCGATCGTGGTGATGGGTGTCAAGGTCCCCGGGTTCATCGACGAGACCATCAGGACCTGCGTTCAGATCCTTGGAGTGAATTGATGGAAATGGTTTTCAAAAAAGCGGTCAGGACCAATGAATTTTTGAACGAGTCCTGTCTTGAGGTCAAGCGCGATGATTTCAAGGACATCTGTCTTTATCTGTCCGAAGAGAAGCATGCCCTGCTGCGGCTCATGTTCGCGACCGATGAGCGTGAGCGGGACGGACTGTTCAGGGTCTCTGTTGTGTTTACCGTGCCCGGCGTGGACCGGTTCTTCCGCATTGTTCTGCCAATGAAGGAATCCGATCCCCGGTTCCCGTCGCTGACACCGCATATCCCCGCTGCCCACTGGTACGAGCGCGAGATCAGGGATATGTTCGGCCTCATCCCGGAGGGCCATCCAGACCAGCGCAGACTTGTTTTTCACGAGGCCTTCCCCGCGGGTTCTCATCCGCTTCGCAAAGACTGGTCCATTTCCGGATCGGATCTCAAAGAGTGGGGTGAGGGGATATTGCAAAAGGTCCCCCATCCGTTCATGGAGGTTGACGGCGAAGGCATCGTCGAGATCCCCGTCGGACCGGTGCATGCGGGCATTATCGAACCCGGACACTTCAGGTTCAGTGCCGTGGGAGAGACGATCTTCTTCCTCGAACCACGATTGTCCTATACGCACAAGGGTACGGAGAAGCATTTCGAAAAGCTCGGGTTTGTCGAAGGCGTGAAGCTCGCTGAACGCGTGTCAGGCACCTCTTCCTTTTCGCACGGGGCGGCGTACTGCATGGCTGTTGAGCGGATGACGGGCGTCGAGCTCACTGAAAAGGCGGCAGCGGTCAGGACCCTTGTTCTCGAGCTCGAACGCCTCTACAACCATATCGGCGATATCGGGAACATGTGCGCCGGAACAGCGTTAGCCTTGGGATATATGAACGGCGCGGTCATCAAGGAACAGCTCATGCAGCTCAATGAACGGCTCGCGGGCAGCAGGTATCTGCGCGGCGTGAACGTGATCGGCGGCGTCACGAAAGATGTCTTTGCCCGGGCCGATGATATTCTCAAGACCCTCGATATTGTCACCCGGGAATACAAGGAGCTTATGAAATTGCTGCTCGGCTCGGTCTCGCACATCGAGCGGCTGCAGAACACCGGGCGCCTGTCGAAGGACCTCGCGCGGAAGTTCGGCGTCACGGGTGTGGCTGCCCGCGCATCGGGCCTGACAGACGATATGAGGAAGGCCCATCCCCATCTGCTCTACGACCGTCTGATCTTTGAATCGCATACCCTGGAAAAAGGGGATGTGTTTGCGCGCATGATGATCAGGGCCGAAGAGACGGAATGTTCCATCTCCATGATCCACGAGCTCATCGAAAGCGGGTATAAGGGCGAACTGATCGTTCCGACGAAACAGGCCGCGCCGTATGCCTCGTCGCTGGGATATGTTGAATCGCCGCGGGGATCGCTCTTCTACTGGGTCATGGCGGACAAGGACGGGAAACCGCTCCGGGTGAAGCTCCGCTCGCCGTCGTACTGCAACTGGCCCGCAGTGCCTTTCGCTGTCCACGGGAATATTGTGCCGGATTTCCCGCTCTGCAACAAGAGCTTTAATTTGTCGTATTCGGGGACGGACATGTGAGAGGCGATTTAGACGACGGACGAGGGACGACGGACGAGAGAAGAGGGACGATGGACGAGAGACGAGGGACGAGAGACGAGGGACGAGAGACGACGGACGGAAGATATAAAATATGCTGAAAGAGATTTTTAAAAATATAATCACAAAAAAGAAAGTCATCCCGTTTCCCGCGGGTTTCAACGTCACCCCCGAGCAGGCGGCGATGATTGTTGACTTTCAGAAAAAGATTGATACAATCTTTAGCAGGTCGCTCCGGATCAGGCATGTCGACGCGGGTTCCTGCAACGCCTGTGAATGGGAATGTACGGCGCTCACTAATCCCATCTACGATGTCCAGCGGTTCGGCATCGATTTCGTTGCGTCACCCCGTCACGCGGATGTACTGCTCGTGACCGGTCCGGTGTCGCGTCAAATGGAGTTGGCGCTCAAAAGAACGTATATCGCGACGCCTGAGCCAAGGCTCGTGATCGCCTGCGGCGACTGCGCAAAGGACGGTGGCATCTATAAGGGAAGCTATGCAGTTGCGAACGGCGTGGCGAACGTCATTCCTGTTGATGGGTATATCCCGGGTTGTCCACCGACCCCTGTGGCGATCCTGCTGGGGCTTTCCCAACTTGTAGATGCATGCACCAAATGAACCTGCTGCAAGTCATCCGCTGTTCGCACATGCACTGATCGGTTTCCAGTAGCCGATGCAGGGCTTTTTGTGGAGTCAGGGACGTGGATTTTTCACCCATCACCTTTATCGCCTCATCTTTCGCAATGCTTCTTTTCTTGCTGGCGCTGACGCCGTTTCTGCGTCTGAACCAGCGGCTTCTCATTACCATAGGTTTTTCCCTTACCACGATAGCTTCCCTGCTGGCCACGATCGCCGGCATCTGGGCGGTATCGAGCGGCATTCCTTACCAGGTCATCGTGCCTTTGGGCCTGCCTGACCTGCCGTTCCATCTGAGGCTTGACCTCCTGTCCGGTTTTTTTCTGGTGGTCGTCGGACTGCTTTCCTTTTTTGTGTCCATCTACTCCATCGGATATGTCAAAGGGTACCTGGGCCACCGGTCCATAACGAGCCTGGTGGTTTTCTATGCGCTTTTCCTCGCCGGCATGCTCCTCGTGGTATTGGCCGATGACGCCTTCTTTTTCCTCATATCCTGGGAGATGATGGCGGCAGCGTCCTATTTTCTCGTGCTCTTCGAGGACGAGAAGATAGAAAACAGGCGGGCGGCGTTCCTCTACCTGGTTGTGGCCCATGTGGGAGCCATTGCGATACTCCTGTCCTTCGGTATCATGGCCGGCCTTGCCACGGGTTTTACCGGATTTGGAAGTTATACGTTCGATGCCATGCGAGAGACCGAACTTCCGGTTGGATGGGCTTCCGTGGCGTTTCTTCTTGCGTTCTTCGGGTTCTCCGCCAAGGCCGGAGTGATCCCCCTCCATGTCTGGCTGCCCGAGGCGCATCCGGTCGCGCCTTCGAATGTCTCCGCTCTCATGAGCGGTGTTATGCTGAAGACCGCCATCTACGGCATCGTGCGCGTCGTATTCGATCTGATCGGCGTTTTCCCCTGGTGGTGGGGCGCCCTCGTTCTGGTGTTCGGGCTGGTGTCCGCGGTAATGGGCGTTCTGTATGCACTGATGCAGCATGACCTGAAGAGGCTCCTCGCGTACCATTCCGTTGAGAACATCGGCATCATCCTCATCGGCATCGGGCTTGCGATGATCTTCACCTCCTTCGATATGTCCCTGCTGGCCGCCCTTGCGCTCATTGCCGGTCTCTATCACACCTTGAACCATGCCATGTTCAAAGGACTGCTCTTTATGGGAGCGGGCGCCGTGCTTCAAGCCACGCATGAGCGGAATATGGAGGAGATGGGCGGTCTCATCCGCTATATGCCCTGGACCGCCGTTCTTTTTCTTATCGGGTGCATCTCAATCTCGGCGCTTCCCCCCTTTAACGGGTTCGTATCAGAATGGCTTACCTACCAGGCCTTTTTGCTTTCTCCCGCGCTTCCCAGCCCGCTCCTGAACCTGCTCATCCCGCTGGGCGCCGCGCTCCTGGCGCTGACAAGCGCGCTGGCGGCCGCCTGTTTCGTAAAGGCATTCGGCGTGACCTTCCTGGGTCACCAGCGCGGACAGCATCAGGGCCAGGTCCACGAGGTGCGCTGGTCCATGCGCATCGGCATGCTGCTGGCGGCACTCACCTGTCTTGTCCTCGGTGTCATGCCCACGTTCATGATTAAATGGATGGACCCCATTGCCGAAGATCTGGTGGGCGGCACGATCGCCGCATCGGCATCCGGTTTCGGCTGGATGTGGCTCACGCCGATCGCCGCTGAACGGGCCTCGTATTCGGCGCCTATCGCTTTTTTGGGCATCCTGTCGGTCGTGGTGGCTACCTATCTGCTGCTCCATACGCGCCCCGGCGCCATCCGCCGCGTACCGCTTTGGGACTGCGGATTCGAAAAGATCACCAACCGGATGCAATACACGGCAACCTCGTTTGCCATGCCTCTTCGGAGGATTTTCGGCTATCTCTTCAACATCAAGGAGCACGTACGTCAGCTTCCGCCGGCGACCCATCCGTCCTTCCCGGAACGGCTGCATTACCATCTCAAGGTGAGGGACCGCTTCTGGGGCTGGTTGTACCAGCCGGTCGTTGACGCAAGCTTCTGGCTTTCGAGACGGATCGGAAGGATGCAGCATGGTCATATCCAGGTTTATCTCATTTATTCGTTCGTGACGATCGTCGTGCTGCTGATATTTTTGAGGTGAATAAAAACGTTTCATTGCGGAGGCATAGAGACATATTAATCGTCTCAAAATAGAAACACTATGAACGTGATTCTAAGACTGTCATTCCCGAAGGTTTTATCGGGAATCTGGTGTTAAACCATATCCCCGATGGGAGCCCCCCGATTACAAATTCGAGGGCAAGATTCGGGGCCTGCCCCCGCATGAATCAAGCGGGGGATGACAATACATAGGGCCGCCCCTACACATTGCACCGTGTTCATCCGTGATTAAGGAGTTTTGTTTGACTATCAATCCGTTCATCATAGAGATACTGCAGATCGTTCTTCTCCTTGCCCTTGCTCCGCTCTTTGCCGGCTGGGTGAAAATGGTGAAGTGCTGGATCCAGGGCCGCACGTCTCCCAGTCTGTTCCAGCCCTACCGGGACATCAGAAAACTCCTGTCCAAGGACGTGATACTGGCCGAGAACGCGTCGTGGATCTTCCGCTTTACGCCCTATCTGGTGTTCGGCGTATCGGTCATGGCGGGAGGCATCATCCCGATGCTGTCAATCGACCTGCCGTTCTCTGCCACGGCAGATGTCATTGCGCTCGTGGCGCTCTTTGCCATCGCACGCTTCTTTACGGCGCTGGCAGGCATGGACATCGGCACTGCTTTCGGCGGCATGGGTTCGAGCCGGGAGATGACCATCGCCTCTCTGGCCGAGCCCGCCATGCTCATGGCTGTTTTTGCCGTCTCGCTGGTGGGTAAATCCACGTCGTTGTCCCAGATCGTGCTGGTCATCTCGCAGGGGCATTCTTTGCTGAGGCCGTCACTTGTGTTCGCCCTGTTGGCATTCATCCTCATCGCGCTGGCTGAGACGGGCAGGGTGCCGGTGGACAATCCCGCCACCCATCTCGAACTCACCATGATCCACGAAGCAATGATCCTGGAGTATTCCGGCAGACATCTGGCGCTCATCGAATGGGCAGGCATGATGAAACTCTTTCTCTTTGTCGTTCTGGGGATCGCGTCCTTTTTCCCGTGGGGCATTGCGATGAATGATGACTTGACGGCGATCGCCTCCGCGTTTCCCATCCTGCTGCTCAAACTCGGGTTTGTGGGGGCGGCCCTGGTGCTGATCGAGACCGGCATGGCGAAGATGAGGATATTCCGTATTACTGAATTCCTGGGGACCGCGTTCCTGTTCGCAACGCTTGGGATGCTTTCGTATTTTATGCTGGAGTGACGCTTACGCGATTGCAAAATGAAAAGTGCAAAATGCAAAATGTCAGAAGAACCACTGTAGGTAGCAACATTTGATAAATTTTGCAATTTGCATTTTGCAATTTTCAATTGAACGGAGTTCACCGTGAACATGCAGCTTGCAGCGCAGATCAACAGTCTTCTGGCGGCCCTGATCCTGCTGACGGCCTTCGGCCTTCTGGTGCAGCGCAGGATGAACGGCCTGCTCCATTTGTTCGCTCTGCAGGGGTTCCTGCTTGCGGTGAGCACTGCCACGGTTGGTTATGTGGGCGGGGCGCACCATCTCTACATCTCGTCCATCTTGACGCTCTCCATGAAGGTCATTGTGCTGCCGTACATCCTGCATGTCCTGATACAGAAATTGAGGATCCACAAGGAAGTGGAGACGGTCGTGAAGATCCCCACCACGATGCTGATGGGGATAGCCCTGGTGATCTTCTCTTATCATCTGACGGCTCCGATCAGGGAGCTTTCAACACTCGTGACCCGGTCCACGCTCGCGGTGGCCCTCGCTACGGTCATGCTCGGTTTTCTGATGATGATCACGCGGCGGCACGCGGTCACCCAGATCATCGGGTTCCTCGCCATGGAGAACGGACTCCTGTTCGCTGCAACCAGCGCGACCTACGGCATGCCCCTGGTGGTCGAGCTCGGCGTGGCTCTGGACCTGTTGATCGCGGCGTTCATTTTCGGAATGTTCTTCTTTCACATCAGCACCACCTTTGACAGTCTGGATGTGGACCAGATGGCGAGGTTGAAGGAAGAAGATTGACTAAAGTTCCCTCGCCCCTTGAGGGAGAGGGCGGAGGGTGAGGGGTAAGGCTACATTTTTGAAGTTAATGAACCGCACCGAGGGAATACTTGTGTCATGCACACGATCCTGTTATATTAACTGTATGCTTTTAGGAGGGGATCATGTCAAGAACGAATATTGATATAGACGATAAATTATTAAAGGAAGGTCTCAAGATCACTCATTTGAAAACGAAAAAGGAGTTGGTGAATTACGCATTGGAGGAATTGATTAAAAAAGAGAGAAGAAAGCGTATCCTGGACCTCGAAGGCAAGATCCAGTGGGAGGGTAACCTACGCCAGATGAGAGCGGACAGGGTATGATCCTTTTGGAGGTAATCGAGGAATGCAGAGCCGCAAGTCATAATACTAATACGTATAGCTCATAGAGCGAGGTGGTTAAACATGAAAACGATAAAAGTTTCGATTCCGGACAAACTGGGAGCCGAGGTGGATAACTATGTAAAGAGCGGATGGTTTACGGACGAAGCCGACCTTTTGCGGGTCGCTTTGCAGGAGTTCATCCGCCATAACCGCTTGAAGCTCATGGACCAGTTCATGAAGGAAGATATAGAATGGGCGTTGAAAGTGAAAGCGGGAACAAAGTGAAACGCATAGTGTCCAACACCGGACCGATATTGCATCTCGCCGAGGCAGGCATTCTCGAATTGCTCCAAAAGGCCGGTTCCGTCAGTATTCCCGGCGCTGTCCATGTCGAGCTGAGCAATCTTCTACGTCCCGCTTGGGACCGGCAGAAACCGGCATGGCTCCACGTTGAAAAGCTTACAGAAGAAGAAATCAATCAAGCGAGATCATTCTCACTCGCCGGCCTTCTGGATTATGCGGAGGCTGAGGCCGTTCTTCTTGCAAAACGGCTCAATTCAGACTGGTTTATCACGGATGACACTGCCGCCCGGATATTATCCTCTTCCTCAGGCCTCGAAGTCCATGGGTCGTTGGGTATCGTTTTATGGTCGGCGGCTGTCGGCCATCTGGATTACGACGGCGCCAGCTCCGCTCTGGAAAAATTGTCCCACACATCGCTCTGGATATCGAAGAACATCATGTCGGACGCGCACGGAGCGCTGAAGAAGATGTTCGAGGCAAAGTGATTTTTTCATCGCAGATATCCGATGGAATCAGAAGCCCGTGGGAGGCGCTCTACGGAAAATAAAATTGATGCCGTGAAATTGATGCGCGACATTCGGGCGAAATTGGGGGAGAAATACGCCAAGTTCCAAAAAGATGAATTGCGGGAGTTAAAGGGGAAGTTCGGATATTTGAAAAAGAAAAAAGATGTCGCTCATGCGAGATAATAATGCCGGTTCTAAATATGCCCGGCTTCAGGTCGAGAATAGGCGATAGATAGGCTAAATGCACGTCGGGTATCAACGCCCCGCTGTCGTATCACCAGCAGACGTTAATCCAGATGGGTGACTGGTACAGTGAAGAACTGATACCGAACTGAATGAAACTACGGCAATGGTAAAGTAATCGATGACTGCATAAACATCGATGAGAAAATTTCTTTTTCTCGTCATGGGGTGGACTTTTGCACTTGACAGGGAGCCTTCAAATGGGTGACCCTAAAGACCCCAAAGTTCTTATAGCCTAGAATCAGAAAGATTGCACACTACTATGAATGAAAATTAATTAATAAGGAGAGACTAATTAATGAAATATTTTAGCCATAGAATCATTTTTATGATATTTTTTATTAGTTTGCTACTGCCTATGCAATCTATTTTTGCCAGAGATATGCAATTTGACAGTAAGGCTAATGGACGCATTTTAATTTCTAAGAATTTTGATTACACTAAAAAGAATGTAGCAATATCAATAGAGTTAAGACTCAGCTATGACCAAATATTGTTTCAAGAGATATTGGCACAAGAACTAATGTCGAATGGATACACTGTGATCGAACGAGTGCAGTTTGATAAGATACTACGCGAATTGGCGATGGATCAAACTGGATTGGTAAAAGAAAAAGAGCAGTCAACTAAAGAAGCAATAAATCGCGACGGCAAGGAGCCAGTGAAAAAGGAATTTACGAAAAGCGACCTAAAAAAACTGGGAGAGGTGCTGGGCATTTCGCATATGATATTTTTTGGGTTAGTAGATGATTACTATGCATATATTAGAATTGTCAACCTCGAAACCGCTGAGATAGTCGTAAGCGCATTTATTAACGGGATTGCAAAGCGTGAAGATATTCAAAATCCAGTGATAATCAGGTCAATAGTAAAGGCAATAGCAGCATCACAAAAAATAACCAAGGCTGCCAGTGCTAAGGATATTTCTGTTAATTATTTCGCTAATAAAACGTTGTTCGACAAATTTGTAGAAGGTAACCAGCATAAAGAAGTCATTTACCAAGAAATAATCGGTGAACCCTATGTTGTCGTGTATGTTAATTAGATTTTCTTCATCTTGTCTTCTTCAAGCAGCTGGTAGGTCGGATAGAGCAATGCGAAATCCGACGTAACAACGTTGAACGATCTTTACGAAGAGTTATTTTGAATAGGTTGGGTTTCACTTCGTTCTACCCAACCTATGACTAAGTTCAATGGGCCGCAATAGAATATGGAACTGTATAATAAAACATTTCTTGCAGAATTGAAAATTGACGAGGGTGGTGTCTTTGCCTCTGGTTTCTCCAAGAACCGGTTGCCTTGGGGAACTATCGTTGGCGTAATTGGCTACAGAAAAAAGAAACTTCTTGGGCGATTCTATCACATCGGCATTGCAGTACAAGATGATAACAACTCTGAAATTAAACATTTCAGTCCGCTTGTGACCAGTGACATCTGGAAATACCTGTATTTTCTTGAATCAATAGCACGACATTTAATTGATAATCACAGGGCTATAGGTGGCAAAACATGGTGTGCACGACCGCTAGACAAAGAAGGCCGCATTATCGAAGACAATGATCTATATCGAGCGTATGTCCTTTGTCGCATACTGTCCGACAGGATCGGGGTTTCCTGGTTTGATCATACACAGGAGGAAGAAGGAGCCGTTTCTTTGACTTATTTAAGCAAACGATTGATTAAAAATGGCACTGAGTGTCAGCAGCTATCTGATGCTCTTGAGAAAACAAGATTTTCAATTCAAGAAGATGGCTCGATTAATATGTTTACGTCTACAGGGTATAGAATTCTTAATGATGCCAGATTATTAATATTATCAAAGAAGTCCCAATAAACAAATCGAGCGGACGCGAGATAAACAGGTTTTAACTTTGGCATGAGTGCTTGCACGCGCCGCCCCGTTAGACGTTTATATAAACGCAGGAGCTTCATGGGACTATTAGGCCGGTTCTTTGGCAGAGCCAAGAGCAAGCAAACGGATTCATCGCTAACTCCAGAAGTTGCCGAAAAAATCGTTAACGACTACGGTGCAGTTTTGGCATCGGCGGTACCCGCTCCCGGGTGCGTGGCAGATGAACGCAAATTGCCGCACCCGAAGGAACACATTAAACAGGCACTTGTGTTTGCGCTTTGCATGACTAAAGAACCGCAGATGAGGGAGCAATTGAAAATCGCTTACATCACGCTCGCTGATTGGCAGCAAGGTGTTGGAGACGCGGCAGTAGGTCTTGACCTCACAAAGATGGATTTGAACGCCGAGCCCGACGAATTGGCAAAGCAGATCATGTCACAGGGCGCCGATGTTGAGAAATGGTTGCAGAAGGTAAAGGCCGAGCAGGAGTCCTTAAGGGGTGAGTTACAGAAGCGCGGTCTATGGTGACAGCACAACGTCTGGCCACACAATCGACAGCGACACTTCGTAAACGCGGCTTCGCGCGCTGCGTGCGCGTTAAAGCGAAGGCTATCCAGCTTGCAAACAATTGGAGAAGAGCATGCCTGTACCGTCTGATTGGTCTCAGCAACTGAGAGAGTATGTGAATGGATTTAAATCTCTGGAAGGGCTCGACGCCGAATTTTATCTAGGTAACAGCTATTTAGATAAATTCGCACTTGCTGAAGAAGCAACGTCTTGGCAGGAGTTGCTCCAATGGGTAAACGAGTTGCAAGGCTCGTGGTGCTTTCGCGGGCAACGCGAGTCTTCGTGGTCACTTGACACATCTCTGGACAGGGCTATTAAGTTTGAACATTCAGATGCTTCAGGGTCCGGCCATTACTATCGGGACAGAGAAGCCGAACAACGCGATTTACTGTTTCGCTTCCAGCAGCAAGCTCATCATCACATTGTCCATCTTCCATCGATGGATGACCACAGTAGCTGGCTCGCACTCATGCAACATCATGGTGTGCCAACCCGACTTCTGGATTGGACAAAATCGTCATACGTTGCGTTGTACTTCGCCATCGCTGATGAACCTCAGGAGGAATGCTCTGCAGTCTGGGCAATAAATCTTGATTGGTTAAAGAATAAGGGGCGAGAGTTACTGGGATCGGAAACCGCAACTGCGGCACTGGATGATGTTGAGACCATATCTATATTTTTGAACAAACTTCTTTCGCAAAAAAAACCAGTTATTGTTCAAATTGATCCTTTAAGAATTAATGAACGCATGGTAGCTCAACAGGGTATTGTTCTATGTAAGCTGCTACATTTTTGGCTATTCGATAGAGTTCTAGTGCACATGATGAGCAGTCCCGACGTGCCAGACCAACCTGTTCTCAGAAAAATCATAGTGGGAAAAAGCCTAAGGATCGATTTTTTGAGACATCTTCGGGAGATGAATATTCATAGTGCCGCGCTCTACCCTGGTCTCGATGGATTTGGCAAGTCTCTTAAGCTCGACTTGGAGATAAAGGTTAAGACCGAGCAACCATAGATTTATAGCCGGTAGGTTGGGCAAAATGCCTCACCTTGCCCAACAGAATTCAAAAGACGTTGGGCTGTGATGCGTAGCCCAACCTACAAACTGATATAATTGCAGCTCGTAGCTTATTAAGAGAATGATCAAGGAGGAGAAAATAATTATGATTGCTCGATGCTTGTTATTTTTATCTATGATTTTATTGCTTAGTTCGTGTAGCAGCACACTGGGGCATAAATGGAGATCAGAGCATAGACACTCTTCGATTGTACGTAGTGGTATTTTAGAACAAACAATCGATAAGCAGGCATTTATAGACGTGTGGGGCGATCCAGATAGAACAAAAACCATTTCAAGCGAAGAGTATGTAAGTGCTAGTTGGGGCGGTGCTCGTGGAGGATTATTTAAGGGCAAAGATACACTCGAAGTTTGGTCTTATGAAAAAATCGGCATAGAGTTGGTATTTAACGAACATGGTCTTGTGGGTTGGCGTACAGATAGAACAGTTCGGGAATTAAAGGCAGCGGCTAGGCCACTACCTGAATAAAGGGGAATTGTCCCAATTTTAACATTTTAGAGGGCGGATAGTTGGACAAGTGCGGATTATCGAGGATTTGATCGCTTTGAAGTTGGTAGCCGGTAGGTTGGGCAAAATGCCTCACCTTGCCCAACATCTTTCGATGACGATAAGTTGGGCTTTATGAAGAAACTATTCAGATGGTAGGTCGGATAGAGCAATGCGAAATCCGACGTAATAACGTTGAACGATCTTTACGAAGAGTTATTTTGAATATGTTGGGTTTCACTTCGTTCTACCCAACCTACGATTGGTTAAAGACCAGGGGGGGTATCTTGAAATGTTAAAATGGGTCAGTGAAAATACAAGCCTTATACAAGCGATTTCAGCAATTGTTCAAACGAGCATTGCAGCTCTAATGCTATGGACGCTTATGCAAAATACGAAATTATTCAACCTTGCAAATCGTCAGTTAGAATCCACAATTAATCCAGTTCTAACACCACAAATGTTTGGTACTACAATACGCCTGACAAATGATGGCTCGATCGATATTAAACAGATATATAAGACTGCGGTAATTGGCGGTTGGTTTGATAGTAATAAGAACAAAATATTAGGGTACCAAATTTCACGAATGTATCAACCCGTGAAGGAATCTCTGTCACCAGGAGAAAGCTTCGATATTGATGTAACAGCACATCTAATTCCCATTCCTACAGGTCAAGCTAAAAACCTGGAAGCTGGAATGAATATTTACGGTATTGTTTTGGTGTATAGACGATCAGCCGATATGAAACCCTTTGTAAAATTCCTTCCTTTTATTGCGGAAAGTCTCCCAGGAAAAGACGTTAAAACTGAGAAGGCCAATTTTGCCATGCCGCTGTTTCCTTCTTATGGATCTTCGGAAGCGGGTCCATCAGACAAAATATATTCCCGATGGGTTGAGGATGCTAGGGCAGAGCTCTTAACTCTTTATAAGGAGAAGGTAGCTCCGGTGGAAATTCAATAGAAAGCTCCGCAGTTAGTGTTGTTGGATCGAAAAACAGCAATAATTTTAACTATTCGGGTCAGCCGTCACACCGCTCACTCAGGGTGTTAATTGCAATTCTACTGTACCTGTTTTAAACGTATCGAGGTTTTATGTCTCTTCTCATCCTCTTAATCGTTCCTCTCATCGCAGCCCTGGCGCTCGCCTTTATCGGCGACCGGAAGTACGCGCCCGAGGTGAACATCCTCGGGTCCGGCGCCACGTTTGTGACGAGCATCGTGCTGGCGTTCGAGGTCTACGAGCAGGGGCCGATACTGGCCGGCGACAATTTCTTCTTCGTTGACGCTTTCAGTGTCTACCTCACCGTGCTCACCGCGTTCGTATCAATGACCACCGCCATATTCAGTCGCCGATATATGCGCCGCGAGCGCGAGCATGGCACGATCGGTTCCAAGCGGATTCGTTTCTATCACGCCATGTTCCAGCTCTTTATCTTTGCCATGCTGCTCTGCCTCCTGACGAACAACGTCGGAATCCTCTGGATCGCCATGGAACTGGCCACGCTCTCCACGGTCCTGCTCGTGTCTCTCTACCGTACGCCCGCGGCCATCGAGGCTGCCTGGAAATATTTTATCCTCTGCGGTGTGGGCATCGCCTTGGCGCTGTTCGGGACCGTGCTCCTGTATTTTGCCGCGGAAAAGGTGCTCGGCGCGGGCGGCGCGGCCCTTCACTGGACGAACCTGAGCAAGGTGAGCGATCAGCTCGAACCGACCATCTTGTCCCTGGCTTTTGTGTTCCTGATGGTGGGGTACGGCACCAAGGTGGGGCTTGTGCCGATCCATAACTGGCTTCCCGATGCCCACAGCGAGGGGCCCACGCCCATCTCCGCGGTACTCTCCGGGCTCCTTCTGAATATCGCGCTGTACGCGCTGGTCCGGTGCAAGGTCCTCGTGGACGGGTCCACGGGCACCCACCATTCCGGGGACATCATGATGGGCTTCGGAATCCTCTCGATCATCGTTGCGTCTTTTTCTCTTCTTCGTCAAAAGGACATCAAGCGGTTGTTCGCCTATTCTTCGATTGAGCATATGGGCATCGCCACGTTTGCCTTCGGTCTTGGAGGTCCGGTAGCGACCTTTGGGGCCTTGCTGCACATGCTGGTCCACAGTTTGACCAAGTCCGCCATCTTCTTCACGGTGGGCCATGCTTCTCAAATGCACAGAACGCAGGACATGGACTCGATCAAAGGTCTCATCAGGGGCAATCCTCTCGTGGGGTGGGGGATGGCGATCGGGGTGATGGCGATCGTCGGCATGCCGCCCTTCGGGGTGTTTACGAGTGAGTTCCTGATCCTCACGGCAACGATCAAGGATGCGCCGCTTCTGGCGCCGTTCCTCCTGCTGGGGCTCGGGGTGTCCTTTGCGGCCCTTTTCCGCAAGGTCCAGCCCATGGTCGCGGGGGAGATACCACCTTATCAGCATTCGATCAAGGCGGCGAATGTCCCGGTGATCCTGCACATGCTGGTGGTACTTGTTCTGGGCCTGTACGTGCCGAAATTTCTTGCCGGCTGGTTCACTACGGCGGTGGAGCTGTTGAAATGACGAGAGACGACGGACGACGGATGAGGCGCGACGGACGTAGGACGTGGGACGTGGGACGAATGACGACGGACGAGAGACGAAAGAATTAATATGAGCAGATTGCAGGATATAGTCATGGCGGCCCTTGGAGCGGATGCGACGCAGGATGGTTCTTTGTATCCTGCATCAGTGGTATCGCTTTCCGTTCCCCGGGAAAAGTTCGCCGTCGCGGCAAAGGCGCTCAAGAAAGACTACGCGTTGCTCGCGGCCGAGTGGGCATCGGACGAGACCCTGTTCAACCGGGGGTTCGGGATCTACGCCTGCTATCGGAAGGAGTCGGAATATCTCATCATAAAGACCACTGTGCCTGTTGATGATCCGACGTTCCCGAGCCTGACGAAAAAGTTTGTTCCCGCGTACCGGTTCGAGCGCCAGATGAGGAGTCTCATGGGCGTCATTCCCATCGGGCACCCGGATCCACGGCCCTGGATAAAGCACGAGGACTGGCCCGAGGACGCCTGGCCGCTCAGAAAGTCCTTTGACGCTTCGAAACGTATGGCGCGGGTTGACGGCGAGTACCGCTGGATCCGTGCTGAAGGAGACGGTGTCTACGAGATAGCCGTGGGCCCGGTGCACGCGGGTATCATCGAGCCCGGCCATTTCCGTTTTCAGGCCATGGGCGAGGATATCATCAACCTTGAAGCAAGACTCGGTTATGTGCACAAAGGGATAGAAAAGCGGTTCGAGTCCATGCCCTGGCATGAGGCGTCCCGCCTGGCCGGCCGGGTTTCCGGGGACACGACCGTGGCGCATTGTCTGGCCTATTCCCGCGCAGTGGAGGCCATGGCGGAGTGCATTCCTCCGGACCGCGCACTGTGGCTTCGGGCGTTGTTCCTCGAACGCGAACGCATCGCCAACCATATTGGCGATCTGGGCGCCATATGCAATGACGTGGCCTTTGCGTTCCTCCTCTATCAGTTTCATCGGCTCAAGGAAATTCTGCTTCGCACGAACCTGACCCTTTTTGGACACCGGTTCATGATGGACCGGATCATTCCGGGAGGGGTGGACGTCGATATCAACGAAGAAGGTGTCGCGAAGGTCCTTTCGGAAATGGACTGGCTTTCAAAGGAATTCGAGCGGCTCGTGATCATCTACGATGAGAACTCCTCCGTCGAAGACCGAGTGAGGGATACCGGTATTCTCTCGTCCGAAAAGGCGCGGGACCTTGGCATGACGGGGTTTGTGGCCCGGGCAAGCGGCTTGAACCTCGATTGCCGTATCCATGATCCCTTTCCTCCCTATGACCGTATCAGGGTTACCATACCGGTGCTCGTTTCGGGCGATGTCCATTCGCGGGCATGGGTCAGGGTGGAAGAGGTGCGTGATTCGATCCGCATCATCCGCGAGATCCTGAAAACCCTGCCGACGAGCAGGATCAACATTCCCCTCAACAGATCGGTCCCGGACAGGTCCGGGTTCGCCGCGGTCGAGGGATGGCGGGGGGAGATCATTTACTGGGTCCAGTCGGGGCCCAAGGGGGAGATCAATCGCTGCATGGTCAGGGATCCGTCGAGCCTGAACTGGCTGGGATTGGAGCAGTGCATCCACGGGAACATCGTCCCCGATTTCCCGGTATGCAACAAGAGCTTTAATCAGTCGTATTCGGGGAATGACTTATGAAGCGCGAGGGACGAAGGACGATGGACGAGGGACGTCGGATGAAGGACGAGGGATGACGGACGACGGACGACGGACGAGAAAGCTTTTTCGTCCATCGTCTTAGCGAACGAAGTGAGCGGTCGTCCATCGTCTCGCATGAATTGCCGCGTCCATCGTCCTTCGGATTTAAAACGGGAGAACCATGATCCGCATTCTTAAACAAGCATTCCGCACCGGCATCGTCACCGAGCCGGTCCCTCCCATCACTGATCCGGAGATCGAAAAGATCGGAGTACGGCTCGCGGAGGTCGTCAAACAGCGCTTCCGGGGAAGCCTCGCGATCCGCCAGGTGGATGCCGGATCATGCAACGGGTGCGAACTCGAGATCCATGCCGTCAACAACGCCATCTACAATTGCGAGCGTTTCGGCATTCATTTTACCGCCTCGCCGCGGTTCGCGGATATGCTCCTGGTCACCGGGCCGGTCTCTCACAACATGGAGATAGCTCTCAAGAGGACCTACAACGCCACACCGACACCCAAGATCGTGGTTGCCGTGGGTGACTGCGGATGCACCGGCGGAATATTCGGCGAGAGTTACGCGTCCCTTGGAAGTATAGACAAGGTCATCCCCGTGGACGCCTGCATCCCCGGCTGTCCGCCTACGCCCACGGCACTGCTCCAGGGAATTCTCAAGGCGCTTGGAGAAGGCCCCTCGCCACGTTCAAAGAAGCCGTAACAGATGCATGATCCGGCCCTGTTCAGAAATCCCCTTCTCTTTGTGATACAATAACAAAATATGGAGATGTTTCCCCGAAGCTGTTCAACTATTCAGCAAGAAAAAAAGGAGGACTTCGCATGATGAAACATTATATCTTAGCAACCCTTGTCTCGTTACTGATCCTATCGGCTATGATCTTTACTCCCGCTGCGAGCAACGCGGGATTACCGCTTCCGCCGCTTCCGCCGCTTATCATTCCCGCTCCACCCCCGGTTTTTCTGATACCGGGAACATATACCTATTTCGCCCCTGAAGTGGAAGTTGATCTGTTCTTTTATGGCGGCTACTGGTACCGGCCCCACGGAGGAGGCTGGTACAGTTCATCGCACTACGGCGGGCCCTGGGGATTTATTGAATCGAACAGGGTCCCGGGTGTCCTGATCAACCTGCCGTCCGGATACCGAAACGTGCCGCCGGGACACGAGCGTATTCCGTACGGCCAACTCAAGAAGAACTGGAAGACCTGGGAACATAATAAACACTGGGATAAGCAAGAGAAGCCGAAAAAGAGCAAGGCATTTGTCAAACAGAAGTCGGGTGACGGAGGGTCGTTTGGAGGCAAATCCGGCAAAGGTAAAAGCAAAGAGAAGGGGAAAGGGAAAGGCAAATGACCTGATCGGTGATCAGGATCATTAAGCATAGCATCAGATCGTTGCCAGTCTATGGGCTCATCGCTGCGCTGTTGGCGTGGGTCTTTTCCCCCGGCTGTTATTCTGCGACGAAAGTCCCCATCGATACGGTCCACTATGATGCAGGGGATGTCAAAGGCCCGCGTCTCCTGTTCGTGTTCCTGCACGGCAACGGGGACCGGAACTCCGTATTCGATAAGGAGGGTTTTGTCACGGCTGTCCGGGCTCGGGGGCTGCCTGTTGACATGATCTCTGTTGACGCCCATATCGGCTACTATATAAACGGAACGATCCTGACGAGGCTCAAAGAGGATGTGATCGATCCGGCCAGGGCACGAGGGTATGAGCGCATATGGTTGATCGGCAATTCGCTGGGAGGTTCCGGATCTCTCTCGTATGTCCGGGAGTACCCGAATGAAATAACCGGCGTTGTTCTGCTGGGGCCTTTCCTGGGAGAACGCCCTCTTATCGAGGAGATCAGACACGCGGGCGGTTTGCTGCGATGGGAGCCTGGCGATGTCATCCTGAAAACCAGGGAAGACGCTGAAAAGCATGTGTGGATCTGGCTTAAGGAGCATGGCCAACAGGGACAATCCAGGGCAGGCGACAAGGATTGCCCGAAGAAGCAGGGATGTGTTCCGAAGATATACCTGGGATACGGCACGAATGATCGCTTCACTTATGCACAGGATCTCCTGGCATCGCTGCTGCCGCCGGAGCAGGTCATCGCCATCGACGGCGGGCATGGCTGGTCCACATGGAAAAAACTGTGGGACCGCTTCCTCGATCAGAATATCTTCGGACCGTGAGGGTCTCGCAGAAGCAATGCGGCGGGCATATTTCCCGCCACTTCTTCTTGATCTGAATCCGATTTTCAGTACAGTTGAATTAACCTGACAAGACAAGACGGAACAAAAGGGCGTCTCTCGCAGAGCACGCGGAGAACGCAGAGTTAAATCAAAACCTTGAGGTCTTGGTTTTAACCCTGCTTATATTTTTTAAGTTTTTCTCAGCGAACTCTGCGCCTCCGCGAGAACAACTGCTTTTGTGGTTTATTCTTTACAGAAACTTATTTCGGGAAGGTGTGGTATATCTGATGGGCGTTTTCGGTGCTTTTTGGGGACTTGCGGGGGTCGCCCTGCTGCTCGGCAGCGCGATATACCGGCTGACGCCGCTGGCGCTCGACGCCTTTGTCTATGACTGGTCCTGGCATCATTGGCTGTCCTTCGCGCTCATGCTGTTTTTCATGGCCTATGCCGAGGGATACCGGGCGTTCCAGCAGGGGTTCTCTCCCCGGGTGGCGGCGCGGGCGCGGTATCTCCGTGACCATCCTGTCGCGCTTCATGTTCTATTCGCTCCGTTCTTCTGCATGGCGTATTTTCATGCGCGGAAAAGACGGCAGATCGTGTCCATCTCGGTCACCGCGGGGATCATCGTCCTCGTTATCCTGGTCCGGTTTCTGCCCCAGCCCTGGCGGGGGATCATTGATGGAAGCGTGGTCGTGGGACTGGCATGGGGTCTTGTTTCGCTGATCGTGTTTGGGTACCAGGCGTTCACGGCGGATCATTTCCCCTATTCACCTGAAGTTCCGGAGGCGTAGCCTCCGATCTATTCATCACACTAAAAGGAATGATAATGCAACCAGAAACAAAACCTGTCCCCGGGAAACTCGTGGTTTTCCTCTTTGGCGAGACCGCGATGAACCTCGAGACCTCCGAAGTGGTCGAGAGCAGGACCCTGAAGAGCGGCCCGAGCTATCCTGACGTCATCCCCCGGCAGAAGATCATCAAAGTGGAAAAACGCGCGGTCGACGGCCTCGAGGTCGAGTTTACCGTCAAGGCCTATTTGCCTGATGTGGTCGTTGTTGAGGCGACGCTCGATATGGACAGTATTCTGTCCGATACCACACTGGAGCTCAAACGCAGGCTCATCAACGAATGCCGGAAGATACTGGGTGAGTTCGGATGCGACCCGAAGTTCGATGAAGAATACAGCGTGTTCTGCATCTCGGCCTACAGCGGCGACCCCGAAGTGTATCTGTCCCTGTACGGGGACACGATCGCGGCGTTCCTCAAGAACGAACGGATCGCGCTCGACGAGGAAGAGGTGCAGGCCACGCTGTCGACCTACCTGAAGTACGGAAAGAACGACATCACGATCGTGGATTGGGACGGCGCCTTTCTCTTCGATTCATCAGGTGATTTTGACAGCAATATCGAACTGTTCGAGATCGCGAACCTCCAGCTCCTGAAATCGCGGATCCTCGACTACGATCTTGATGAACGGCTCGAAAAGACCCTCCGTCTCGTTAAGGCGCCCAAGAAGCTCCCGGTCATTCGTTCCGCGGAGGTGAGGAGGATCGTGAGGGAGATCATCGAGATCCGGACGCAGTCCATTCTCGAATCAGAGGCCGTGGAGCGGAACATCAAGCTGATCGGGGACTGGTATTCCGCGAAACTCTACACGCTGATCTCAAGGAAGTTCCACCTGGACAGCTGGAAGGCGGAGATCAAGGAAAAGCTCGACACCCTCGAGGACGTGTACACCATGGCCACGGAGAATTTCAGCGTGTCCTACCGGGCGACCATCGAGTTCGTCATCCTCGGCGGATGGTTCGTGCTGCTGCTCCTGTACGTGGGGGAGTTCCTGTTCACGAAGTGATGGGAAAACGGATTGAGACGGAGGGCGTTCTTTGCCCGACCCTCTCAAACGACTAGATGGAAAATCATGACTGGGTAATTCTATAAATCGTTCGGTTGGAAGAAATAGGCAGCGCTGGTAAAGCTCACTCGCTTTCCAGCCCGTATTTTTTCAGCTTTCTCCAGAGCGATACGCGGTCGATGCCGAGTGTCTGGGCCGCAAGGGTCCTGTTGCCGCCGACCTCTCCGAGCACCCACTTGATATAGGCCTCTTCCTGCTCTTCGAGCGACGGGATCTTGCCCTCCTTCTTGCGGAAGGTCTTGATGCTGAGTTCCCGCAGGTCCTCGGGCAGATGGCCGGTCTCGATAACGCCGCCGTTCGTGAGCGCCACCCCGCGTTCGATGATGTTCTCCAACTCCCGCACATTCCCCGGAAAGTCGTAGTTCATGAGCAGGGCGATCACGTCCTCGCTGATATCGGCCACTTCTTTTTTCATCAGCAGGGTGTATTTTTTTAAAAAATAGTAACAGAGCAGGGGGATGTCGTCCTTGCGCTCCGCGAGGGGCGGAATTCGGAGCGAGACCACGTTCAGCCTGAAGTAGAGGTCCTGGCGGAAGGCGCCGCTCTTCATGGAATCGTGAATGTCCCGGTTCGTCGCGGCAATAAACCGCACGTCCACCTTGAGCGATTCAATGCCGCCGACGCGCAGGACCTCCTTTTCCTGGATGACCCGAAGGAGCTTTACCTGCATGGACGGCGGCATCTCGGTGATCTCATCGAGAAAGAGCGTGCCGGCCGAGGCCATCTCGATGATGCCTTTTTTCAGGTTGTTCGCGCCGGTGAAGGCGCCCTTTTCGTGGCCGAAGAGCTCGTTTGACAAAAGCTCCTCGGTAAAGGCGCCGCAGTTGACGGCGAAGAACGGTCCCCCGGCGCGGCCGCAGTTCAGGTGGATGTACCGCGCAAAGAGTTCCTTGCCCGTGCCGCTCTCGCCCGTGATGAGGACGTTGCAGTCCGTGGGCGCGATCTGGCGCGCGGTATCGAGTAATTTCTGCATGGTCGGGTCCTGCGTGATGATCTTGACCTTTCCCTGGTAGGTCTCCAGCTGTTCCCGGAGATGACGGTTCTCGGTCTTGAGCCGGACCTTGTGCACGGCCTCCTGGACGACCTTGCGAACCTCTTCGAGCCTGAAGGGCTTGGCGATATAGTAGAATGCGCCCTGCTTCATGGCCTCGACGGCCGAGTCGAGCGTGGCGTAGCCCGTGATCATGATGACTTCCGTGTCCGGGTAGAGTTCTCGCGTCTTTTTCAGGATCTGCATGCCGTCCACCTTTTCCATGCGCAGGTCCGTGAGCACCACGTCGAACTGCCCCTCATCGAGCAGCTTGAGCGCGTTCGGCCCACTCTGCGTGCTTGTCACGTCGTAGCCTTCCTTCTTCATAACGTGCTCGAGGTTTCTGAGCGCGATCCGTTCATCGTCGATGATGAGCAGCCTTGCTGTGCCTTCCATGATTGTTGCTCCTTAAAAAAATGTAACTACTCAAGTCTGTCTCACACAAAGCCACGAAGGCACAAAGAACGGCTTTATACCCTTGGGTTTAAACCAAAAAGGACTTTTTGTATTTCTTCGTGTGCTTTGTGCCTTCGTGTGAGAATATGGTTTTAATATCCCAAAATTACGCGTTGTCCTTTAAGGGCAGCCGGATCAGGAACCGTGTGCCCTTGCCCGGCTGGCTGTCCACGGCGATGCAGCCGTCATGTTCCTCGATGATCTCATGGACGATGAAGAGGCCGAGCCCGGAGCCTTTGCCGACGTCCTTGGTCGTGAAAAAGGGGTCGAAGATCTTTGAAACGATATCGTGCGGTATCCCGGAACCGCTGTCCTGTATTTCAATGTCGACGGTGTCCTGGTCCAGCGTGCACTTGCCTCGGTACTTGAGATAGTTGTAAATGCCGGTCTTCTCCTCATCCTCAAGATCGTCCATCGCCCGGCGTTTCACTGCCTTGATGGTGATCGTTCCTTCATCGGGCGAGATCGCATCAATGGCATTCTTGATCAGATTTAAAAGAGCCTGCTGCATCCGCTGCTTGTCCGCGAAGATCATGATGTCCTCGGGGATGGAAAGAGAGATCCCTATCTTTGTCGGCACCTGTCCTTTCACGAACTGGATGGTCTCGTCGAAAAGGTGCTTGAGCGACAGCGATTCTTTTTTGAATTCCCGGTCCCGTGAAAAGTCGAGCAGGGAGCGGACGATGTTCCGCGCCCGGTCGGTCTGTTCATTGATCTGGGACATCAGTTCCTTGGTGAGATCGGGGTCCAACGGCCAGGGACGGGGAGACTTTTCTTCGAGGGCATCCTGGAGCTCTTCCATCAGGATCTGGTTCGACGATGAAATATTCGACAGGGGGTTGTTCAACTCATGGGCCACACCGGCCAGAAGCGTGCCGAGGGACGCGAGCTTCTCGGACTGGATCAGGTGCCGCTCGTGCAGTTCAAGCTGTTTCAGCATTTTGTTGAACGCGTTCATGAGCGAGACGATCTCACGGTCCCGGGAGTCGATCGAAATTCGCTCGAACGCGCCCTCGGCGATCACTCCCATGCTCTGCTCGAGCGATTTCAGCGGTTTGACCACCATGCGCGACAGGACCTGGCCTATGGCGATCGCCGCCAGGGAGAGAAATACGATCGAGACGAGAAGGACATGCCGGGAACTGCTCAGTATCTGCTGAAGGTCCTTCCGCTCGGTCTTCGCTATTCCTTCGGCAATGGTGATGATGTCCTTCCCGGTGCTGCGGATATTCGCGGCCAGTATGGTCTTTCGGGCAGGATGCGTGCCGCCGGTCTTCGCATACAATTCCATGAGGTCCTTGTACTCGTTCAGGCCGGCCTGGAGGGACGATATCTGCTCCGACGGTGCGATGGCGGTGAATCCCTTGATGTTGCTGTCGATGATGTCCCGGGCCCGGGACACGTACTGGATGTTCTCGTCGTAGTCCGACTGCTGACCGTACAGGAAGTAATTCTTTTCAAAGCGCCGGATCTCGAGCGAGGTGTCGAAAAATTCCGAAATGGCCTCGCCGAACATGATCTTCTTCTCGATGTACCGCAGTTCCAGGAAGGTGAACACGGACAGCCCGATGATCATCGCGACGATGGCGAAATAGCCGAGAGTTATCTTCTGTCTGATGCTCGGGGTGTAGTTCATCACGGTTGACCGCCCAGCACCGCGTCCACCACCTCGGCCACGGTGTCGACAAGGCGAATGTCGATGTCCCTCTTCATATCTTCCGGCAGTTCCTGCACATCGGCCCGGTTCCGCGCCGGCACGAGCACGGTCTTGACCTTTGCGCGCCTTGCCGCGAGCACCTTGTCCTGGATGCCGCCGACGGGGAGTATCCGGCCGGTCAGCGTTATCTCGCCGGTCATGGCCACGTCCCTGCGCGCGGGCCGTTTGGTCAACAGCGACAGGAGCGCCGCGAGGATCGTGACGCCGGCGGAGGGGCCGTCCTTCTGGATCGCCCCGGACGGAACATGGATGTGAATGTCCTGGTGCTCAAAAAAGTCTTCGGCGATGCCGAAGGACCCGGCGTTGCTGCGGATATAGCTGAGCGCCGCCTGGGCCGATTCGCGCATCACGTCGCCGAGCGATCCGGTGATGATGAGCTCCTTGTTGCCCTTCATCCGGGCGGCTTCGACAAAGATGATCTCGCCGCCGCTCTCGGTGCGAACGAGGCCGGTGGCCACGCCGACGCGGTCCTGTTCCTCGATCACTTCGAACTGGAATTTTCTCCTGCCGAGGTAGCGTTCCACGGACCCGGGGGTTATGGTCACGAGCTCCGCGCTACCCGCGGTCTGGAGCGATTCCCGCGCGATCTTCCGGCAGATTGTGGCGATCCTGCGCTCAAGGTTCCGGATGCCGGCCTCGCGCGTGTATTCCTGGATGATCCTGTCAACGGCCTCGTCAGTGAAGACCACCTGGTCCTGAGAGAGGCCTTTTTCGCGGATCTGTTTGGCGCAGAGGAACTGTTGCGCAATATGGGTCTTCTCTTCCCGCGTGTAGCCGGTGAACTCGATGACCTCCATGCGGTCGCGGAGCGGCGCGGGGATGGTATCGAGGACGTTCGCGGTCAGGATGAACATGACGCTCGAAAGGTCGAAGGGAACGTCGAGGTAGTGGTCCGTGAACGCGCGGTTCTGCTCAGGATCGAGCACTTCAAGCAGTGCCGAAGCGGGATCTCCCTTGAAGTCATGTCCTATCTTGTCGAGTTCGTCGAGCATGATGACGGGATTGGCTGATTCCACCCTGCGAAGCTCTTCGATAACCCTGCCGGGCTTGGCGCCCACATAGGTGCGCCGGTGTCCGCGGATGTCGGCCTCGTCCTTGAGACCTCCGAGGGCGATCCTCGTGAACTTTCTGCCGAGGGCGCGCGCGATGGATTTCCCGAGCGAGGTCTTGCCGGTTCCAGGAGGGCCGGTGAAACAGAGTACGGAGCCCTTGGTGCTGGGTTTGAGCGTCCGTTGTTCCATGGCCCGTTTCACGGTCTCGCGCACCTCATCGAATTTGTAGGGCTTGGCCAGGTAATGGAACGCGCCCTTTTGCATGGCCTCGATGGCAGAGGGGACCGTGGCATAGCCGGTTACCATCACGACCTTCGTGTCGGCGTGTTTTATCCTGATCCGGTCCAGCAGGTCCATGCCGTCGATCCTGCCCATGCGAAGGTCGGTCAGCACCACATCCACGTCAGAGGACTCCAGCTCCCGAAGCGCTGCTTCGCCGTCAGCGACAGCGACCACGTCGTAATTTTCCTTCGTCAGGATATGCGCCAGATTTTTTCTCGCGATCTCCTCATCGTCGACGATCAGAACCCGCGCCTTCCTGTTCCTGATGAGCACCTTGATGGCAAGGTGCTCCATGATCCTCTCCTTGATCTTGTTCAGGCCGTAATGGTTCTCGTTCAGGATGCGCTCGGCGCGGACAATATCGAGGTTGTCCTCGGTCTTTTTGTTCCAGGGAAGGGAAACGAGGTAATCAATGTAGGTGACGCCGATCGTATACTCGGCAGAGGAAGGACTGATCCTGGTCAGCAGATCGAGTTCCTGCCCGGCGATCTTCTGCACAGTGTTCGGCATGGCGGCCTCAGAGAGCTTCCGGCGAAGCTCTTCAATGATGAATTCCTGATGACTGTCTTCCGATTTATTAAAGAATTTCATGCAACACCCTTGATAAATTGAGATGGTTGCATTTTACAACGTTTTCAATTCTGATGCAACAGGTAAAATTAATCATAAAAATCAATATGATATGAGTGTTCATCCAAAAGCCATTGCATTATATAACAGTGGTGAATGAGGACTGATTGGAGACTCGTGTTTAATAATAGCATGCTGTCAATGAGTTAGCATGCTTTTCAGTTTTGGCACAGGAGTTGAAATAGAGATAAGCAAGGAAACAAAATAAATCGACAAGGAGGAAAAACCAATGAAGACCTTACTCAAGAAATTCGAGACGGCAATGGTCGCGGTTTCATTCGCGGAAGAAGGGGAGTTTGAGACCGCACGCAAGATCATGAATGAGGACAGAAAGAGCGAGCGACCTTCTCAGTATGATTACAAGAGACCGGCTGCGAGAAAAGAACTGCGCGCTGACTAAGAACGAAGAACCGGGAGAACTGATCCCGCGAGGTTTGCCATGGAAGCAACAAAGATAAAAAAATTAATGAAGAACGTCGAAGACGCGCTGGCCGCCGCGACATTTGCCGAGGAAGGCCAGGCTGAGACGGCCAGATCGATCATGAAGGAAGGGCGGAGGGTCCTGCTTGCTCTCAAGGAAAGCCGGATCGATGCGAGGACCCTGAAGTATGCGTTGAACACGTCCAGGAGGATTGGCGCTGACCTCGATATTCTGCATGTCACCGCTCCGGGCAATACCGCGCTCTTCATCGACCCTTTGCTTTCGAACTTCGAGTCAGAGCTGAAGGCGGAAGGCATTGTCTACCGCATGATCACGCGGACCGGATGTCTCAAACAGCAGATCATCGATTATACGAACAGTGAAAGGGACATTCTCTTCGCGGTCATCGAGTCCCCGCACAGCCTGGATGTGGACTGCAACAAGAAGGACAAGACGCTTTCGGAGCTCTGGCAGAAGCTGAAATGCCCGCTCGTCGTGGTCATGGACGGGGCGAGGGGTTGAGGATTTGAGATCATTCGACTGTCGCTCATGATGGTGAGCTTGAGTCGAACCAGTTCGGAGTTGGGAGTTCGGAGTAACACCACACAGCAAGAAAATAAACATCTGTACTACATAAATATAAATCAAGGAGGAATTATCATGGCACAGAGTAACACAAAAAAGAAGCCGGTGGCCGCGATGATCGTTATGGGCGTCATTTCCATAGCGCTGTACGCGACCCTTCTGATCAAGCAGGACGTGATCAACAGCACCTTCGCCCAGGGAGGATGGTATGCGCTGCTGCCTATCATCGTGGCATTCGTATTCTCCTATTTTCACGGCGGGTTCACCGGTCATTTCTGGACCGTTCTGGGCGTCGAGGCAGCGCGCAAGAAAAAGGAGGTAAAGTAACATGCATGACATAGTGACGAGTTTCATCAATCTTGATGCGATCACCATCCTTTATCTCTTCGGCGTGGGTTTTGTGGGTGGTCTTGTCAGCGGTTTTATCGGCTCCGGCGGAGCTTTTGTGCTCACCCCGGGAATGATGAGCCTCGGCGTCCCGGGTCTCATGGCAGTGGCGAGCAACATGTGCCACAAGTTCCCCAAGGCGCTCGTGGGCGCCATGAAGCGTTTCAAATACGGACAGGTAGATGTGAAGCTCGGCCTCATACTCGGCGTATCTGCTGAAGCAGGGGTCCTGTACGGAGCGGGCATCCAGGAAAAGATCAAGGCGACCTACGGCGACGCGGGATCCAACCTCTATGTGAGCGTGGCCTTTGTGGTCATCCTCGCGACGGTCGGCGGCTTTGTTCTTTACGATGCGTGGAAGACCTACCGGTCAGGCAACGCCAACACGGCGGAAAAGGCGGGTAAGCTCGCCCTCTGGATCCAGTCCATCAACATTCCCGGCACCATGGTATACTTCAAGAGCATCAATGCGCGCGTTTCCGTTCTGTTCACCATCCCCCTCGGTTTCGCGACGGGTATGATGGCCGCGACGATCGCGGTCGGCGGATTCGTCGGGGTCCCCGCGATGATCTATGTTCTCGGCGCGCCGAGCCTCATGGCCTCGGCCACGGAGCTGGTGATCGCCTTTGTCATGGGCCTCGGCGGTTCGCTCAAGTATGCAATGCACGGCATGGTCGACATCCGGCTCGCCATGATCATCCTCGCGGGCTCGCTCTTCGGCATTCAGCTCGGCGCCATCGGCACCACCTATGTAAAGCCCTTCATGATCAAGGTCGTCATGGGCGTGATCATGGTCATCGTGCTCTTCAGCCGCGGCCTGATGGTCCCGGTATACCTCGCACAGCTCGGTCTCATTGATCAGATCAGCGAAGGAACGGTGAAGTTGCTCAAGACCTCCAGCTTTGCTATAATGATATTTGCGTTGCTGCTCGGCGCCTTCATCGTCCTGAGGGCCATGTGGCAGGGGAAACAGGCCGAGAAACTACAGCATGCATCAGGAGCCCTGGAGCATGGGAAGATATAGAAAGATCCTCGTTGCCGTAGACAGTTCGGAATCCGGCAGGAACGCGCTCCATCAGGCGTTCAAGCTGGCCAACGAGGAGAAGTGCTGGATAACGGTCACTTCCGTGGTACCGCCGTACGAAGGCGAGATCGAACTGCTCGGTGTCAATGACATCAGGGCCGCTCTCCGGAAGCCCTGCGAGGAGGCCCTCGCGGAGGTGGAGAAGATCGCCAAAACCGAGCGCATGCTCGTCAAGACGGTTTGCGAAGAGGGCGAGGTCCACGAACGCATTGTGGACCTGGCCGACGCCGAGAACTGCGACGTTATCGTGATGGGAAGGCGCGGGCTTCGCCGAATCGAGCGCGCGCTCATCGGCAGCGTCACGGCGAGGGTCATCGGCCACACCCAGCGTGATGTGCTGGTGGTCCCGAACGGGACTGTTGTCGGGTGGAAGAAGATCGTGCTTGCGACCGACGGATCGAAGCACAGCGCCAAAGCCACGGAACGGGCGATCTCCTTCGCGCAATCCTATGGTGGTGAGCTCAGGGTCGTTTCGGTCGTGGACGTTCCATCCGAATTTTACGCCGAGGCGCCCCAGGCTGTGGAAGACCTGGTCCGTAAAGCGAAAGGTTTTGTCGCTGACGTGAAAAAGCAGGCCGAAGCGGCGGGAGTAAAGGCTGAAACCTTTGTTGGAGAGGCCGAGGCCGACGAGGCGATCACCAAACTTGCGAAGGAACAGAACGCGGACATGATCGTCATCGGCTCGCACGGAAGGACCGGCCTTCGCAGGCTTCTCATGGGAAGTGTGGCGGAAAGGGTCATCGGTTTTGCACCCTGCCCGGTGCTTGTGGTAAAGGCGTAAGAATAGAGAATGGATACAAAAGGCTGAAGGAGAACGCTCCTTCAGCCTTTTTTTACGGCTCTTCTCCGGGGACGTGCGGGGTTGGGGTAGGGCGAAGGCTTTGTTGCTTTACTCCCATTCGAGAATTTAGGCGTGCGGCCGAGTGATGAGCTGCCCAAAAAAACAGTGCACACTTGGGATTAGTGCCAATTTTTATTATTGCACGAGACCGTTTAAGTATGATACTGTGAATTATGTCACTGAAGAAAAAAATAGTCCTCAGCTTCTTCATCAGCGCCTTCATCATCGCCATCCTCGCGGCCTTTGAGTATTTCAGCTTTGTTGAGATCAAGAAGGAGATCCGGTATCTCGAGATCACCGACACGATCAGCCGCAAGTCGCTTCAGCTCCGGCGTCACGAGAAGAATTACTTCCTCTACAGCCCCCAGAAGATGGAAGAAGAGTCCGCGGCGGTCCACGCTTATCTTGCCGAGCTGAACGACACCCTGGCGAAGAACCCCGGGATCGATAGGTCGGAGCGGATCTCTTTGCGGGACCGGATCAATGAATATGAACACCGTTTTGGTTCCATCGAGGTCGAGGCGAAGCGTCTGACCGAGCTCTTTGAAAAGGCCAAGATCTCGCACGGGCGGAGCGACAAAAAATATATTTCCCTTGTCGAGGCGACGTTCCTCGAACGGCCTGCCCAGTCCGCGGAATTTCTGGAAAAGGTTTTCCTTCTGCCCCCCGGTCATGTTCTGCCCGTCGGTCTCCGTGCCCTTGATGCGGACATCCTGGCGCTCAGGAAAACCGGTGAGGAGATCCTGGTCATCTCCAAGGACCTCGACAAGATCGCCCGGGAAAAGGCCGAGACGGTGATACGGGTATCGCAGATCGCGATCCTGATATTTTTCCCGCTCTTTTTTGCCGTGGGGATAGGGACGCTGTTCTTCATCAGTACGAACGTTGTAAAAAGGCTGATGCTTCTGATCAATGTGGTGGAGAGGACGGGCAAAGGCTCCTACCCGCATCTGTCCATCCCGTCTTCCCGCGGGAATGCCCATGACGAGGTGGGGGTGCTGATCGACCGGTTCAATACCATGGAGGACCAGCTTGCCGAACGGGCGGCGGAGATCGAACGGAAGAACAAAGAACTGATCCAGACCAAAAAGCTCGCCGCCATCGGAACCCTTGCCGCGGGTGTGGCCCATGAGCTGAACAATCCCCTGAACAACATCTACCTTTCAGCGCAGGTACTCTCGAAGGAATCGGGTGAGGGCTGCCGGCCTGAAGTGAAAGAGGCCGTATCGGACATCCTGGGCCAGACGGTCCGGGTGAAACGGATCGTCGGCGATCTTCTGGAGTTCGCCCGGGGTCGCGAACCCCGTTTGCAGAAGGTGAATCTGAACGACCTGATCAGGGGCGTGTATAAGAGGATCACGGCGGATACCGGGAAGGTGCGGTTTTCCCTGGATGCCGACCCGCCGGATGCCGTGCTCGCGGCCGACCCGGAGCAAATGGAGCAGGTCTTCATCAACCTGTTCACCAACGCGGTGGAGGCCATGCCGGATGGGGGAGAGCTCGCGGTGAGGGTCAGTACCGTTGACGATGCCCTGACCGTCTCCGTGACGGACAGCGGCAAGGGCATTCCCCGGGAATCGCAGGACAAGGTCTTCGAGCCGTTTTATACCACCAAGGACAAGGGCACGGGGCTGGGGCTGGCCATCGTGTTCAATATCATCAGAAAACACTATGGAGAGGTCAACGTGGCGAGCACCGAGGGAAAGGGTACGACGTTCACGATAACGCTGCCGAGATCGATGTAAGGCGAAGAACCGGACCAGAGAAAAACCCTTTATCCGCAGATTACGCAGATTTCACAGATTAAAACAAATCTGAATTATGTTTTTAAAAAATCTGCGTCCATCTGCGTAATCTGTGGATAATATATTGACCTGAGCAGTTACAAAAGAGGAACTATTATGGCATTCAAAATACTTATCGCGGAAGATGAAGAGATCACCGTCAAGCACCTGGTGAAGACCCTCACGGCCGAGGGCTACGCGGTCACCAGTACGCTGAACGGACTCGATGCCCTGACGAAGATCGAATCAGGGTCGTTCGACATCCTGATCGCTGACATCAAGATGCCGGGGCTCACGGGCATTGAATTGCTCGAAAAGATCAAGGCGAAACAGATCGAGGTAGACGTGATCATCATCACGGGCTTCGGCAGCATCGGTTCCGCCGTGGAGGCCATGAAGAAGGGCGCCATCGAGTATGTTACGAAGCCTTTCGACCTTGACGAACTGGTCCTGAAAGTGAACAAGATTCGCGATCAGAAGATCCTGAAGAAGGAGAATATCGCGCTGAAGGCCTACGCGGGCATGGACAAAAAGGTCTCGATCATCGCCCGGAGCGCGAGCATGAACAACATCCTCGGCACCATTGACGGGATGAAGGACTCGGACTGCAACGTGCTCCTGACCGGCGAAACGGGCGTGGGCAAGAGCCTCCTGGCCAAGATCATTCACTTCACGAGCCGGCGGCAGGGCATGCCGTTCCTTTCCATCAATTGTGCCACGCTGACCGAGGAACTGCTCGCGAGCGAGCTCTTCGGCCATGAGAAGGGCGCCTTCACCGGAGCGGTCAGGACCAAGCAGGGGCTCGTCGAGATCGCCGACACAGGCACGCTGTTCCTGGACGAGATTGCCGAGATGGCACCGAACCTCCAGGCCAAACTGCTCAAGGTGATAGAGGAAGGGGAGTTCTACCGCGTGGGAGGGACCAAGCCGATCAAGGTCGACGTTCGTTTCATCGCCGCCACCAACCAGAACGTGCGGTCCATTATCGCCGAGGGACGGTTCCGGGAGGACCTGTACTACCGGTTGAACATCATGGAGATATCCATCCCCCCGCTCCGCGATCGACGGGACGACATCCTGCCGCTCTGCACCTATTTTCTGGAAAAACACGTTCTCAGTTCCCGCAAGAAGATCTCGGGGTTCACAAAAGAAGCGCTTGAGGTGCTGATGCATTACAGCTACCCGGGCAATGTGCGTGAACTGGAGAACATCGTTGAGCGCGCGATCATCCTCGAGAAGGGCGAAGTGATAACGCCGGCCAGCCTGCCCCAGACCATCAAGATGTTCCAGATAGAAACGATCGAGCCGGACAAGGTCAGGACCATCGAGGAACTCAACAAGGATTATGCGGAGAAGATACTCGAAATGTACGGCGATAACAAGTCAAAGGCTGCGGAGGTGCTTGGTATTTCAAGGACGAGTTTGTGGAGGATACTGAAAGAAGGCGAAAAGAAGTGAAGGCATTGATTAGTTGTGGGCAGAATTTATGTTGAACGTTGTTGTAAATGCAGTTTGTTACCTTGCTTCACCTATAACTATACAGCACTGCATAGAATTTCTATTTGCTATTTCTGAATGAAGTCTGCCTATAACTCAATCTTTAAGTCTGACCCCATTTGTTCCACATCTCCATTCATCACACCAGACAAATTTAATTTACCCTCACTCCGATCATCAGATATCTTCCCAGGTTAGAAACAGTTCCTCGTTTTAGATTTGAACAAAACCACAACTTCACATTTTTTAATCCAATCTCATTTATTTTGATATATATCCTCGACTAGCAAGATACAAGACTCGAACCTATGAATTGTACCCTTATTTCTCCTGAACTGGTATACTATTGGATAGGTACATCAGATGCACTTCGCGATCTTTTCACCACTTCAAATGAACAGCGCAGGCGAAGACCTCCTGGAGGTGCAGTTTGGCTGAGCGATTGCTCATAGTAGAAGACGAAGACACACTCTGCAGGTCATTGCAGAGGATCTTACAGCGCGAGGGCTATGAGGTGGACATCGCCGACAGCGCCGAATCTGCTTTCATCCTTCTCGAGCACGGTTCCTACGACCTCATCATTACCGACATCATCCTTCCCGGCATCAGCGGCATCGAACTCCTGACGAAATACCGCAGGACAAATCCCGCACAAAAAGTAATGGTCATCACCGCCTATGCCTCTCTGACCACAGCGATGGAATCCATCAAGGCCGGCGCCTGCGATTTTCTCGTAAAGCCCCTGATGCATGACGAGATGAAGCGGGCCGTCAGAAAGGCCCTCGATACACCAAGGTGACCAGAACCGTTCGCGGGGTGGGTCCCGGAGCAGTGCCATGACAAAAGACGACGCATTTACGTTCCTCAAGCAAACACCGCCCTTCAGTTTCGTTGAAGAAGCAGCCCTCGCTGGTATCGTAAAGGACCTGTCTCCGGCATTCTATCGCAAGGGACATGTCATCCTCCGCCAGAACGGGCCTGCAGCAGAGCAACTCGTCCTCATTATAAGCGGCGCGGTCCGGGTATATGTCAAAACGAATGAAGATGAACAGGTGCTGGTCGACACCCGGACCCCGGGGGAATTCTTCGGTATGCGTTCTTTTTTATTCGGCGACATTTCGCTGGACACGATCGTTGCCGCGGAAGACACCTCATGTTACCGGATCCCGAGGGAAACGGTCCTCGGTCTGCTGAAAACGAATGCGCAATTCTCGGAATTCTGCCTGCGTTCTCTGCTGAAACGGCTCATGCACATGGCCTACAAGGAGATGCACGACCGGACGCTGTTGTACGGCGGCGGGGACAAACTCCTGTTCACGAACGTACTGTGCGATCTCGCCAGCAGGAAGGTGATCACTGCGTCGGAAAACGTGTCCATCCGTGAGGCAGCGAAGATCATGGAGAACAACGGTATCGGTTCCCTGGTCCTGCTCGATGAAAACGGCTTGCCGTCGGGAATGGTCACTGACCGGGACCTCAGAAACAAGGTCGTCTCCCGGGGCAGGGACATTGAGGGACGGGTGGGCGATATCATGAGCGTGGCACTCATCAAGGCGGAAGAGCGGGACCACTGTTTTGAGGCGCTCCTGAAAATGATGCGGTACAATATTCACCACCTGCTTGTGGTCGGCAAGGGAGAGCTGAAAGGGATCCTGTCCAGCCATGACCTTATGATGCTGCAAGGGGCGTCTCCCCTGTTCCTTGCGCGGGAGATCGAGAGCCTGGACACGCTCGATGGGCTCGTTCCTGCGTCGATAAAAATCGACCGCACCATCACCATTCTCATCAGGGAAGGTGCCAAGGCAAGCACAATAACCAGGATCATCACCGAGATCAACGACCGGCTTGTACAAAAGATCCTCAAGATCACCGAATCCTGGATGGGGCCTCCGCCCGTCGGTTACTGCTGGATCGTCTTCGGGAGCGAAGGGAGAAAGGAACAGACCTTCAAGACGGACCAGGACAACGCCATCATCTACGAGGACACAGCCGACCGGGGCAGAGACGCTGCTGAATATTTTGCCGAGTTTGCCGTCCGGATGAAAGATGCCCTGGCGCGGTGCGGGTTTCCCCCGTGCAGCGCGGACTATATGGCGAGCAATCCGGCATGGCGCCAGCCGCTCAGTGTCTGGAAAAAGTATTTCTCGGACTGGATCAACATACCCACGCCGGAGGCGGTCCTCCGGTCACTTATCTTTTTCGACTTCCGGCCCGTGCACGGCGATCCGCTGCTTGCGGAACGGCTCAGGGCATTTCTGGGCCATGCGATAAAGGACAAGACCCTGTTCCTCGCCCACATGGCCGGAGTCGTGGTTAAGAACAGACCGCCCATCAATTTTCTGGGAAATTTTAAATGTGAAAAAAGCGGCGCCAATAAGGGGACATTCAATATCAAGATCAACGGGCTCTGCCCGATCATCGATGCCGCACGGCTGTCCGCACTGGAGGAAAAGGTGTACCATACGTCCACGGTGGAGCGGCTCTCGGAACTGAAGGACCGCTCCTGTACCGTGGGCCCATTCACCGGTGAGCTTGAACTTGCCTTTGAGTTTCTGATGTCACTGAGGCTCAGACACCAGTACCAGCAGATCCAGAACGGGCTGGAACCGGACAATTATATCGATCCGCGGAACCTCGCTGAACTGGAGAGATCAATGCTGAAGTCGTCTTTCAAGCTGATCGCGGCGGTCCAGGAAAAGACCATGAAAAAATATGGCTCAATAGTGGCAATGTAGCAGGCTCTTTCAAGGTGAAAGGGGGTAACTACCATTGTATAAAAGCTTTATCCCCCAGTTCCCCCTTTTTCTCCATTTCTCCTTAATGGTTTTTCCTCAAGTACTCAAGTATTCCGAATTTAATATATCCCTCCTACGATCATCAGATATCTTTCCCGATCAGCAACATCTTTTTGTTGCGAATTCAATCTCGAAGTGCAAGACCGTATGGGACCGTATGGGGTCAGACTTAAGGGACCGTATGGGGTCAGACTTAAAGATTGGCGTGCCCAGCGAAGGGCCGCACACACTTGCGGGTGCAAGTCCCGCCATGGCAATAAGCCAAAGCCATGTAGCTTGGATGGCAGGAGGTGAGGGAAACGTTGCCTT
>Ga0265292_1000124_pt1 | contig 154454 bp, 135 predicted proteins | sample Munlanlewell296A_FD_189080 | JGI IMG/M metagenome (GOLD analysis project Ga0265292, IMG submission 189080) | Leachate microbial communities from a municipal landfill in Southern Ontario, Canada - Leachate well 296A | ecosystem: Engineered > Solid waste > Landfill > Unclassified | place... | reverse complement strand
TGATGCTTGCTATGCTTAAATCAGGTCAGCCGTATAACCCCGCAAGGGTCTTTGTTAATGCCTGACTTGTTTTTCAAAGAGCGTTATTTTTCTTTATTTTTTACTTGACTCCTTATAGGATGTCTTATCCTTCCGCGAGTTCCATGTCTTTTTTTAAGAATTCGTTTTGTGATTTTGAAAGCAAAATAGTTGCAGATTGCGGGTCGTTTTTTAACATATCAACCGCCGTTTCTTTTGCATTTTGTATTATTTCAAAGTCAGAAATTATGTTTCCTATTTTGAACTCTGTCAGCCCGGATTGCTGGGTGCCGAAAAATTCGCCGTATCCCCGTAATTTCAAATCTTCTTCCGCAATTTTAAAGCCGTCTGTCGTTTCAAGCAATGTGTTTAATCTTTTTTTTGAATCGTCCGTCTTTGCGACCGCAGGTCGTCCCGCAGGGGCATCCGACAGCAAAATACAGAACGATTGTTTGTCGCTTCTTCCGACTCTGCCCCTCAACTGGTGCAAAGTTGAAAGTCCGTATCTCTCGGCATGTTCAATAACCATAACGGTTGCGTTTGAAATGTCAATCCCCGATTCAATTACCGTAGTTGAAATTAGTATTTGATATTTTTTCTTTGCAAAGTCCGACATAACCAGATCTTTTTCTTCCGGCTTCATTCTTCCGTAGATAAGTCCGACTGAAAAATCCTTAAACTCTGTTATTCTTAGATTTTCCGCTTCTTTTATCGCAGATTTTAATTGCAGTTTTTCGCTTTCATCAACCAGCGGATAAACGATAAACGCCTGATCGCCCCGCACAATTTTTTCTCTTACGAAATTATACGCATTTTTGTCCGACATTTCAAGTGTTTTTATCGGGATGCGGCCCGGCGGAAGTTCTTTTATCGTTGAAATGTCTAAGTCACCATAAAGGGTTAAGCCGAGTGTTCTTGGAATAGGTGTAGCCGACATCAGCAGAAAATCGGCGTTTTTGAATTTTGTTTTTTTTCTCATTTTTAACCGCTGTTCTACGCCGAATCTGTGCTGTTCGTCAATAACAACTAAAGAAAGATTTTTGAATTTTATATCCTCTTCAAGTAAAGCGTGAGTGCCGATTATTATGTTTGCAGTACCGTCTGCGATTTTTTGTTTGCTCTCTTTTTTTTCTTTTTGGGACATTTGTCCCACAATGAATCCGACTTTAATATCTAATTTTTCAAGAAGTTTTTGGATGGTATAAAAATGCTGCTCGGCAAGTATTTCGGTCGGCGCCAGTATTACGGCTTGAAAACCGGATTCAACTGCCATAAGCATTGCGGACAAGGCAACTACCGTTTTTCCGCTTCCGACGTCTCCCTGCAAAAGACGGTTCATCGGTTTTTCCGAGAGCATATCATCAAAAATTTCATTGATAACATTTTTTTGCGCTGCGGTAAATTCAAACGGCAGATTCGCTTTGAAAGGAGTCAGAAGTTTTTTTGTGAGAGTATATTTGAACTCTTTTTTTTCATATTTGCGTTTCTGCTTCAAAAACTCAAGTTTCAATTGGAAGTTAAGAAATTCGTCAAACGCCAGCCGGTTTTTTGCTTTGTCCCTGTAAGTAAATGTTTCGGGAAAATGTATGTTTTGTACGGCGTATTTTATATCAACAAGGCCGTATTTTTTCAGATATTTTTCAGGTATAATTTCAGAAAAGTTCCCGATATATTTTTCAAGCGACCGTTTTATGATTGTTCTTAAAAACTTATTAGTAAAACTTTCCGTAAGCGGATAAACGGGAACGATTCTATTGGCGTTTATAAGATTTTTTTCATCGCCTGTAATAACTTCGTATTCCTGAACGTTTACAGTTTTTTCCCACAAATCGCTGCTGACTGTCCCCGTCACAAATATATCACATCCTTCTGCAATTTCTTTTTTTAATGTTCCGAGCACATCATAACTTCTTGTGTATCGTCTTATCCAGACGGCAAATGCCTTTCCCGAAAAATCACTTATTTTCACCCTGAATGCGACTATGTATCTGCCCCGCCATTCGGTTGAAACATTTTCAACTTTTCCGCGGACGGTTGCTCTTTCGCCGGGTTTTAATTCCGATATTTTTATCGGATTCGCCCGGTCCTCCCACTCGCGCGGGAAGTAGTACAGTAAATCCCTGACAGATTTTATTCCAAGGTTACGGCATAGTTTCTCCGCCGTTTTTTCCCCGACTCCTTTTATGTATTGAACCGAAATGTTTTCTATTGACATTTTTTTATATTTTTGTAAAATAAAAGATATTAAATCTTTTGTTTTCAGCGCTCTCTCGGAAAAACAAACAAGTTTGCTTTTCACTCGCTCGCTTGAAAATAACACATCAAGTGTTAATTATCGGAGGATATTATGGCATTTAAGTGTATCGTGTGCGGAAAAAAAACAAAATCAGGACATCGTGTCAGTCACTCAAACAAAAAAAGTAACAGAAAATTTAAGCCGAACCTTCAGAAAATCAGAATTGTTCTTGACGGTAAAAAATCCTACAACTATGTTTGTACAAAATGTATCAAATCCAGCCGAGTGAAAAAAGCAATCTGACATGAAGCTTTTTCTCATACCTTTGTGATTTTGTTATAATTTTTTATTTTGCTTCGAGCATTCGGTGTTTTTGCGAATTTCAACCAATCCTGTGACGGATGTGCAACGTTACTTGTCAAAATTTCTACTATGTCGCCGTTGTGCAGTTCATATTTCAACGGCACCATTTTTCCGTTGACTTTTGCACCGTGGCATCTATTTCCTATATCAGTGTGAACAGTATAAGCGAAATCGACGGGTGTTGACCCGGCGGCCAACGATTTAATGTCGCCTTTTGGTGTAAAAACAAATATCTGGTCAAATTCCAACTCCGCTTTTAATCCCGCTAAAAATTCATTTGAATTATTATTTTCCTGCCATTCAATAACAGATGCAAGCCATGAAATTTTTTCGTCAAAATTATGGGTTTTATCGTGTGATTTTTTATTCGCCCATACAACTTTATATTTCCAGTGCGCCGCGATTCCGTAACTTGCCGTTTTATGCATTTCCTCCGTTCTTATCTGAACCTCAACCGTTACTCCGTCGGGCATTATTACCGTGGTATGAATTGACTGATACATATTTGATTTCGGGTTTGCTATGTAGTCGGTGAATGTTTCCGGAACCGGCGAGGACATTGTGTGAAGAATGCCGAGTATGGAATAACAATTCTCAACAGTGGCGGTTATAATTCTCATTCCGAGAATATCCTGTATCTCTTCAAACGGTTTATTCTGTTTTTCCATTTTTCTGAAAATACTATAAATATTTTTCGGCCGCGATTTAATCCTGTATTGAATGTTCAACGGGTCAATATTTTTTTTGAGCGTTTCAACGATGCCGTCTAATATATTCTGCTGTTCTATCTCCCGTAAAGCAATTTTTTTTGAGAGTTCCGAAAAAAGTTGCGGATTAAGATTCATAAACGAAAAATCTTCAAGGTGCGCCTTTAATTTGTAAATTCCGAGCCGGTGGGCAATCGGTGCGTAAATATCAATGGTTTCCCGAGATATTTTTTTTATTTTTTCAGCCGGAAGAAATTTTAAATCGGTTAAATTATCCATGCGGTCGGCAAGTTTCACAAAAATCACCCTGATATCTTTTGCGGATGCAATTATAAGTTTCCTGATGTTCTCGCTGCGTCGTGCATCCTCATGAACTTCGTTGCTTCCGGCAATAACGGACGTATATTTTTCTATTTTCGTTACTCCTTCAACTATTGTTGTAATTTCCCCGCCGAATTTTTTAAGGAAATCCTCTCTTTTTATCTGCGTATCTTCCAGCACATCGTGTAAAAGTCCTGAAATTACGGTAACATGGTCAAAATTTAGTTCGGCAAGATTTTCCGCAACAGCTAATGCGTGCTGAAAATACGTCCTGTCCGAAAGCCGTTTAAGATTTTTAAGATGAACTTCAGCATATAAAAGTGCGTCGGTAATTTGCTGTTTGTGCGATGGATTTGCTTCAATGTATTTTGTTAGTTCCATAAACTGCCACTGAACAGACACGGAACGGAACACGGAACCGAATCGGAACTGTTCTGTGTCGATTCCGTGTTTTAAGTTTCGTGTTCTTAAAAAGGCATGCTTAATGAAAAGGTGTAGTCGGTAACTTTGTTTTTATCAGCATTCTCAAGTTGATATGATTTTGCCGCGAAATCAATAATCCATTTTTTTAGTTCATAGCCCACGCCGATTGTCAAAGATTTATTGTCGGAATCGTTAAAGAACTTTTCTGAAATTATGCCCTGCCTAAAGAAAATATGTTCTGCTATCGTCTGTTGAAGTCCGCCGTGGTAGAACTCTTTTTTTATTGAGCCAATATTTTCATAATCAAATGACATCAAAAGCCAATTGGCGGGTTTTATTGAGAGTCCCGTTCGTATATGTGATTTAATAATGTTTCGTCTGTAATCGGTCCACCAGATATAGCCGGGTGAGTTTTCCACGGAGAAACCTAATTTTGCAAATTCTGATGCCGTATAAAGCAATCCGAAATCAATTGCTATTCCGTTTCCGTCGGATATGTTTGCCGCAGGATTTACTAAATCGGTTGTACCTAATTGTGCGGAAATATAGTTAACATTTATACCCAATTGCATTCTGTCTGTATATTGTGATGCCGAAGAAAAAGTATATTTGTTAGCCCGTAGTTCTATTTTTTTATCTTCATAAACCGACGAATAATTAGAAATGGGTCTAAATGAAAATGCGCTTTTAGAGTTGGCAAACCCCATAAAAATAAGTTTTTTCCCTTGAAGTGAATCCCCGGCAAAAAGGTCGTCATCAGTCGCGTCAGTTTTTTGAGATGTATTTATACAGGTTGTAAAATATTTTTCTTCAAGTTGTTTCAGTCCTGCGGGATTCCAATATGAAGCGGATGCATTGTCGCTTACCGCAACAAATGATTCTCCCATACCGATTGCTTTCGCATCTACGGGCTTGCCGTTAAAAATAAATACGGGTAACGGAGCATCCTGTTTGGCAAAAACCGTTGTTACGCAAAAAATTAAGAAAATAAAAAGCAATCTTTTTTTCATGATTTCTCCATTCCGTTTTATAAAAATTAAGTAATATCCTGCAGTTCGTAAAGTTGTTTGTATAATTGTGAAATTTCTATCAGTTGGGAATGCGAACCCGCAGCGACTATTTTTCCTTTATCAATAACAATTATTTTGTCTGCGGATTTCACGGTTGAAAGCCGATGCGCAATAACAACGGTTGTTTTTCCTTCCATAAGTTTTGAGAGAGCATCCTGGACGAGCATCTCGGATTCTGAATCTAACGCCGATGTCGCTTCGTCAAGAATTAAAATCTGCGGGTTTCTTAAAATTACTCTCGCAATTGCTATCCTTTGCCTTTCTCCTCCGGAAAGCGTGGCGCCTTTTTCTCCGATAACCGTATCATATTTCTGTGAAAGTTTTTCTATGAAGTAACCGGCATTTGCCTTTTTTGCCGCAGTTTCTATATCGGTAAAACTTGTATTTTGCATCCCGTAAGAGATATTGTTGGAAACGGTATCGTTAAATAAAATTGTCTCCTGCGTAACTATTCCCATTTGGCATCTGAGTGACTTCAATGTAAAATTTTTTATGTCGTTTCCGTCTATAGTAATTATTCCGTCCGTAGGGTCAAAAAATCTTGTAAGCAGATTTATTATTGTTGTTTTTCCGCTGCCGGACGGACCTACTAGAGCCACTGTTTCGCCTTTATTTATCGTAAAATTTATATCGGTTAATACGGGTTTTTGCAGACCATAACTGAAATTGACGCTTTCAAATTTTATTTCTTTTGCCAGCCCTTTTATTTCTTCTGCGTCAGGCAATTCTGTAACAGTCGGTTTTTCATCAAGTATTTCAAATATTCTCTCGGTGGCAGCGAGCGCTGTTTGGATATCGGTATTCACATCGGTCAGTGATTTAGCAGGCCTGTACATTGATATTGCCGTCGCGATAAAAGCAATAAATGTTCCAAGCGACGCGGTCCCGTTTATAACTTCCAACCCTCCCCAAAGTATTACGATGGAAATTCCGGCCACGCCGAGAAATTCAATAAGCGGTGCCTGTAAAACGTCCGCTTTGGTAAGGCGCATTAAAATTTTAAAATAGTCGTAATTCTGCCGTCGCATTATCTCAATTTCTTCCGCTTCCGACGTTACCGATTTTATAAGTTTTATCCCCGTTATTTTTTCCTGCAAAAGGGAATATATATCCGCAGTAAGTTCCTGAACTCGTTTGGACCTTCTTTTTATTTTTTTACCTATTTTCAGAATTACGATAGATATAACAGGGAAGGCGACGAATATCGCAATGGTCCATTTCCAGTTAAGATAAAACATTATTCCGAGATAAAATATTATATACAGGCCGTCTCTTAAAATGTTCCTCGGAATCATTACAATCGCCCGCTGGATTAAAGAAACATCATATGTCATACGAGAGATCAATTTACCCGTGGATGACTTTATGAAATAATCAAGCGAGAAATTCATAAGTTTATTGTACATTTTATTTCGTATATCCGTTACTACTGTCTGCCCTATCCAGGATAAAAGATAACTCTGCATATACGAAAAAACAAATTTCAGGAAACCGACTATTATTATTCCCGTTACTATCGGTACGATAAATTCTTTCTGCTTTAACGCAAAAATTTTATCCATTGCCGGTTTGATTAAAAGCATTAGCAACGACTGGAACGCCGCCACAAAAATCATACATATCATCGCCTGAATAAATTTTTTTTTATACGGTTTTAAATAGTTGAATAATCGCTTAAGATTTTCCATTCATCAATTCCTCGTATATTTTTTTGTGTTTAGAAACCATTGCGTTCACGGAAAAATTTTCCAATACCGTTTTTCTGCCGTTTTTACCCATTTCTTTTCTTTTTTCTGAATTTCTATAGAGCGACATTATTGCTTCTGCAATCGTTTGTGCATTACCGGGTTCTATAATAATCCCATTTTTTTCATTTTTGACTATTTCAGCGTTGCCGCCGACGTCTGTTGCTATGACCGGTTTTTCCATGCCCATGGATTCGCGTATTGCGCCGGAAATTCCTTCGCCGCCGGTTGATGCGTTTACCGATATGTCAAAAGCGGCTATCAATTCCGGAATGTCGTTCCTGAATCCCGCGGCTGACGTTTTATCATAGATATTCCGTTTAATTAGTTCTCTTTTCATTCCGGTGCCGTCCGTATTTTGTCCGGCTATGATGAAATAACAGTTGTTAATTTTTTCCGAGATAATGCGGCAGGCATCGAGAAAAAACTCATAACCTTTCCAAAATGAATAGTTGGCTATTTTTCCTATAACGAACGCGTCCCGCGGTATATTTAACTCTTTTCTGATTTTGCTTCCGTCTATAGACGGATTAAATCTGCTGAAATCGGTGCCGCTGTATATTACCGGAACCCTTTCAGGTTCAACCCCGATATCAACCATATTCTGTTTTATTTTCTCGGACACGGCAATTATTTTTTTATTTTTTTTTGTTTTGTATTTGTAAATCTGCACGGGATTTTTTGAAATCGGGAAAGACACCCGTCTGGTGGCAACTATATCCGGAATTTTTGATAAAAACGACGACAATAAGACTATGTTATGCGCCTTCGGGTGATGGCAATGGATTATATGCGGTTTCTCGGATTTTATTATTTTTGCAAGTTTATACATAGCGGATATCTGCGAGTTCATTTCAACCGCTATTTTTCTTGAACGGGTTCTTTTGTAAATTTCCGATTCTTTTTGACACACGACTGCAACATCATATCCGTTTTTAGCGGAAAGGGCGTCGCTCAGCATAAGCATCTGTGCGGCCCCGCCGGAATAATTGGTTGAATTTGAAACGTGAAATATTTTCATATTTTTATTTTTATGTCCCGCAGGAATTTTGCGTCATTTTCAGGTAAAGATGAGTTTATGAACATTCCGGAACCGAGTTCAAATCCGGCTGTTTTCGTAATTCTCGGCACGATAGATATATACCAGTGAAAAAAATCCAGATTTTTTAAGTCGGTCGGCGCCGAGCGGATGACATAGTTAAAATCCGGATTGTCAAGACCATAATAATATTTTTTAAGAGTGGTCTGAAGATTAACGGCTAAATCGGAAATTTCATCGTCCGTTATGTCGCCGAAACTTGAATAATGTCTTTTCGGATAAATCCAGCAGTGAAAAGGAGATAAAGCGGCATATGGAATAAAAGATACAAAATGTTTCGTTTCTAAAACTATTCGTGAACCGTCTTTCAATTCTTCCGAGAGAATTTTACAATATACACATTCAAAATTTTCGTCAAAATATTTCTGGGCGTCATTAAATCTTTCCCGGACCTGCGCCGGGACAACGGGTGTTGCCACGATTTGCGAATGCGGATGATTTAAAGATGTTCCTGCCGCTTCCCCATGATTTTTGAAAATTATTATCATTTCAACCCGTTTGTCGTTAAGCATTTCGTTGTATCGCATTTTGTATGATTTTATTATGTTTCTGACATCATCCGTCGGTAAAAGTGCCGTCGTTAAATTGTGAAGCGGCGTTTCTATGACCACCTCGTGAAGTCCGACGCCGGTAAGTTTTCTTTTAATGCCGTCAACGGTGCGGATTCTTTCGCCGGTTTTTGAAAGCGCCGGAAATTTATTCGGGATGATGCGCACCTGCCATTTGCCGTTTTTTTCTATGCGGAGCGTCTCATCGGGCGACATTTCTTTCTCGTTTCCCGGGCAAAAAGGACAGGTGCTTTCAAACTCCGGAAGCGTTTCTTTTATTTTTTCTTTTTTCTTAAAATCCTCCGGCCGTTTCGCTCTTTCCGTCGCAATTATTACCCAGTCCTTCGTGACCAGATTTTGTCTTATTTCCGGCATTTCTCCTCCAAATACAAATAATTATTTTTAATTAAGTTTTGCCATAAAACCTATACAAAAAGATGCTGCTTCTAAATTATTAACTGGTTCGTGCGACAAAATTCCGGTATCAGCACTTGCGATAAAATATTTTATATCCAAATTTAAATACATATTTTTAGTTACTAAAACATTGGTTCCTGCATTGAGTAAAAAATTAATACCTTTTATTCTGGGATCTTCAGTCCAATGCCGATAGGGATAAGTTAGAACATATTCCCAATAATGAACCCCAATCCCTAAAAAAGGTGATACAATTTTATCGGGAAAAAAATAATAATTAAAAACAATCGGCGCAAAATAAACTACCGTGCCCCATTTTCTTTTTGAACTAAAAAGTCCTAAATTTAATTGTAATCCTAAACCAAAATCGGTAATATAATTATAAAAAACTTCCCCACCACCGCCGGTATTTCCGTCGCCTTTTAATGAACCGCCTCGGACACCCATAAAATGCCATTTTTTTAATTTTGTTATATCGTAAAGTTTCTCTTTATAAACATCTTTTGCAAGTTGGTCGGCGAGTTTTTCTACTGTTCTGTCAACATCTTTTATATTCTCAAATCTCATCTTTTCAGAGATTATTATTTCGCCTGTCTCAACATCAACTATATTTGCCGTGATATAACTCATTTCTTCCAACTTTGAATAAACGCCGATAACCATCAACTGAACATTCAGAATTTTTCCTATTTTCACAGCATATTGTTGGTCGGTGACTCCGGAATACTGGAATTTCTGTTCTTCCAGTATTTTTTGCATATTTGTTTTGTCAACAACCTGAAAACACTCTTTTTTGACTAATTCGCGCCGCAAAAAATTGGAAATTATAGAGGCATCGGATGCTGATGTGTTTTGCGAGCCAAAATCAATCACCGCTATGGTCTTTATTTCGGTACAAAAACCGGTTGAAAGTGCAAAAAATACAAACAAAACAATACTGCCGAAATGCTTTATCATAAAACTTTTCTCAAAATTAAAATTGCAAAAATCAAACATAAACAGCCCAAAATTACATTATACTCTTTATTCTTAAAAATTGCAAGTTTTATGTCAAATTTTTCCCTCTCATCCTGGTAAGGTTTCAGCCGCGGAATCCATCTGCCGACATTTTTTTTGTAGTTAATATATTTTTCGCCGAAAATATCAGTTAGTTTTTTCTCTTCTGAGTTGATTTTTAGGGTGTAAATCAACAGAAAAACTATAATTATCAGTGCCAAAATAACGAAGTCGCCTATAAAAATCCCGAAACCCGCCCCGATTAAAAACGAGCCGGCATATAACGGATTGCGGACATGCTGATATGGTCCAATAATAGCCAAAATCTTGTTTTTTCTGATGTAGCCCGCCGCCCAAATCCTCAAACTCTCGCCGAAAAAAATAGGCACCACACCCCAATACAGAATTTTTTCGGATTTCGCACCGCAATACACAACTGCCACAGCAGACAGAAACGCCAGAAACCGTCTTAAATTGTTATACAGAAAATACCTCCAAAATTATCTCCGCCGCCCTCTTTGTCGCCCCCGACCCGCCTAATTTCTGACTTGTTCCGGTAATATCATATCTCATTTTTTCTAAAATCTGACCATTTTTTAATATTTCAAGGCATTTTGCCGAAATTTTTTCAGATGTAACATCAGTTTGAATCAATTCCGGGCAGATTTCCCGCCCGGCGAGTATGTTCGGCATGCCTATGAATTTCACATTTATCAACCGTTTGGCAATCTGATATGTAAGCCAGGATGTTTTATAAGAAATAACCATCGGAACTCCCAAAATCATATTTTCAACGGTCGCAGTGCCGGAAGAAGTGATACAAATAGACATTTTTGACCTTTTTTCATAATCACCGTGCATAACGAACTCAACTTTCTTCTCATCTAACTTAAAGTGATTTATTATGTAGTTTTTTATATTGTCCGAAAATACGGGAATAATTGCTTTAACATCAGAAATTACTTTATTGATATTGACAAATGCCCCGTAAAATTGGGTAAAATGTTTGTTTATTTCCTGAATTCTTGAACCGGGCATTAAGCCGATATACAAGGGACTGGTGGGCTGAGGGATTGGACAACTTGGTATAATATCAAGCAAAGGATGACCGACAAATTCAACAGGTATTCCTGCTCTTTCATAAATTTCTTTTTCAAAAGGGAAAATAACCAGCACTTTTTTGACAAATTTTTTGATTTTTTGGACTCTCCCCCCTCTTGTTGCCCAGACCTGCGGTGCGATGTAGTAAATTACCGGAATTTTGTATTTTTTTGCCAATTTCGCCAGATGTATGTTGTAGCCGTAATAATCAATTATGATGAGTCCTTCAGGTTTGTCTTTGATAAAGAATTTTTCGGCTAAATTGAGATTCCTTTTCAGGCGCGCAAGATTTTTTACCGGCTCCCAGAAACCAATAATTGATGAATCTGCGATTTTGTCAAAAACATCAGCACCGGCATTTGCCATTTTGCTTCCGCCGAAACCGGATATTTTAACATTCGGGTTTTGAACTTTTTTCGAAATCTCTTTTAGCAGGCTCGCCCCGTGCAAGTCACCCGATGGGTCTCCCGCCGATATAAAAATTTTCATTAAATATCCTCAAAAAATGTAAAAATTACTAAAAATCAGGTATTCCGAAAAGTGTGGCTTAGACGGTAAAACCAAAACTACTTCCGTACTTTCGTAGTTGTGACCGAAGAAAATCCCTTAGGGACGAAAGTAGCGACCGCAGGGAGTCCCTTTAGGGATTGAATAGGTCATAAAAAATTATTTTAACTGGTTTTTAATTTTTTCAGTATTTCAATTGCAACTTCCAGTGCGTCCCGTCCGTGCTCGCCTGTTACCAACGGCGGTTTTCCGGTTCTCACGCAGTTTACAAAATGTTCAAGTTCTCTTTTTAGCGGCTCTTCCGTTTTAAGTTTCGGCTTTATTACTTCTATATCCGACATAGAGGTTACGACATCAGATTTTTTTCTGTAAATTTTCAGCGACTGCCCGGCATAGTCAAGCGAAATATATGTATCGTCCTGAAATATTCGTATTTTTCTGAATTTGTCTAACGAGACCCGTGATGCCGATATGTTTGCAACGCAGCCGTTTTCAAATTTAAGACGGACATTTGCAATATCCTCATTTTGAGATAAAACTTTCGCCCCGATGACATCCATCTGTACGATTTTTGAATTTACGAGCGTTAAAATTATGTCAATATCGTGAATCATCAAATCCATTACAACGCCGATGTGTGCAACCCGCGGGTCGTAAGGACCCAACCGCTGTGCTTCTATGAATTTCGGCGACTTAATATGTTTCTGCGCTTCAATAACTGCGGTATTGAACCTTTCAATATGCCCGATTTGAAGGATAATGTTTTTTTCGTTTGCGATTTTAAGGAGTTCTTCCGCCTGTGAAACATCTTCTGTAATTGGTTTTTCCACAAGGCAGTGAATCCCCGCGTTCAGAAAGTCCTTTGCCACAGTATAATGCAGCGGCGTCGGAACCACGATGCTTACCGCATTAATTTTTCCGATAAGTTCTTTGTAGTCGGAAAACGGCTGCACATTAAAATTTTTTGCGATTTTTTCAGCGCGCTTTTTATCAACATCGCACACCCCGAACAATTCAACTTCCGGAATCGTAGAATAAACCCGTGCATGATGCTGTCCCAATGAGCCGACACCGATAACACCAATTTTCATATAATTACCATTTTTTGAAGATGAAGACGACAGCCAGTATTATGAAAATGAAACCGACCAGATAGTTCCACTTGAATTCCTCTTTCAGATACACAACGGAAAAGACGGAAAATACGACCAGGGTTATTACTTCCTGGATGGTCTTCAGCTGCGCCGCTGAAAAACGGTCGTGTCCCCATCTGTTAGCCGGCACTTGGAAACAGTATTCGGCAAAAGCAATCAGCCAACTCGCTATGATTACTTTCCCGAGCGGGGAATTCTTGTATTTCAGATGGCCGTACCAGGCAATCGTCATAAATATGTTTGATATTGTTAATAACAGAACCGTCGTCATTGTTTAAAAAAATTTAAATACCCGCTATGCAGATTTTGTATTCGTCGGCTTTTTTTATCACTTCATCAATTTCAAGAATAAGGGTTTTGCCCGATTCCACCGCAAGGACGGAGACATTTGAGTCCTTCAATGTTTCAATTGTTTTTAAGCCGATAACGGGTATATCAAACCGCATATCCTGTTTTGGTCTTGCAACTTTTATGACGGTAAAATTGTCCGTGATTTTTCCTGCCCGCATGATGCATTCATCGGTGCCTTCCATCGCCTCAACTGCAACTATTGATTTGTCTTTTACGCATACCGTTTGTCCTATATCAAGTTTTGCGATTTCTTTTGCGATTTCATAACCGAATTCAATGTTTTCTTTTTGTGATTTATCCGGTTTGGTTTTTGTAAGTATTCCTTTTTTTGCGATGAAATCAGAAAGATAAGTTGCGGAAGATAAAAATTCAACTCCCTCTTTTTTTAATTCGTCACAGACGGCGGAAAGTATTGAGTCGGCAGTTTTTGATTTAAGTTTTGCAAGCAGGGTTATTGCTTTAATATCGGGTTTTACCGAAAAAAGTTTTGTGTGTTTCACCTGCCCGGCCATCACGCATCTTGTAACATTTTCTTTTTTTAGTATTTCAATGAGTTTGGAAAGTTGTCCTACATTGAGCCAGTATGTTTTATCGGCAAGTGATTCTATTGATTTATCCGTCTCATCAAAAAGAGCAATCGCAACGATTTTTTCGCCTTTTTTTTTTGCCTGCTTTGTAAAAATCAGAGGAAAATTTCCGTTACCGGCAATAAGTCCCAGCATAATTTTTTATTTTTTATTTATTCGGCATCGTTTTCAACGTTCCGTCCCGGTCTTGTAATCCCCCGTTTTGAATTTTTTATGAATTCGGTGAATTCCATGACTTCTTTTGATGGTCCTGCCGCTTCAAGTTGGTCAATTGCTTCTGCGACGGTAATGCCGGACGTAAAGACCGTTTTGTATGCCGACTTGATGTCGCCAATCTGTTTTTCAGTGAGACCGTGTCTTTTAATTCCTACAAGGTTTAATCCTACCAGTTTTGCCCTGTCGCCCTGCGCCTGGCAAAAAGGCGGAACATCAAGAACAACCATTGCCCCGCCCCCCAGCATGGAAAATCTTCCGATTCTCACAAACTGATGAATTGCAGCGAGTCCGCCGATGACCACGAAATCGCCTATTTCAACATGTCCCGCAAGCGTTACGCAGTTTGCCATAATTACATTATTTCCGACTATGCAATCATGCGCTACATGCGAATACGACATAAAAAGACAGTTGTCGCCGATACTTGTTAAACGGTGTGCCGATGTCCCTCTGTTAAGAGTTACACATTCCCGGATAACGCAATTGTCCCCGATAACAATTTTTGTCGGCTCATCCTGATACTTCAAATCCTGCGGGGCTGTGCCGATAAATGCGGAAGAAAATATCCTGCAATTTTTTCCGATTTCAGCGTATTCTATAACGGTAAATGCTCCGACTTTTGTCCCGCTTTTTAAGACAACATTTTTACCTATGATAACATATGGACCTATTTCAACTTCTTTTTCGATTTTTGCTGATTTATCTATTATTGCGGTTGAATGAATCATTATTTTGCCTCCGGTTTATCAACCAACACGAAAGTAAATTCGGCTTCCGTCGTCGGTTTTCCGGCAACATATGCGCAGCCCCGTATTATTCCGGTTGTTTGTTTCGCTTTTAACACATCAACATCAAGATAAAGCGTGTCTCCGGGAAAAACCGGTCTGCGAAATTTCACGTTATTTATTGACATAAAATACGCAAGTTTTTTGTTTTTTAATTCCGGTTTTGAAAGAAGTAAAACACATGCGGTCTGTGCCAACGCCTCAATAATTAACACGCCGGGCATTATTGCCTGTTCCGGAAAATGTCCCTGAAAAAAAGGTTCTCCGGCAGAAACATTTTTTATTCCGACAGCCCTTTTTACTTCTTCAACCATAATTACTTTATCAATAAAAAGAAACGGAAACCGGTGCGGTATGGTATCTTTTATTTCGTTGATGTCAATTATTTTACCGTCGGGAATATGCCACAATAACTTTTCGGGTTCGGATAGTTGAGCGGTATTTTTGGACGAAGCGATTTTTTTTGCAAACGCAATATTGTTTTTATGTCCGCATTTTACAGCAGATATTTCCATTTTCAGCGAACTTCCCAGAAGCGAAATGTCGCCTATTAAGTCAAGAATTTTATGACGGACAAACTCATCCTCAAAACGAAGTTTTGTAAGAATTTTTTTTGCACCTATTACTACGGCATTTTCCAGCGATCCGCCTTTTGCAAGTCCTTTATTTTTAAGTGCTTCAATTTCATAATCAAAACAGAAAGTCCTGGCGGGTGCGATTTCTTTTTCAAAAATTTCAGGGGTTATATCAAGAGATAAAAACTGGTTTTTTAATAGCGGATGATTATAAACAATTGTGCAGGAAATGTTAAATTTGTCGGACGGGATTGCAGTTATAAGAACATCGCCGTTTTTATAGACGACCGTTTCTGAAATATTGAAACATTTTTTTTCATACTTCAGTTCAATTATCCCGGCTTTTTTTATAAGTTCAACAAAAGGCAGGGCGCTTCCGTCGGCAATCGGCGGTTCGTTAGAATTCATTTCAACTATTAGATTGTCAATATCAAAAGCAAATAATGTTGCAAGAAGATGTTCAACCGTATGGACGGAAGTTTTTTCGTCAAGTCCGACGGTCGTACCGCGAACAGTTGTGAGAACATTTGAAATATCCGCTTTTATTTTTGGATTGTCTGGCAAATCGCATCTTACAAAAATTATTCCCGTGTTTTCGGTTGCGGGTTTTAATTTAATTGAAACGTTATTGCCCGTGTGAAGTCCTGTGCCGGAATAAGAAACCTCTTTTGAAATGGTTTTTTGTTTTCCCATAACTCCTCGCTATTTTTTTAGTTTTTTAATTTCTTCAAATAATTCGGGAAGTTTCTGTATCAATGCGTAGATTTTCATTGCGTGTTTGTGGGATCTTGCAGGATAACCGGAAACAGTTTCACACGGTGCAACATCTCCGATAACTCCCGCCTGTGCGGCAATTATCGCACCGTCACCGACGGTAATGTGTCCTACAAGTCCCGCCTGCCCTGCGATTGTAACGCCGTTTCCTATTTTTGTGCTTCCTGAAATTCCTGCCTGCGAAACGATTATAGAATTTTCACCGATATGGACATTGTGGGCAATTTGGACAAGGTTGTCAATTTTTGTGCCGCGCCCGATAAATGTTTTTCCGGTTGATGCCCTGTCAATTGTAACATTCGCGCCTATTTCCACGTCGTCGGCGATTTCAACAATTCCTATCTGAGGGATTTTTTTAAACGAACCGTTTTCCTGTACATATCCGAACCCGTCGCAACCGATAACCGATCCTGCGTGTATTATCACATTGTTGCCGATAATTATATTTTCCCTTATTGTAACATTCGGATAAATCAGACAATTTTTTCCTATTTTTGAATTTCTACCGATATAACAATTGGAATAAATAATTGTTCCGTCGTCAATTTTTGAGTTTTCATCAATCACAACAAAATCAGAAATTGCCACATTTCCGCCTATTTTTGCCGATTTAGAGATTGAACAATTACAAGATATCCCCGATGGATGTTTTTCTGTTTCTTTGGCAATATGCATAATTATTTTTGCATATGAAAGGTAAGGATTTTTTGAAACGATAGAGGGAATTTTAACTTTATCTTTCTGGAATTCCTTAATGATTATAGCAGAGGCATTTGTTGAACTGATATACTGTTCATATTTTGGATTTGATACAAAAGTGATGTCGCCTTTTTTTGCTTCGGTAATGCCGGCTACATTTGTTATAATTGTATTTTCATCACCCAACACTTCTCCGTCTGATATTTCAGCAATTTCCTTTAATGTTTTTTTCATTTCATTTTTTTAAGAACTTTTTCCGTTATATCCTGAGCGTCCTCACCGTAAATAAGATTGCAGGAATCAACCAATACGGTAAGACCTTCCTCGTTGGAAACCTCTTTTATGGCGTCGTAAATTTTTCCCATTATGTTTTTTTTTGCCTTGTTGTTTATATCCTTTTCTTCCTGTTTTGTGGCAGCAATATATTTTTCAAGATCACTTTTTTGTTTTTCCAGTGTAACTTTTTTTATTTCTATATCTGCAGTCGTAAAAGTAGGAGATGATATTTGGGTTACAGTTCTGGTATCTACGACAACAACGGTTTCCGTGGAAGATGATATATTTGCACCGTCGGCAAGTGCTGCCACTGCCGCAATTTCTTTGACTTTTTTTTGTTCTTCGTTGTATGTTTGAAGTTGTTCTTCCATCTGTTTGATTTCCAGTTCCGTTGCAATAATCTGTGACTCAAAATTTTTTATATTTTCCTTGCGGGTATTAAGGTTTGCGGATAATTCATACTTGATTTTTTTTGCGTCGGGATATTCATCCATAATACGGTTCATATCTACACATCCGATTCTCTGTATTGAAATTGTGGCGGAATAAAGAAAGGTAGAAAGGTAAAAAGGTAGAAAGGTAGAAAAGAAAATCCATCTCCAATTTCCGTGTCTGTTCCGTGTATTGTTCTGCGTCTGTTCTGCGTATTTCATTAAAACACCTGTCCCATCGTGAAATAAAATTGTGACAACTGTTCGCCGGGCAGATGATTTAACCCGTATCCCCAGTCAATTCTAATAGGGAGCACCGGCATCGGTCTTATGCGCAGCCCGAATCCCGCGCCGGTTTTAAGTTGGTTTTCTTCAGAGCCAATTTCCAAACTCACATCTTTACTTCTGCGCCAAGATCCGCCTATATCGGCAAATATCGCGGCAGATAAAATGGAACGCCCTTTTTCCTGAACAATGGGGAATTTATACTCCAAATTAGATACAAAAATTATTTTTCCTTTTTCCGGCGGTCCTATTTCTCCGAAGTCGTAACCGCGTACCGTATCGGCGCCGCCTAAGAAATATCTTTCGTAGATAGGAACTTCGTCCGACGGTGAAAATTCCTTAACATATGATATGCGTGAATTAAATCCGAGCACAAATTTCCAGAATGTCGGAATAAATTTTGATGTTGTTAATGTAGGTTTGTAAAAATTGATGGTCCCACCCAGAGGTCCACCCGCAAGTTTTACAGAGAGCGAATGTCTGGAACCGCGGGTTGTGTCAAACACATTATCCCTCGTATCGCGGCTAATTGCGGATGTCAATGAGGAAGAAACATCCTTGGAAGCTTTTATGCCGGTCGGATTGCCGACTTCATTAAAAATTAAATCGCTGTCTATATCAAAAACCTCCACCTCTTCATATGCGTAGGTAAAATTAAGAGCCGAAATATCCGAGAGCGGTTTGCCGATTCGTATGTCGCCCCCTCTTCTTCTTTCCCTGTAAGCGGTTGAATCATTGCCGTAACTTCTCCAGACCGTCGTATTAAAAACATCCGTTCCGAATAAAAGTTTTTTTCCGAAAAGATAGGGCTCGGTAAATCCGATTTCGTAATTTTGCCGGCGGGCGCCGAACTCATATGTAAGATTTAATTTCTGTCCTCTGCCGAACAGATTTAATTCGGTGACTTGAACAGTTCCCACAACTTTATCGACGGATGAATACCCCGCTCCGAGAGAAACAAGTCCGGTTTTATCTTCTTCTACCTCAATAGCAAGGTTGGCTTTGTCGGGTTCCTTCGTTTCTTCAATATCAACTTTTATATCCTTGAAAAATCCGAGATTGTAAAGCCGCTCCTGACTTCTCCCGATACGTCCTACGGCAAAAACATCCCCTTCTTTTACGAGGAGTTCTCTTTTTATCACATATTCTTTAGTTTTTGTGTTTCCGTCAATATAGATTCTGTCAATATAGATTATACCGTTTTCAACAATTGTGAATGATGAATTTACGATACCGGTTTCGTCATTTTTGTCCAACTTTGATTCAAATTTTGCACGGATATAACCTCTGTCGCCGTAAAGTGATTTAATGCTTGAGTCGTTTCCTTCATATTGAGACTGATTGAAAATTTCGTCTTCTTTGAAATTAAAAACTTTTAAAAGTTCGTTTGAAGATATCACGGTATTTCCTGAAAAACTAACCCTTCCGTTTTTATATTGTTTTCCTTCGTCAATTTTAATTTTTATGAACATTTTTGTACGGGTGTCATTATAAGTAATTTCCTCCGTAGCAATTTTTACAGATAGATATCCGCGGTCTTTGTAAAACGATTCCACTTTTTTAATATCGTCTTTGAATGTCTCATCTTTATAAACTTTTTTTCTTTTTGTTGCAAAAAGTTTTTTGATTTTTTTCGGTTTAAAACTTTTTACACCATCAATAGTAACATCGCCTATAAGTATTTTATTACCCTCGGTAACTGAAAATGTTACCGTTGCAAAACCTGATTTTTCATCAGTCGTGGAGAAATCTTCAACCTTTACGTCGGCGTAGCCTTTATCTTTGTAAAGTGTGGTTATTTTACCAATGTCATCCTGAATTTTTCTGGTATCATAACCTTCTTTTTCTTTTGAGGAAATTTCTTCTTTTAATTTTCTGTTAGAAAATTCTTTATTACCTTTGAATTCAACCTTCTTTATTATAAGTTTTTCCTGTAAAATAAAGATTACTTTCAAGCCGTCTTTGAAATCCGAGACATCCGCCGCAACATCCGAAAAAAGTCCGAGTTTATAAATGTTTGAAATATCCTCGTCGACAAGTTTCTGGTCAAATAAATCGCCTTTGCTTATTTTAAGAGCATCTTTTACTACCCGCACCTTAACATTTCTCAAACCCGAAAACTCAACAGCCCTTATTTTTTTCGGTTTCAAATCTTGCGAAAAAAGCAAAGTTAAGGCAACCATCCCGCATAAAAAAAACAAAATAATTTTCTTATTCATAATATTTAATTATATAAAATTTATAATAAAAAGTCAAGTTTTTTTGTCAAGAAAACCCCGTAACTACAGATTTCACAGATTAACACAGAGAAAAAGAAAAATCTTGTGGTTTATAATTTCCTGGTTTAATTTATTTTTTTTCCGGTTTCGGTTCAGTTCCGAATCGCCAGTATTTTTCAAAGAAAAACTTACTTTCTCCGGATTCATTTTTTTCAATTTCCTGCGTGGTTCTGAACATTATTCCGCTTTTCATTCTGTAAGATAATTCAATTTCATGTTTTAAGGAAAGTTTGTTTTCAAATTCGTCAAACTTTATTCCGTAGCCGGCCGAAAATCCCCTGGCAAACGATGTGCCTATCTGTACTATTGTTCCTCTATATAAATCAATAAGAGATGGCTGCGTGCCCGCCGGAAGCGGTGTGGCCGGAGATTCCCGTTTTATTGCAAACTTATCAATGAATCCGGTTTTCTTTAAGAGGGATTTTACGAAAGGGGTTGTTAAAAAAGTATCAACCCGCTTTGACATATCCTCTGCAGTTAACGGCTGCACTTGCCCCGTGCTTTGCATGCCCATTGCCGCCTGTGCTGCTGTTTGTTCATCCATTTGCGGATTTGTTTTTGATGAGAATCTCGGTTTTACATTATCAAGAGGTCCTCTGTCAACCGTTAAAATTATCGTTTCGGGAACATATTCAGTTATCATTTGATGCGTTGCCAAATCCTCTCTGCGTTTTTCAATTTCCGTATCTGCTTCCGCTCTGCCGGACAAAAAAAGATTGCTCTTTTCCGCTTCAAAGATTGTCTCTATTATTGTAAAGTTTCGTCCGAGATAATCCAACTCGCCCCGCAGTGCTTCAACCCTGCCTGTGACAAGCGGCGCCGAACCTTTGCCGTGCAGCAATAATTCGCCCTTGGTTTCAACCGATGCAAAATCTCTTTCGTACCAGCAGTCCTTTCCGGCAATTATTTTTAAGTTCCAATTTGCATTTTTTAAAAAGTCCCAACTTCCCTCGTCACTTTCTTCTCCGGGATATGTAAACCTTGCGTTTGATATTTTCATATAACCGTCTATGTTCCAATTCTCCGGCTCTCCAAAAAATTTTATATCGGCATTAATTTTTGCTTTTGATGGATTGGATAGCGAAGCAGCGCCCCCCGACTTTATATTCAAATCATTTATTGTAACGGGAATGCTTTTTTGCGGCGTTAAGAGATGAAAGTTGAAATCTCCGAGGTTAAAGCCGTCCGCAATCATCATTTCGCCGTTAATAGAAATAGGTTCTTTGTCTATTAATGCATCCAACTGTTTTAATTTTATAATTTTGCCGGTAAAATCAATTTCACATTTTACATCGGTTAATTTTTTGAATATATTATTAAGTTGAAGCTCCTCCGCCTTCGCCGTGAAATCGCCTTTTACATCGGGTTTGTTCAGTGTCCCTCTGATATCAATATTTGTAGAAAAATTTCCTTTTGCTTTTTTTACCGATTTTGTCAAAGACGAAAGTATTGCCAAATCGCCGTTTGCAACTTTAAGCGTTATATCAATCGGTCTATTATAAAGTTTTTTTTTAGCTGCGTCGGTCAAGGGAAGCGGAGTAGTTCCCTCTCCTTCAAATGAGTAAAGTTTAGCGCGTGAAAGTTTAAGATGTTTTAATTCTAAAATATTTTCTTTTAATTGAAAAAAAATTGATGCAATATCAAAACCGAGATTTTCTATTTTTCCGTTAGTAGAACTCAAAAGACAGGTAATGGTAGGTTCTCCCGGTGAACCTGTTGCTTTTAGGTTGAAATTGGTATTTCCATCTGCCGTAATTTTTATATCAAACAGGTTTAAAAGGTCGCCCATTGAAATATTTTCACCTTCGGCGGTTAACTCTATATTATCGTTTTTCAGAGAACCGTTTAGATAAAACAATCTTTTGCCTTTTTCAAATATTGAAAAATTGTTTACAGAAAATTCCGATGGTTTTGAAAAATCCACTGTTCCCGTTATTTGCGTTGACTTTCCCATTTCAGGAATAAATCGCATAACTCCGCCGCTGTATTCAATGTAATGTTTTGAGTTTATAAGTTGTTTTTGGTTTATCCATAACCCTGTGGTTGAAATATCGGCTTTAACGGTATCTCTGTGCAATGTGCCGTCGGCGTCGATGCCTCCGAAAAGTGTAATTCCCGGTAACTTGAGATTTCGTATTTCTGCTATTATTCTGAAAATAATCTCTTTTGAAAAATCAATATATGTGTCAGGCAAGATTTTTATATTTGTATCCGACCACTTTATATCTCCTTTTGAAAAAATTATTCTTTTGCTTTTAAGCGAGCATTTTCCGGAAATTGCATCAACGGTTCTGTTTTCAACCGTCATATTTTTACCAAAAAAATCCGCTGTAATCTGCGGGTCTTTCAAATCACCGAATATATTCAATTCAATGTTTTGAAAAGTTCCGGATAAGAGATAGGTGCTTTTTAATAAATCGTAAAGAGTATTTGTTTTTAGGTTACTTAAGGAAATGTTCAATCCGGAAAATTCCTTTTTGCTCAAATTAATAATTCCGGAAATTTCTGCTGTTGCCCCGTCAATAGATAATTTAGTTTCCTCAACTTTTAATAAATCATGGTTTATTAAAAGTTTTCCATAGCCCTTTGCCGCCTTTTCATAAATTCTTCCGTCAAAATAGTAGCCGGCAAGCACCTGCGGACTATTAATATTTCCCCGTACAGTAATTTTTCCGACAAAAGGACCCTGCATATTCCCGTTAAGGTTTTCAGCATCAAATCTAAAATCAATATCGGATGATAAATATTTTGATGAAATAAAATAATCGGCTGTTCCGGAAATTTTATCACCCCAGGAAATTTTTTTAATATCTATTTTTTTCCCGTCGTAACTTCCGTAAGCGGAGAGTTTTTCCGTAATTTTGTCAATTGCCAGTTTATCGGATGCAATTTTAAACTGGATAAAATCGTCCGTCTGCCCGGCGGCAAGGCGGGCAGATTTTTTTCCTGTAAGTTTTATATCGCCGTTCAACGACTTACCCGATATTGCCAGTTCATCAAGTTTCACAATAAAATTGAACTTGTCCTTGTCAATTTCACCCGAAAGGCGCAGAGATGTTTTTGAGACCTTTTGTTGCATGGCAAATTCAGTAATTATAAGTTTTGATATTTTTGTCTCGAAAGAAGTTACAATTAAATCATATGGAATATTCTTAAAAAGTTTGCCGCGGGTTATCGCTATTGTTCCGTAGGGTTTTGGATTCCCGTTTTTGCCGTTCCAGTTTATTTTACCCGTTATATTACCCGATAGGGTATCCTGTTCAACTCCGATAAAAGGCAGAATTATATTGCTGTTGCACCTGGAAAGATTAAGATAGCCGGATGTCCACTTTTCTTTTATTTTTATTTCGCCGTTTAATCCGTCCATTTTTAGATTTTTTATGCAGATACCTCCGGTATCATATAAAAATTCTCCGGATAAAGATGTCGTGCTGCCATTGATAATTATATTGTCGGATGAAAATCCTGCCGCAATTTCCGGGTTTGCCGAAGCGATGTTTTTTAACCGACCGTTTAATCTTAAACCGCCCGCAACATTTTTACCGAGCAGAGACATATCAACATTATTAGCATTGAAGTTGATTTTGTCATATTTTCCGGAAAATAAAATTTCTGTCGTGTCATACTTTATGTTTCCCTTTGTAATTTTTGACTTATCGCCTTCCATATTTATGGCGAAATTAAATCCGGACATTTTAATGTAACCCTTGCCGTTTTCCCATGAAACTCTGCCCGAAACATTTTTTGACGACTTTTCTTTAAGAGAAAAATCATCAGTTTTTATATCGCCTTTAATTTTCGGGTTATCAAAAGTTCCGAGTATTTTTAAATCAAGCGCACAGTTTGCGGAAACATAATCCGACTGAATCTTCATATCACGAGCAGTAAAAGATAAATCGAGATTATTTTTCTGTATTTTGCCGGTTAGAATTGCATCACCGTTCAATGCCGTTGCCGTTGAGTTAATAATACATTCGTTATTGCAGAAAATTAAATTTGTTCTTATATTCTTTAATGAAATACTATTTGCTATTTTAAGGTTATTTTGTCGTAGATTTATTGTTAATTTCTTATCTGGTAGTTCAAAAGAACCGTCAAATGATACAGGTGACTCCGGCAGATATTGAATTGTCGTATTTGACAATAGTTTCCCGACAAACGTTTTTAAGTTGGATATATCGCCTGATACTTGTGAGTTAATTTTAAGATTTTCCAAAGTTATATTTGTGTCTAATTTAAGTTTAATCTCATCCGACTTTAAGTTACCGGAAAGATTGAAGTTGCCGTTAGAACCTCTGATGTTGAAATTACCGCTGACTTTTTCCAGATTGTTGAAGTTTGTATTTTCTATAGTACCCTTCAATTTCACCGCAGAGTCCTTGCTAATCATCCCGGCTACTTTTATTTGTGATGAAAAATTGTTTTTGTCGTGCATAATTACGGTGGCTTCCGATTTGACGGCATAATCGTTGTTTTTGTTAACGGCTTCAAGATTGATGTTGCTGGCGGTAAAAGTGCTGCTGAAAGTAACCGTTCCGTTAACTGCGGAAATTTTTGCAGGTAATAAAAATGCAGGTTTCCTGCCGGGTTTTTTTGTACGAATATTTTTTACGGCAGGTATGTTAATTTGCGGGTTGATAAGAGTTATGCTTTCAATTGAATCAGGCAGTTTGCTTATTTTTTTAAGATTGACGGTAATAACCGCTTCCTCACAGTTAAAACCTTCAAATTGTATTTTTTTCAATACTATTTTATTGAAAGAAATCCATGCCACTTTTTCTATTTTTACCGGTCTTGATAATGCAATGGTGAGTTGTGACTGTGCAAGATATTTTAGTGAAGTCGTAAAGATGTTAAGTCGTATAAAAAGGTATACGCCGGCAGTTAACGCTGTAAATACAGATAAAATTAAAATTATTTTTTTCATTCATCCAGTTATATTTTTGTAACCGCAGATACATCCCGCAAGCGGGACAGTCGCCGATTTACGCAGATAAAATCAATCTCTTATTGTCTTATCTGTGTTTATCTGCGTCCATCTGTGGTTGCTTATTTTGTTTTTTTCCGTTTTCGTAAAAGTAAAAAAATTTCGCCCAGTGACATTGTCAGCGACTTAAATGTTTTTTTTGTTTTAAGAAGTCCGCTATATGCGATACCGTATCGTTTGTAATATTTTTCTTTCAGTCGTTCGTCGTCTTTATGTTGTTCCATTTTATATCCTGTTATCTGTGAAATCCGGATTTAAACCGTGCAATCCTTTTTTTAAGTTTTTGTCTCGGCAAGCCCGGACTTAAATATGAGTTTCTTAATATCCGCAGAATAATCAATTTCTATTTTTGTGCCTTTCGGGATTTTTTTGGAAAGTATTTCTTCCGCAAGTCCGTCTTCAAGATATTTTGAAATCGTTCTGTTTAGCGGTCTTGCCCCGTATTGCGGGTCAAATCCCTTTTCAAGCAGAAAATCTTTTGCGTCATCGGTTAAATTAACGGAAAATCCCTGCTGCCTGGTTTTTTTTGATACTCTTTCCAAAAGTAGTTCAAGTATTTTTCTCATATCATCCCGGTCCAGCGGATGGAAAACAATTATATCGTCAAGACGGTTTATAAATTCCGGGTTCAGCGTTTTTTTCAGTTCTTCCAGAACGGTTTCTTTCATTGAAGAAAAATCATTTTGAGCATCTTCCTGAACAAGAAATCCGAGCGATTTGCCTTTTGATATAAGCCGCGCACCTATATTGGATGTCATAAGAATAATTGTGTTTTTGAAGTTAACTTTATGACCGAGATTGTCGGTTAAAATTCCGGTGTCCATTATCTGAAGAAGTATATTCAACACATCCGGATGCGCTTTTTCAATTTCATCAAGCAAAATTACCGAGTATGGTTTGCGCCGCACTTTTTCGGTAAGTTGTCCGCCTTCGTCGTATCCGACATATCCGGGCGGTGCACCTATAAGATGCGATACCGAAAACTTTTCCATATATTCCGACATATCAAGGCGAAGTAAGGAATCCTCGTGACCGAACATAAACTCTGCTAATGCTTTTGCCAGTTCCGTTTTTCCGACACCCGTAGGACCCAGGAATATGAATGTTCCTATCGGTTTTTTGGGGTCTTTGAGCCCGGTTCGCGTTCGTCTTATTGCGTGTGATATTGATACTATCGCTTCGTTCTGTCCGATTATTCTTTTATGAAGTTCATCCTCCATTTTCAAAAGCCGTCCGGATTCTTTTTCGGTAAGTTTTGTCGGAGGAATTCCCGTCCATTTTGAAACAATTCCGGCGACATCTTCTTCAAAAATTGTGGTTTTTATCTGGTTTAATGTCTGCCGCCATTTCTTTTTATCGTCGGCAAGTATGTGTCTTAATTCATCTTCTTTATCACGCAGTTTTGCGGCATTTTCAAATTCCTGATTGTTGACCGCTTTGTCCTTTTCAACCACTGTATTTTCAATTTCTATTTCTTTATTCTTAAATTCCGGAGGCATTGATGTCATTTTAAGATGTGCTCTGCTTCCCGCCTCGTCCAAAAGGTCAATAGCTTTATCCGGAAGATACCTGTCGGTTATATATCTGTCGGATAATTCCACCGCGGCGATAATTGATTCGTCGGAATATTTTACTTTGTGATGTATTTCGTATTTTTCTTTAAGACCTTGTAAAATTTTTATCGTTTCTTCAACGCTCGGCGGATTTACCGTTATCGGCTGAAATCTTCTTTCCAGCGCCGCATCATGTTCAATATGTTTTCTGTATTCGGAAAAAGTTGTGGCACCGATACATTGAAGTTCCCCGCGTGCTAACGCCGGTTTAAGCATGTTTGATGCGTCAATTGCGCCCTCGGCGGCTCCTGCTCCTATGACCGTGTGAAGTTCGTCTATGAAAAGAATTATGTTGGATTTTGCCGCCCTTATTTCATCCATTATATTTTTGAGCCGTTGTTCAAATTCTCCTCTGTATTTTGTGCCGGCGACAACTCCGGATAAGTCAAGGGTAATGACCCGTTTGTTAAGTAAAATTTCCGGCGCGTCCTGATTTATTATTTTCTGCGCAAGTCCCTCAACAATCGCCGTTTTACCGACGCCGGGGTCACCGACTAAAACCGGATTATTTTTTGTTCTTCGTGATAGAATCTGGACCAGCCGTTCAATTTCAGATTCACGTCCTATTACGGGGTCAAGTTTTCCCTCCCTTGCCATTTCCGTTAAATCCCGGCCGAATTCGTCAAGGGTCGGCGTTTTGGATTTATGCCTGTGAAGTGGTAACGGCGGCACCGGTGTTGTATCGCCTATCATATTTATTATTTCTTCCTTAACTAAATCATATGTAAGTCCGAAGTTTTCAAGTATTGCCGTTGTTTTTAAATCGGGATTTTTAAGAAGCCCGAGTAAAATATGCTCGGTGCCGACATAACTGTGCGCCATTTTTTGTGCTTCTTCAATAGCGTATTCCAGAACCTTTCTTGCTTTCGGGGTTAAAGGAAGTTCGCCGTATTGGAGAAGGTTGTCTCCGACAGGTAGTGTCTTTTCAATTTCAATTTTTATTCTCGCCGTGTGAATACTTAAATTTGATATTATCGTGGCTGCGACGCCGTCGTCAAGGTCTAAAAGTCCCAATAAAATGTGTTCCGGCGTGATGGAGTCATGGTTCAACCGTTTTGCTTCTTCCTGCGCAAGCCGTATCGCTCTCTGCGCCCTTTCGGTAAATCTGTTATACATAAATTCACTCCACTCCGTGTTCTATCTGTCCGTCAACTAATTTTATTTTTCTTGAACATTTATTTGCAACTTCCTCATTATGCGTTGCCAAAATCAAAGTGAAATTATAGTCGGTTTGAAGTTGCATAATTAAGTCAATAACTTTCCCGCCCGTCGCTTTGTCAAGATTTCCGGTCGGCTCGTCGGCGATAAAAATCTGCGGCGAATTTATAAGAGCGCGTGCTATCGCTATCCGCTGCTGTTCCCCGCCTGAAAGTTCTGACGGCAAATGTGACGCTCGCAAGGAAAGTCCTACTTCCGATATGAGTTTATGTGCTTTTTTTTTTGCTTCCGGTTTATTATCTTTTGAAATTATTGCCGGCATCATAATGTTTTCAAGTGCCGTGAACTCCGGCAAAAGATTGTAAAACTGGAATGCAAAGCCGATTGATTCATTTCTGAAAGTTGAGAGTGTTTTTTCCGTTATATTGTCGTTTAAACCGTCTATAAAAATAACGCCGGATGAAGGTTTATCCATTATGCCTAAAATATGTAAAAGTGTTGATTTTCCGGCGCCCGAGGGGCCTGTAACAGCCACTGTTTCTCCTCTTTTTATGTCAATGGAAATCCCTTTCAGAACGGCAACATCAATTTTGCCATCGGTATATTTTTTTGTAATGTTTTCACATCGTATAATAAAATCATTCATAACGAATTGCTTCGCAGGGTTCTATTCTTGACGCTTTCCATGCGGGATAAATCGCCGCCAGAAGCGTAATAATTATGCTTACAAAAATTATCAGAATTATATCGGAAAAAACTATTTTTACCGGCAGTTTATCAATGTAATACACATCGGCAGGGAGTTTTATGAATTTATATTTCTTTAGAATAAAAGATATTAAAATTCCGAGTATTGTTCCGGCTGCCGTTCCGATTGTCCCGATAATAAATCCGAGATAAAGAAAGATTTTCATAATTGAAACCTGCTGTGTCCCGATTGCTTTTAACACTCCGATTGAGTGTATTTTTTCAACTGTCGTTACCAGTAGAAGCGAAATTATGTTAAAAGTTGCGACTATAATAATGAGCGTTAAAATAAGAAACATCACGAATTTTTCCAGTTTCAGAGCGGAAAAAAGATTTTTATTCATTTCATTCCACGATTTAACGGTGTAACCTAAACCCAGTTTGTTTTTAATTGCCGATGCCGTTTTATCCGCATTAAAAATGTTATCTGTTTTTATTTCTAAACCGCGGATGCTCTCTGAACCTAATAGCCGGTTTGCGTCGGAAAAATTCATATAAACAAGAGATGAGTCATACTCGTACATCCCGGAATCAAATATATCCGAGACGGTGAATTTTTCCATCCGCGGCATAATTCCGAATGCCGATGTTTGTCCGAACGGCGAGACAAGAATTATTTCGTCGCCGGCGGAGACCAAAAGATTTTTAGATAACTCAATTCCGATAAAAACCGTTTTTTCTCTTAATACGCCGATATTTTTATTTTTTAGAATTTTTTCTATAGAAATTATTTTTTTCTCATCTTGCGGAATTATTCCTTTTACGGCTACCCCGGTAGCATTTTTGCCTTTTCGTAAAATCATCTGACCATAGAGAAATTTTGATGTATCCAGAACACCGTCCATCTTTAACGTTTCTTCGGATAATTTGGATGGTATTTCGGAATCGGAAAAAATCGTGATGTGCGGACTTAAAGACAGAATTTTTTCCTTTATATCCGTCTGGAAACCGTTCATTACCGAAATAGTTATAATAAGCGCCGCAACACCCACAGCAATTCCGGATATGGAAATTACCGTCAAAAGCGCACTGAAAAACTTTTTTCTTGTCGCCCAAAAATATCTTAAAGCAATAAATTTTTCAAAGTTCACCCCGCCCTTCCTCCTGTCAAAACAACATTACTTTCATTAAATCAGATAATAATTCCTGTTTACTTCCCCACACTTCATTTAGGAAAGGCGGGGTTCATTTTTTAGATATTACCCTTTTTATTACCCCTTTAGGCAGGTTATTACCACATTTATCCCAAATCACTCTTCTAATGCTAATTTTTACCCGCTGATTTGTCAGTTAATAAAAGATAATCTGGCAAAATCACTTTAAGTTTGACATTCAAGATTACTGTTGGATTATGAGTAATCAATTTTATGTGAAACGCCCACATTTTCTTATTTTTTCTGATACTCCGAACTCAAATACTTTTCAACTTCATGTTTTTCGGATGCCTTGATCGTATCGTGAATCATTCCCAATGCCATGAAACTGCTGCGGGAGATAATGAACTTATGCTCTTGTTTTTCTAGCGGTCTGCCAATCTTTTTTTCCGCTTCGGCAATAATTGCTTTCTGCCAATTCTTCACGGTATTTCCAAATTTCATTTTCCAGCCGAACATATATTGTATTACCTATGCAATCTTACTTCTTACAATGATTATAAAAGATAATCCGGCAAAATCACTACAAAATAATTACTGTCAAAAACGTTGGAATGTGGAGTAATCAAAATATCAGAATCTTCACGATACTTTCCTGTTTATTCTCCATAACCAAGTAATCTTGCCTTCTTTTTAAAAATATCTACCTCAATAAAAATCTCTCCGCCTTTGCTTATATTAATACCTTGTCTTGGCTTATAAGTTATTTTCCAATATCTCTCACCCTTGTAATCATTACCTGAAATTACCAGATTTTTTACTTCAACTAATTTATATTTATCAAGATTTATTTTGATAGCTTCGATGAATTTATTTGCAATTGTAATAACTTCATTAGCGTCTTGACTTACAATCTTATTACTCGCGAAGATTGAAACAGGATTTAAACCTAATAAAAGTATTGCAAATAGAATTTTTAATTTCATTTTTCCTCCTGCTTTAAACATAGTTTAATATAATTTATTGAGACCGCTTTTACTTTACCGGTTTTAATAGCGGAAAAAGAATTACGTCTTTGATGGATTCCTGCCGGGTTAGAAGAATTACGAGACGGTCAATTCCTATTCCAAGCCCGCCGGTCGGGGGCATCCCGTATTCAAGAGCTTTTATGTAGTCATCATCAAAAAATTCCGCCTCGTCGTCGCCTTTTTCACGTTCTTTCACCTGCTCTTCAAATCTTTTTTTCTGTTCAACGGGGTCGTTTAACTCCGAATATGCGTTTGCAAGTTCTTCGCCTGCGATGTAAAGTTCAAATCTCTCCGCAATTTCCGGTCGTTCAAATTTTGATTTTGCCAGCGGACATAAAAACTTGGGCCAATCAACAACGAATGTTGGCTCTGTTAGTTTCGGCTTTATCAGTTTATCAAACAGATGGTCAAATATCTTTCTTGTCGGGATTTTTTGATAATTCTCAATTTGAAATTCCTGCCCCAATTTTTTTAATTTATCTTCGGAAAAAATATCCGCAAAATTAATTCCCGCTTCCGTAAATGCCGTTTCAATTGACAGCCGTTTCCAGTCGCCGAAAAGGTCAATCTCTTTTTCACCGAGTAAAACTTTTGAAATGCCGGCTGCCCTTGCCGTTTCCTGAATGATATTTTTGCACAAAAGCATCATATCATTATAGTCGGCATATCCCTGATAGACCTCCAAAATTGTGAACTCGGGATTATGCCTAATTGAAATACCCTCGTTTCTGAAAGTTCTTCCCATTTCATAAACGCGGTCAAGCCCGCCGACGATAAGCCGCTTCAGATAAAGTTCAGGCGCAATTCTTAAATATAAATCAATGTCAAGTGCGTTGTGGTGTGTGATAAACGGTTTTGCAGCGGCCCCTCCCGGAATTGCTTGCATCATCGGTGTTTCTACTTCTATGAAACCGTTACCATCAAGATAATTCCTGATAGATGAAACGATTTTTGCCCTTTTTTTGAATATCTCTACTACTTCATCGTTTGAGATTAAATCCAAATAACGCTGACGGTATCGTGTCTCTACATCTTTTAAGCCGTGCCATTTTTCCGGAAGTCCCCGCAATGATTTTGAAAGAAATTGAAATTTTTCAACTTTCACGGTTGTTTCTCCGGTTCTCGTCTTAAAAACTGTTCCTTCAACACCTATGAAATCTCCGATGTCAAAAAGTTCAAATGTCTTGTAATTTTCATCGCCTACCAAATCCTGTTTTATATAAAGTTGTATTTTTCCGGTTGAGTCTTTTATTGTCAGAAATGCCGCCTTTCCCATTTTCCGCATTGTCAAAATGCGGCCGCTGATAGAAATATTCCCGCCGGGCATTTCGTTAAGAATTTTTTCAGCGGTGGATGTTGCGAGAAATTTCGTCGGATAAGGATTTATTCCTTTACTTTTAATTTGCGATATTTTTTCAAGCCGCTGGTCAAAAATTTCCTGTTCAGACATTTAGCACCTCTTCCACTTTCTCTCTCAAAATTTTCGGGTCAAACGGTTTTTCTATGAAAGCGACTACATTTTTTTCAAGTTGAAACATATCCTGCATTCCGCCTTTTGCGGTAAGAACAATGGTCGGTATATTTGCGGTTTTTTCATCCGCCTGAAGTTGTTTCTGCACGCTATATCCGTCAAGTTTAGGCAGCATTATATCAAGTAAAATTAAATCCGGTCTGGTTGCCGCAACCTGCTTTAACGCCTCTTCACCGTCATATGCGACAGCGGTTGTATAACCGTCTTTCTCAAGCAGAAATTTTAACAAATCAACTACAGACGGGTCATCTTCAACGATAAGTATGATTTTATTTGACATATTTTTGTAATTTTCCATCTAATACTACTCAATAAAGTATAATAAATTTTTTTGGTTTTGTCAAGGTGTTTTTTTGGTTTTTTGAGAGAGGTATGCTTGAATGAATTTATCAATGTCGCCGTCCATAACAATCTTAACATTTCCGGTTTCAAAGCCGGTTCTGTGGTCTTTTACCAACTGATACGGCATAAAAACATAACTTCTAATCTGGCTGCCCCATGCGATAGAACCTTTTTCGTCATAATGTTTTTCCACTTGTGCACGTTTTTTCTCCTGTTCAAGTTCGTAAAGTTTTGCTTTTAATAGTTTCATTGCGGTGCCTTTATTTTTGAACTGTGAACGTTCGTTTTGTGATTGCACCACTATACCCGAAGGATTATGTGTAATGCGGACGGCGGAATCCGTTTTTTGGAGATACTGTCCGCCGTGACCCCCCGCCCGATATGTATCAATACGCAGGTCGCTTTCATCAATTTTTATTTCAATGGTATCGTCAATTTCAGGAATTACATCAACGGACGCAAATGATGTGTGCCTTCTTTTGTTGGCGTCAAACGGCGAAATTCTGACCAGACGATGGACGCCTATTTCCGATTTAAGATAACCGTAAGCATATTCGCCCTTGACGATAAATGTTATTGATTTTATTCCTGCTTCGTCGCCGGCAAGCGAATCAACAATTTCTGTTTTGAAATTTTTTCTTTCCGCCCACCGCAAATATAATCTCAAAAGCATATCAGCCCAGTCGCACGCTTCGGTCCCGCCTGCGCCGGAATGAATGGAAACAATTGCCCCGTTTTTGTCAAACTCGCCGGAAAGTTTTAACTGCAAATCCATCTCCGAGATTTCTCCCTCTATTTTTTCAAGAGTTTTTTCAATATCGGGATGCATTGATTCATCGTTTTCCGTCTCCAAAATGGAAAGCAACTCCGAGGTCTCGGCAAGTTCTTTTGTTATACTCTGATATTTTGTGATTTGTGATTTTAGCGAGTTAAGATGTTGCATTGTTTTTTGGGCTTCGGCGGGGTTGTTCCAAAAATTTGCACCGGCTGCAGTTTTTTCAATTTCGGTTATCTCTTTAGTTTTGTGTTCTATGTCAAAGATACCTCCCGATATCGTCGGTTTTTTGTAATAATTTTTTTGTTTTTTCTTTTAGTTCTGATAACATTTTTATTTAACCACGAATTAACACTAATTTGCACGAATAAATTCGCAACTACAATCTTTATTATTTGTGTTTATTCGTGTCCATTCGTGGTTCCAGTTTTTTATTTCAATAATTCAAAGATATTTATATTTTTGAAATCGGCGAATTTGTCAAAATCCTCTTCCTTGTCGCTGTATTTTTCCCTGATAGTATTTATTTCATTTATGTTTGAAAGAAAAACATCCAGAATTTTTTCGTCAAAATGACTGCCGCTTCCCTCTTTAAGAATGCTTATTACTTTCTCTTCGGAAAAAGGTTCCTTGTAACATCTTCTTGAAGAGAGTGCGTCATAGACATCCGCAAGGGCTACGATTTTTCCCTCGGTCGGGATTTCATTGCCTTTAAGTTTTAAGGGGTAGCCGGTGCCGTCAACTTTTTCGTGATGCGTTAAAGCAACAATCCTTGATTTTTTGAGAACATCAGCAGTCGTATCTTTCAAAACCATAGCACCTATAACGGTATGTTGTTCCATTACCGCTCTTTCTTCGGGAGTGAGTTTTCCGGGTTTCTGTAAAATTGCATCGGGAATACCTAATTTTCCGATGTCGTGCATAGGCGACGCCCAGAAAATCAGTTCGGTTTCTTCCGCAGAGAGTCCCATTTTTTCCGCTATGATTTTTGAATAATAACTCACCCGTTTTATATGGTTTCCTGTTTCTTTGTCTCTGTATTCCGCAGCGGCACTGAGACGGAAAATTGTGTCAAAATGCGCACTTTTTAAGTCCTCGGTGAGTTTTGTGTTTTGTATTGCCACCGCCGCCTGCGAAGAAAAAGATGTTGTAATATTTTCGTGCTCGTCGGTAAAAGGAACGATTTTATCGCCGTAAAGCGAATTTATAAGCTGCAACACCCCGATAATTTTTTCGTTGCGGTTAAGCATCGGAATAACGAGCATTGAGACGGTCTTGTAATCGTATTTTTTATCAAGAGTAGGATTGTAGTGAAACTCAGAATCTTGCGGAATAGTTTGGACATCGGGTATATTTAGCGGCTGACAGGTGAGTGCCACATATCCGGCAATACTTTGTTTTGTTATAGGCATCTCAAAACTTTTGAAAATTTCCCGCGTCTTTTTTTCGCCCCATCTTTTAAAATATGTATTTGAACGGCTGGTCTTAAAAATAAGTTTGTCGCCCTCAACAAAATAAATTGAGCCGCTGTCGGCAGATGTAAGTTTCTGTGCCTCGGATAAAATCATATCCAGAAGTTTATCCAAATCGTGAACGCTGGATAACGCAATGCCGATATTTAACAGTTCCTTAAAACCATTGGCTAACATAATTATAATTTATCAAATTTTTTTCTAAATGTCAAAAGAATTATTGAAATTATTATGCACAGATATGAAAAAATATCACCGAATTTTGTATAAAAAGTAATATGGTTTAAAGCAAAAATTTTATCGGATAAAACGTCTGTTTCAAAAATTTTTGTTTCGGATTTTACCCTGCCCGTCGGGTCTATAAAACCGGAAACTCCCGTATTTGCCGCACGGACAACAAATCGCCTGTTTTCTACCGCTCTAAAAACATTCATAGTAAAATGTTGATACGGTGCAGATGTTTTCAGATACCACGCATCGTTTGTTAAATTGATGATTATTTCTGCACCGTTTTTAACCGATTTTCTTATTTCATTTGGGAAAATTGCTTCAAAACAGATATTCACTCCGAGTTTTCCTGCCGATGAATTTAGAACATTGTATTTTTTGTCGGATGAAAATTCTCCGATTTCATTAACTACTTTTATAAATTTACTTAAAAAATTTCTTAACGGCATATATTCGCCGAACGGCACAAGATGGTTTTTTGAGTATTCACCTGTAATTTTACCGTCGGAAGATACCAAAAATGCCGAGTTGTAAAATTTGCCGTTTTTATAATCGTTTGAAGCAACAAGGTGTTGCGTTCCGGTTTTTCTGGCAATATCTGAAATCCAATCGTATATTTTTTTGTCATTTTTCAAAAAACCCGGAACGGATGATTCTGGCCAAACAATTAAGTCAGGGATGATGGACGAGGGACGAGTAGCAAGTTTAGTGTAAGTATCAAGTATTTCCTGTTCATATTTTTCGTCCCATTTTTTGTACTGGTCTATGTTACCCTGAAGGATAGAAATAGTTCTGATGTTCCGATGTTCCAATATTCCGATGTTCTTGAATTTGTAAAATCCAAAAACCAAACAGATTAAAACAAGCAAAAAATTTGTAGTCGCAATCTTTAGATTGCGTTCTCTTTTGTTGATTAAATTTGTTATCGTCAAATTTACAAGAATAATTAAAAACGAAATGCCGTAGATACCTGTGAATTCCGAAATTTGTATTATCGGCAGATTATGCCATTGTGAATATCCTAACAGTGCCCACGGAAATCCGGTAAATAAATGAGTGCGGATAAATTCCAGAGAAACCCAGAGAAAAGAATTAAGAATTGAGAATTTAGAATTTAGAATTGAAAAAAAAAGACAAAAAATACCGTAATAAAGTGCAAGATAAAAAGAAAGAATAAGCAAAACCAAGATACCGATTATTTTCGGCTCTCCGGCAGATGAAAATGTCGGAACAAGCCAGTATAAAATTCCGCAATATGCAACAAGTCCGGTAATGATTCCGTATAAAAATGACTTTAATGGTTTTTCATTTTGGATTGCCAAAAAAAGAGGAACTAATGAAATCCAAGCGAGTGGCCAAAACGATGTTGTAGGATATGACAAAATTATCAGTATTGCGGACAAAACGCACAAAAATATTTTTTTCATTATTTTTTGAAACCGCAGATACACACAGATTTTCGCAGGTAGAATTATTCTTTTATTGTCTTATCTGCGTTCATCTGTGGTTACCATTTATTTAAAAATTTCAGGAAGGGACAGTTTATGTTTCGCTCTGGCGGTTAGATTTTTTAATTTTTGCGTCTGCTTTTTATTTTTTAATCTGTATTCCAATTCGTCGTAGGTCATTCCTATTTCGCCTTCATCCGTTTGTCCCGTCCAAAGTCCTGCCGTCGGCGGTTTTGTTATTATTTCTTCGGGGACTTTAAGATATTTTGCCAACCCGCGAACTTCAGATTTATAGAGGTCTCCGAGCGGAAGAATATCAACTCCGCCGTCGCCGTATTTTGTAAAATAACCAATTGTTAGTTCCGATTTGTTTCCCGTTCCTGCAACAATGTAATTTAATTTATTGGCAAAGTAATAAAGCGTAAGCATTCGTAATCTCGGTTTAAGATTTGCCTGTGTGAGTTTATTTGCCGTCGGTAGAATCCAGATTAAATTTTCATAAATTTTTGTAAGATCAATCGTCTCTGTTTTTAATCCGAATTTTTTTGCAACTTTTTTTGCATCTGTAATATCGGTTTTTTGTGATTGACAGGGAAGAATTAGGCAAAGAATATTTTTCGTGCCAATCGCCTTCCGGCACAGAACTGAAACAACCGCAGAATCAACCCCACCTGATAGTCCGACAACAAACCCTGATTTCTTTGCCGATTTTAGTTTTGTTTTTAACCATATAATAACTTTTTTCTCAAAAAGTTCACAATTCATAAGCAACCCTCTATGACAAAGGTCATATGACATTTGTCATATATTACCGTCTATTCAAGAAATAATTTTTACCCAAATCTCTCTTTTTCTGGGTCCATCAAATTCACAGAAATAAATTTCCTGCCAAGTGCCTAACTGAAGTTTTCCGTTTTCAATAATTATAGTAACAGATGAGCCGAGTATAGATGCTTTTATGTGCGCGGCGGAATTGCCTTCCGAATGTCTGTAACCGGTATCGTCAAGCGGAATTTTTTTGTCAAGCATCATCAAAATATCTTTTACAACATCAGGGTCAGCATTTTCATTTATCGTAATTCCTGCCGTTGTATGCGGAACAAAACCAACGCAAACACCGTCTGAAATTTCCGATTGCGAAATTTTTTTCTGAACCTGCGTTGTAACATCAACAAATTCTGTATTTTGATGTGTGCTTAATTCAATTTTATGAAACATATCTAATTAATATTCCTTCCAGCCTGTTTTTATCATTTCTAATTTATACATCAAAATTCTATAGTCGTCATTATCATTTAAATACATACTGATTAAATGATTTTCATCATCACTGCGATATTTTTTAATAAGTTCTTCCCGCTTAGTTAAATATGTCTTACAATCATTTTTTATATTTAATTTTAGTTCTTTCCATTCATCTATTTTATTTTCTCTTTCATAATAGTTTTTACACAAATTTTCAACTTGCTTATAATTTCTTAAAACCAAATAACATTTTACATTTTGTAACATTGCCACATAAGATTCTGGAGATGGGTTCTCATATGTTTTGAGTTTTTCTTCAATTTCTTTTATTATTTTATGATAAATTTCTGGATAATTCATGTCAACCCTAATAAACTTATCAAGTATTTCATCATACTCGTATATTTTAGGTATATCATATCTATTTTTAAGTAGTATTTGTTTTTTAGAATTTTTTCCTAACTTCTCAATACGAGCTGTCCAAGTTTGTTGAGTAAAAATCTTTTCATATTTTTTCCCATTCCATCTGATGACATCAACACCAGTACCAGATGCATTGGTTGCCCATGAAAATAAAAATATTGCTTTTTCTTTCTTTTTAAGATTTTCTATTGAGCACTGAAAAATCCTATGACCACAAATATCAGAATATAGTATTTCGTTATTTTTTATGATTTCAAAAATTGCGGTAAAATCATATTTATCTTTATCATTTTTAGATATTTTAATAGTTTCTTCAATAGTATCATTATCAATATCCCCCTTTAGTTCAAAAGGAAGTGTAATTTCACTACTAAAAACATTAGTGTTTGAACTGAATGTATTAAATAGCAATATAAAAAAAATTATTTTAATAATATCTTTCATTTTCCACAGCACTTTTTGTATTTTTTTCCGCTCCCGCATGGACAGGGGTCGTTTCTGCCGATTTTTTTTGGCATAGAGGGAATTTCGGATTCTGATTTTTGTAAAGGTTGGCCCGGTTGGAATTTTTGAGTGCCTAAAGAAATCGGTGCCTGCCGAATTTTTGGCTGTGGCATCACTTGAACCCTGAAAACGTATTCAACCGTTTCCTCGCGGATACGGTCCATCATCGTCATAAAAAGTGAAAGAGATTCTTTTTTGTATTCAACCAGCGGGTCTTTTTGCCCGTAAGCCCGCAGTCCCACACCCTTGCGTAATTGGTCCAAGTCGTAAAGATGATTTTTCCAAGCGTTATCAATAACCTGAAGCATTACCTGTTTTTCTATGTTCTCATAAATTTCTTTTGTGAATTCCGCTTCCCGCTGATTGTAGATGTTTTTTATTTTTTCCGTTAATAAGTCCTTGAATGATTCCTGATTTAATGCGACCAAGTCCTCTTTTGATAATTTTAAATTAAGCCCGAAAGTTCTGTTGAGCCAAACCGAAATCGTCTCCGTTTCCCAATTTTCCGGATATATTTTTTTTGGACAGTAAATTTCAAGTTTTTCTTCAACCGTCTCGTTTATCATCTCCCATATTTTTCCCGAAATATCCGCACCTTCTAAAATAGAATTTCTTAAAGCGTAAATAACCTCGCGCTGTTTGCTCATTACATTGTCGTATTGTAAAAGATTTTTTCGTATTTCAAAATTCATTTCCTCAACTTTTCGCTGGGCGTTTTCAATAGCACGGGAAACAAGAGGGTGTTCTATGACTTCGCCTTCTTTCATACCCAATTTTTCCATTATAGGAGAAATTCTGTCCGAGCCGAACAGCCGCATAAGTTCATCTTCCAGCGAAAGAAAAAATCTTGAACTACCCATATCGCCCTGTCTGCCGCCGCGGCCTCTCAACTGATTGTCAATTCTTCTCGCTTCGTGTCTTTCTGTTCCGAGGATATGGAGTCCGCCTAATTTTTTTACTTCTTCCTGTTCTGCTATATCAGGCGGGTTTCCGCCTAAAACAATATCGGTTCCCCGTCCTGCCATATTTGTCGCGACGGTGACTCCTTTTTTCCGTCCTGCCTGCGTGATAATCTGCGCTTCCTGCTCGTGGTATTTTGCGTTTAATAACTGATGCGGTACGCCGCGTTTTTTCAGCATAGCGGAAAGTTTTTCATTTTTCTCTATTGAGCGTGTTCCGACCAATACCGGTCTGCCCAGTTTATAAAGTTCTTCAATCTCATTTAAGATTGCTTCGTATTTTTCTTTTTCAGTTCTATAAATTAAATCCGGAAAATCATCTCGCCGCATCGGTTTATTTGTCGGTATTTCAACGACGTCTAATTTGTAGATATGCCAGAACTCACCCGCTTCCGTCATAGCGGTGCCTGTCATTCCAGCAAGTTTTTTATAAAGTTTGAAAAAGTTCTGGTAGGTGATTGTTGCAAGCGTCTGGTTTTCCTCGGCGATTCTCAAATTTTCTTTTGCTTCAACTGCCTGGTGGAGTCCTTCGGACCAGCGTCTTCCCGGCATCAAGCGGCCTGTAAATTCGTCAACAATTATTACCTCACCCTCTTTAACGACATAATCAACATCCCTTTTGAAAAGGTTGTGTGCTTTCAATGCCTGATTTATATGATGAACCCATTCCGACTGAACATCGTCGTAAAGATTTTTTATTCCGAGCATTTTTTCACATTTTGCCACACCCTGTTGAGTAAGCGTAGCGGTATGATTTTTTTCGTCAATGATGTAGTCAAACCCGACGGACAAATCAACTCCCTGATATTTTGCGTCAATTTCTTCTGCCTCGGTTATAAATTTTCCTTTGAGATGAGGCATCACCCGGTTTATGATGTAATACTTGTCTGTTGATTCTTCAGCAGGACCGGAAATAATCAAAGGCGTTCTCGCCTCGTCAACCAAAATTGAGTCAACCTCGTCCACAATCGCATAATTAAGTTCGCGCAAGACCCTTTCTTCTTTTGAGCGTTTCATATTATCGCGAAGATAATCAAATCCGATTTCCGAGTTAGTAACGAATGTGACATCGCATTGATACATTTTTTTTCTTTCTTCATCAGATATATCATGCTGAAGATACCCTACGGTTAAACCCAAAAATTCATAAACGGGCCCCATCCAGAAACGGTCTCTTTTTGCGAGATAATCGTTGACGGTAATTATATGAACGCCTTTTCCGGAGAGTGAATTAAGATATGTCGGAAGTGTTGCAACGAGAGTTTTACCTTCGCCGGTTTTCATCTCAGCGATTTTTCCCTGATAAAGAATTATTCCCCCCATAATCTGGACATCAAAATGTCTTAATCCGATTGTCCGTTTTGACGCCTCACGGACGACGGCAAACGCCTCGGGCAGTATTTGTTCAATTGTCTCGCCGAGTATTAGACGGTTTTTGAATTCGTTCGTTTTCAGTTTAAGCGAATCATCGGATAATTTTTTAATTTCTTCTTCATAAGAATTTATCTGAGAAATAATCGGCAATATTTTTTTTATATCCCTTTCCGATTTCGTGCCGAAAATTTTTCTGAAAATATAATCTATCATATTAGATATTCTACAAAATTTTTTTGAATTTGTAAATAAAAAACCCATCCCGATTTAGTCGGGACGGGCTTTTTAGTTTTTATATGTTCATTATACCTTTTTTACATTTGCTGCTTTAGGACCTTTATCAGAATCCACAACATCAAATTCTACTGCATCGCCTTCAGCTAACGATTTGAATCCATCGCCGCCGATAGCCGAAAAGTGAACGAACACATCACCTGAACCATCGTCTTTCGCCAAGAAGCCGTAACCCTTGGAGTCATTGAACCACTTTACTTTACCAAGCATCTACTTTGTTCCTCCTTACTAACATTCTGTGCTGATTTAACCGCACATTTGTAATTATACAAAAATAAAAAAACTTGTCAAGTAAAAAATACAATTTTAAAATTTATTTTTTCTGAGGTAAGACATTAAAGTTTAATGATGTTTTTTTGCCGTTTGATAATCCTTAGTTTTTCTTCTTTAAGAAGTTTATTTTTTTTATTAACTCCGCCCGAATATCCGCCAATCCCCCCTGTTTTTCTGATAACTCTGTGGCAGGGGACATCCGGTGCAAAAGGATTTTTGCCAAGTGCGTTTCCAACGGCTCTGGCTGACTTTGGGTGACCGATTCTTATAGCAATTTCTGAATAATAGGACATTTGTCCCATTTTTATTTTAAGACATTCCAGCCAGACCTTTTTATAAAATTCTGGATAATTTGAATTTTTAATTTTTTTTATCAGAAATTGCCCCGCTCGCGGGATCTTCGATTTTGTCATTTCATTCTTGTATATCTTTTATCTTTTGGACTGTCAGAAATATGAAAACAACCCTTGTCATCTACAAAGTACCACATTTGTTTGTCAGACTTGTGTTTTTGGTAATTTTGCAAAACTTTTTCTACATAATTCTGCGTCTCTTTGTAAGGCGGAATTTTTTTTCCATATTTTTTTACCGCATTCGGACCGGCATTGTATCCTGCAAGAGCAAGCCGTAGGTCGCCGAATTTCTCATACATGTAATTAAGATATTTTGTTCCCCCGTCTATGTTTTCTTCAACATCATTCGGATTAACTTTTAGTCCGTCAGCCGTCCGGGGCATAAGTTGCATAAGGCCTACAGCACCTTTGCATGAGACATCGTTCGGATTGAAATTTGATTCCGCTTCAATTACCGCCTTGACAAACGCAGGGTCAAGATTATATTTGTCGGCATAAAAATAAATCAACGGGTCGTATTCGTAATTTTTTTTGGCTGCTTCAGACATTTCTTTCCTCTGAATTTTTTTTGTATTTTTCATTTTTTGGACGAATTTATCGTCTGAACTGTCCGATTTTTCCTGCCTTGTATATCTTACCGATTTAATTTCTTTTTTGGAAAACATAACAGACCATTTTTTCGTTTCAACGGTATAATTTCCGGTTTCATTTATGATAATATTTCCTTTAACCTGTTTTCCGTTTTTTAATATAATAATTCCTTCTCTTGCAAAAATAAGTGTTGTCAAGATAAAAATAAAAACAAGCATAACCGGTAATAATTTTTTTCTCAACAATTTGTGATATGAAATAGCAAACCTGTGTGCCTCGTCGCGAACATATTTTATCAGATTTAGTGCCAATGAGTTTTTTGATAAAATTATTGCTTTTGAATTTTCAGGAAAAAATAATTCTTCGTTTTTTTTAGCAATCGCTATAATTTTCGGGATTTTATTTTCAGCACCCCGACAAAAGTCGATGCATTTTTTTAATTCCGAAACCGCAGATGAAAGTTGTCCTTTTCCGCCGTCTATTATTATTAAATCAGGCGCTGCCGTTTTTAGTGCGAGCGACCCACAAAATCTTCTTTTTATAATTTCACTTAACATTGCGAAATCGTCTATTTTATTTACCGTTTTTATCCGAAATTTCCTGTATTCTTTTTTATCAGGTTTGCCGTCGGTAAAAACGACCATTGCTCCTACGGCAAATTTACCGGAAATGTTTGATATGTCAAAGCCCTCAATCCTGCCTACGATTTTTTTTTCAAGTAATTTTGACAAATCATTTAAGTAGGCATCCCTGTCCGCATTAATTAAAATATCTTTAAGAGTTATTTCTTTTATGTTGATTTTTTCAAGCGTGTTTTTTATTGCAAAAATTATGTTTCGTAATTTTGCCGCTTCTTCAAACCGCAATTTTTTTTTGGCGCCGGTCATTTCTTTTTCAAGCGATTTCAAAAGTTTTTGATTTTTGCCGCTTAAAAACATTATTGCGTTACCGATAAAGTAAGAGTATTCTTTTTCGCTTATTTTTCCTATACAAGGCGCCTGACATTTTTTTATAAAATAGTACAGACATTCTTTTTTCCGTTTTTCAAGATTATATCTGCACGGCCGCAACCCAAAAATCTTTTGAGTAATCCTTAATGTTTTTTTCATATCGTCGGCATCGGGATAAGGTCCAAAATAAATTTTGCCGTCATTTTTTTTAGTTCGCACTATATTTAAAAACGGAAATTTTTCGTCGGTAATTTTAATATACGGATACCGTTTGTCATCTTTCCACATTACATTATATTTCGGCTGAAATCTTTTTATTAAGGATTCTTCCAAAACCAGTGCTTCCTTAACATTGGTCGTCAAAATATAATCAATGCTTTTAATTGTTTTAATAAGCAGTGAATTCTTTAGTGATTTTTCCGTATCAATAAAGTATGACCTCACCCGCGATTTCAAGGAAGTGGCTTTGCCTACATAAATTATTCTGCCGGATAAGTCCCTCATTATGTAGACGCCGGGAAGTTTAGGAAGGTTGTCCAATTTGTTTATCAGGGAATCATTCATCTAACGAAGGTTCTTCTTTTTTGATAATAGACCATACCGATTTCATTTCGTTGATTTTCAGCAATTTTGCCATCAAAAGATAAAGAATAAGTCCGATAATAATCGTTCCAAACACATTTAAAAAAAGATTTTTGATTACATAGACGGAAAGAATATAACAGACGACAGTCATTACCGAAGTTGCTGAAATTATTTTAACAAGCGACAGAAATATTTTTCTTCCGCCGAAGCCGCCTATTCTTTTTCTAAGCGACACGAAAAGAAAAACCGCATTTGCCCAAGAGGATACGGCTGTTGCAAGTGCCAGCCCGCCCACCCCCATCGGTTTCATTAAAATGATATTTAACACTGCATTCAACAGCATACACATTGTTGCGATTTTTACCGGTGTTTTGGTTTCCTTCATAGAATAAAATCCGCCGGCAAAAATTTTTACATAACTGAAAGCGGGCAGCCCGATAGAATAAAAAATCAATGCGGAATTGGTCAGCACTGTTGCGGTTTCGTCAAATTTACCGTGTTGAAAAAGAAGGGTTATCATCGGTTTTCCGAGAATAATAAGTCCCGCCATCGCCGGTAAAATTGCCAATGAAGATATTTTTATTGAGAATGCGAGCATGTCCTTCATTCCCTGATTATCTTTTTTTGAAACGCTTGCCGACATCAAAGGCAGTGAAACTGACGCAACGGCAATTCCGAAAAGTGCCAGAGGCAGTTGCATCAGACGGTTTGAATAGTAAAGTGCCGTTACGCTTCCTTCCGTCAGAAATGATGCACAAATCGTATCCACAAAAGCATTGACCTGGTCAATTGATATCCCCCACATAGCGGGTATCATTAAAAAAAATATCTGTTTTAACCCGGGATGATTGAAATTAATTACGGGTTTGAAATTAAAGCCGCTTCTTTTAATGGCCGGTATCTGAATTAAAAATTGCAATAGTCCGCCGACGACAACCGCAACTGCGAGTCCTTTAATCTGATTTTCTTTTATCAAAAGCGGGGCAATCCCTATAATAAAGACAATTTCGGAAACTGATAAGAAAGACGGTGCTACTGCGGGTATAAAAAAAAGTTTTAGCGAGTTTAAAACGGCAAGTAAAAATGCCGCAAGACATATAAAAAGTAAAAACGGAAACATCAGTCGGGTAAGAGTAATGGTTAAAGAAAGTTTTTCCGGATTTTTTTCAAATCCGTAGGCAATAAGTTTTGTTATCTGCGGTGCGAATATCATTCCAAAAACACACACGATTAAAAGGACAAATGTAAGCGTTGTAAACACCGCATTAAAAAGTTTTTCAGTTTCTTTTTTTTCTTTTGTCGCCAGATATTCACTAAAGATAGGAACGAACGAAGATGATAGTGCACCCTCGCCCAAAAGCCGTCTGAAAAGATTGGGAATTCTCAAAGCAGCATAAAAAGCATCTGCAGACAATCCTGCGCCGAAAAGCCACCCGACCAGCATATCACGGATGTACCCGGCAATTCTAGAAAACATAGTTCCCGCGGAAACATAACCGATATATTTTGCTATTTTTGTTTCTTTACTAAAATTTTCACTTGACATTTTTTTTATTTTTTTGTAGAATTACAAATTATGAAACTAAAAACTGGAAGACACACATCGGCACTGAAAGAGGCACGGAAAAATTTGAAGAGACGCACTATCAATAAAGCCGTTAAGTCAAGAATCAAAACGGCGATTAAAAAGTTTGAAACGGCTTTAACGGAAAAAAATGCCGAAAAAGCAAAGGAATTTTTAGGAATCGTTTCAAGCATACTTGATAAAGCGGCTAAGAAAAAAATCATTCACGGAAAAAATGCTTCCCGCAGAATTGGACGCCTTTCAATGCGTTTGGCAAAGATCAAAAAATAGTCGTTCAATGTGATTCTTGCTGTTTCCGCTGGACTTCATTTTCAGGTCTGTCTCAAGTATTTTAATGAGTGAAAGTTTTATTTCTGAGATGTTGAATTTCCGCGCGTCAGTTATGAATTTATCCTGGTAAAATTTAACTCCCGACCGCATTGCCGCCTCGCCGTCGCCTACCCCGCTTTCAGTCAGTTCATTAAATCTTAAATATTTTCTGTATCTGTCCGTTACTGCTGCCAAAATCATATATTCGTCCTCGCCGCTGTTAAAAAGATTTGCAAGTATTTTTATTGCGGTTTCGGTTTTTTTTTCTGCCAGGGCCGGCATTAATTCAAAAACGGTATTTTCCCTGAAATGTCCGCAGCAGTTTTCAATATCATTCATTTCAATTTCAGTTTTATCTCCGGCATACAAAATCAATTTATCAATTTCGTTTTTTATATCAAAAAGATTATTACCGGTAATTTTTAATATCTCCTCCGCCTCATCCGATGAAATAATTTTGTCAAAAGTTTTTGCGTATTCAATTATCCACGAGCATATCTGGTTGCCGAACAAATTATAAAAATTCACCGTCGGATACAGTTTTTCTATCTTTCGGAATATTTCACGTTTCGGCAGTTTGTCGCCTCCGACCAAAACAAGACAGGTAGAAAGATGCGGTTTTTCAATATATTTTCTTAGAAGTTCGTCCTGTGACTCAAGAAGTTTATGAATATTTTTTATAACGACCATTTTTTTGACAGATATAAAAGGCAAAGAATCGGCGGAAGAAAGAGCGTTTTCAAGTATAACATTTTTTTCTGTTGTTCCCGCAGGAGATTCAGATTGTTTTTCATTTTTGTTCGGAATGTGAAACACACTGTAATTTAAATCATGCATATCAGGTTCAATTAAAATATTTTCCAGCCGGGTTACCGTTTCATCTTTAAGATAATCCTCAATGCCGTAGAAAAGATAAACCGGCGAAACATCCGATTTTTTCAGCGTTCTAAATTTTGATTTTAATTCGTAATACTTAAAGGAAGGCATAAAAATTATTCTGTTTTCGGCGGGACTTTTTTGTCGCTAATGCCTGTTACTGCCCCGAAACCCGCAATTGTTCTTTTAAGTAAATTTCTGGAAAGTTTCTCCCAGATTATTTCTCTTGCCTCTTCTTCTGTTATTCCGCCCGGAATATTGGCAACAAAAAATCTATAATTGCCTTCAAGATTTTTTTCCTGCCAGACCACTTCGTTTTTTATCCTGTCAACAAGCATTATATCAACCAGTATCCAAAGTTTATATTCTTTTACGACATGATTTTCGTCGTAAGTCAGCGGCTCTAAAACATATCTTGTAATTTCTCCGCGCAAAATACCGTCTGCTTCCATCTGATTAACAACTTCTAACCTTCCGTCTCTGATAAATTCATTTGTAGCGGCGAGTGTTAATTTTTCCTCCATTCCGTAATATACGGTTGAATTTTTGAATGTTTCAATTGCCACCTTTCTTATGTTTTGAGGTAGTTGCTGCGGTGCCGGTGTATATTGAGAAGCGCACCCAAAAAAGGCAGGTAAAAGGTAAAAGGTAAAAGGTAAAAGGTAAAACCACTTCCCACTTCCCACTTCCCACTTCCTGGTTTTAAACATTTCATCCTCCTATGACGATATTTAACAATTTTTTCGGAACAAATATCGTCTTTATAATTTTTTTATTTTCAAGATATTTTTTGATTTTATCATTGGATTTGGCAATTTCCAAAATTTCTTTTTCGCCGGTCTCAGTTTTAATTTCAATCTGCCCTCTCAATTTACCGTTTATCTGAACTGCTATTATAATTTTTTCCTGAACAAGTTTTGTCTCGTCCCAGACGGGCCATTTTTCTTTCAAAATTGATTCATTGTTTCCGAGTATCTGCCACATTTCTTCGCAGATGTGAGGAGCAAACGGAGAAAGTAAAATCACGAGCATTTTAACGGAATTTTTTAATTGTTGAGAATTGAGTGTTGAATGTTGAACGGTAATTTCATTGTAGAATTCCATAATTGCCGCTATTGCCGTGTTGAAATGGAACTCTTCGCGAATATCCCCCGTTACTTTTTTTATCGTAAGATGTTTGATTCGTTCAAGATTTTCACTGGTATCCGTCCCGCCGGAATGTCCTTTTAACTGCCCGACAAGTTTGTAAATTTTATTCAAAAATCTGAAACTGCCGGCAACGCCCTCGTCGGACCAGTCCAGATCCCTTTCAGGCGGCGCGGCAAAAAGCACGAATAATCTTGCCGTGTCGGCGCCGTATTTTCCGACCATATCGTCAACGGAAACCACATTGCCTTTTGATTTTGACATTTTAAAACCATCTTTAACTACCATTCCCTGACAGAGAAGATTTTTGAACGGTTCACCGCAATCCAAAAGTCCCAAGTCCCGCAGTGCCTTCGTATAAAATCTTGAATATAAAAGATGCAGAACTGCGTGTTCAATTCCGCCGATATACTGGTCAACCGGCATCCAGTAAGAAACATTTTTTTTGTCAAACGGAAATTTATTTTGTTTCGGGTCGCAATATCTTTCAAAATACCATGATGAATCAACAAATGTGTCCATAGTGTCCGTTTCCCGCCGTGCGTCTCCCTTACATTTCGGGCATTTACATTTTGTAAAACTTTCTGATTTAGCAAGCGGGTTGCCTTCTCCGGTGAATTTCACATCCATAGGTAATAAAACAGGTAAATCCTTTTCCGGTCCGGGAACCGTCCCGCATTTTTCGCAATAAATTATCGGTATAGGCGTTCCCCAATATCGTTGGCGGGAAATAAGCCAGTCGCGGAGTTTGTAGTGAACGACCCTTTTTCCCAGTTTTTTTTCTTCTACATAATCGGAAATTTTTGAAATTGCTTCTTTTGAATTCAAATCATTGAATTGCTGCGAGTTAACCATTATGCCTTCATCGGTAAATGCCTGTTCTAAATCGGGATTTGAATTATTGGGATTTGATATTACTTGTTTTATCGGTATATTATATTTTTTTGCGAATTCAAAATCCCGCTGGTCGTGGGCAGGCACGCACATTATTGCGCCGGTCCCGTATTCCATCAAAACAAAATTGCTGACATATATCGGGATTTCCTCGCCGGTTAAGGGATTTATGGCATATTTACCGAGGAAAACGCCTTCCTTTTCTTTGTCTTCCAAACGAGTAATTCTTTTTTGAACAACTATTTTATTGATAAACTTTTTTATTTCTGTTTCTTTTTCCGTCCCTTTTACAAGTTCAATAACAAGCGGATGCTCGGCGGCAAAGGTCATGAAAGTAACGCCATAAAGCGTGTCGGGCCGGGTCGTAAATATTTCTATTTTTTGAGCGGAGTTTTTTACCGGGAAAATCACCGAAAGTCCCTCGGACTTGCCAATCCAGTTCCGCTGCATTATTCTGACTCTTTCGGGCCAGCCGGTCAATCCGTCTAAATCTGCAAGCAGTTCTTCTGCATAATCCGTGATTTTATAAAACCACTGTTCAAGATTTTTTACTTCAACTTCTGACTCACACCGCCAACATTTTCCGTCAATAACCTGTTCATTCGCCAGCACCGTTTCACATTTCGGGCAGAAATTTGTCGGAGCAAGTTTTTTGTATGCCAAGCCCTTCTCGTAAAATTTTGAGAACACCCACTGGTTCCATCTGTAATATTCCGGTTTGGATGTGACGACAAGCCGGTCCCAGTCATAAGAAAGCCCGAGTTTTTTCTGCTGTTCTGTCATTGTTTTGATACATTCATCCGTCCATTTATCCGGATGGATTTTATTTTTTATAGCGGCATTTTCTGCAGGTAAACCGAATGCGTCGTAGCCCATAGGATATAAAAGATTGTAGTTGTTCATTCTTAAAAATCTTGCGAGGGTGTCGCCGATAACATAATTTCTTGCGTGTCCCATATGGAGTTTGCCCGACGGGTAAGGAAACATCTCAAGCAGATAAAACTTTTTTTTGTCTGAAATCTCTGTTGACTTGAAAAGTTTTTTCTCTTCCCAGTATTCCTGCCACTTTTTTTCTATAGTTTTGAAGTCGTAAGACATAAATTTAAGTCGTCATTGCGAGGAACGAAGCGACGAAGCAATCTCGCCGTAAAACAAGATAGCCACGAGCCAATAAATTGGCTCTCGCAATGACATCTTTGTTGTTTAATTATACTATAATTTCCCAAAATTGGCAATAAAAAAAGCGACCTATTCCCAAAAGCCGCTTTTTTATATGAAAATTTTTTGATGTCATTGCGAGTGAAACGAAGCAATCTCGGTTTACGCTCGGAATGACCATACAGGTCACTCCGCAATCTCAAACTCTTTTAATTACCTCCGTCCCGATTATTTTTTTCCCATTATTTTTTCGGGTATAATTCCTAAATTTACAAGAATTACTCCGATATCTGCGCAAGCATTACCTCGTTCATCACTATTTATATAATCACTAAAAAGTATTTCATTACTATCTCTTTTAACAATTTTTAATCTATTTGGGTATTGCGCTACAAAAATATAATCTGCTGTTGTTTTACTATAAACTTCAACGATGTCTCCAATCTGTGATACACTTTCGCCTTTAACCCCCGAACCAGTTACTGCCCCTAATACGCCTGTGTCAGGATTCCATCCCGTTTGCTTAACATTTGCTTTGGTTGTCTGAGTTATCATTGCTGGTCTTTCTATAACCTTAACTCTATTCTCTATCAATGCTTGTGTCACTTCGTCAGCAACTTCTAAATCTTTTTTATCCATAGTTGCTGGAATAACTGTAACCACCGGATTTTTAGGGACATCTCTGAGAACAATAAAACGGGTAGTAGCACATCCAAACAGCAAAACTGCAAAAATAAACAACAAAAACTTTTTAAGCATAAATTCTCCCACGGGCGTGCATTATTTTTGGCTTTAAGGAAAGGCTTAAAAATTTTATAAAAAACTAATCAATAAACTTCGTCGTGTGAACCGATTTCTATAAGAAAAATATCATCTTCTTTTTGTTTCTTACTTTTTACAAAATCAAATATAATACGGATATTGTAACCAACACTACAAGCCCAGTTGCTTGATAGTTTTCCTTTAAGTTTATGTGTTTCTAATTGAGGAATAAACGGATTTTCAACAAGTAATTCCAGCGTTTTTTCTATATCTTTTTGCGAGTCAGGATGTTTGCGAAGAAATTTTTTCAACGCTCTTATAAAAGTATTGCTCCAAACAAGTGTACGCATTATGATATTTCTCTCATCAGTTCTTTTACTGTTCCCCGCCTAATCTTACCGGCAGAAAATTCTTTTCTTGCTTTTTTAATATTTTGTGCAATTTTTTCTCTGCGATGTTCCAATAACCGATGCCGCACAATATCAATAATGGACTCCTGCTGTTCCTCCGGAAGCGAATCAATTATATCAACTGCTTTTTGGAAAGTTATTGTTTGCCCGTTTGACATTTTATCTACCTCCTGTTTTTCACAAATTTTCCCATGCTTTGTCTTCTTCAGATTTTAGCCAGTCCTTTTTTAGCGAAGTTATACTCAAAATAGCAGTGTCCTTTTGTTTTTTATTTTTTATTTTTGATTTTAAGAAACGAATAAAATCCAATGCCTCATCAATCAAAGGTTCAGGTATCCGATTAATCTCGCTTAATAGCAGTTCTTTGCTACTCATATTTTTTTACCTCCTGCCTAATTTATAACACAAAATAAATTTTTTGTCAAGTTATATTTTCCGCACTGCTTTTACGAAAGACAGCATCTTGTCATAGTCCTTGCGGGTGGGCATGCGTTCTATTCCCGAGCAGACATCCACTGCAAAGGGCTCTACTTTTTTTATTGCTTCCGATACGTTTTCCGGCGTCAGTCCGCCGGATAAAAACACAGGTTTGCCGAGTTTTTTTACCTCAACCGCCAAATCCCAGTTAAACGTCTGTCCCGTCCCGCCCAATAAATCCTCAACAAAAGTATCAAGCAGAAAGTAGTCAACATTTTCATATCGGAACATTTGTCCACTTTGAAAATTTTCCCCGATACGAAATGCTTTTATTATCTGCGGTTTGCCTTCCCATAGAGTATTAGACGGAACAGACCCCGAAATTTTTTCTCTCAATTCCGCACAGTATTCCGGCGTTTCATTCCCGTGAAGTTGAACTGCATTTAGCTGAACTTTTTTTATAACTTTCAGTATCGTCTCAATTTCATCGTCCACGAAAACACCTACAGATTTTACAAATTCCGGCAGCGCCGCCGTTATTTTTTTCGCCATATCAGCCGAGATTTTCCGCGGGCTGTTTTTATAGAAGTTAAGCCCGATAAAATCCACGCCGGCATTTGCCGCCCAAAGCGCATCTTTTTCGTTTGTAATTCCGCAGATTTTTATTTTTGTCATTTTATGTCGGGCAGTTCTCCCAGCGCTTTTTTGATTTCTTCCTCAGGAAGTTCATAGTCCTCAAGTTTCCCTGAAAGGAATTTATCATATGACGCCAAGTCAAAGTGTCCATGTCCGGAAAAATTGAACACTATGCATTTTTCCTCTTTTGTTTCGCGGCATTTTATCGCTTCGTCAATAGCGCATTTTATAGCGTGCGCCGTCTCGGGAGCCGGCAGAATCCCTTCCGTTTTTGCAAAAGTCAGCGCTGCTTCAAAAACCGGATTCTGAGGATACGCGACGGCTTCAATGATTTTTTTATTGAGCAACAACGAAACTAACGGCGACGCACCATGATATCGCAACCCTCCCGCGTGAATAGCCGGAGGAACGAATGAATGTCCCAGTGTGTACATCATCATAAGCGGAGTCAGTTTCGCGATGTCGCCGTGGTCGTATCTGAACGGTCCTTTCGTGAGAGTGGGACAGGATGTCGGTTCCACCGCAATCATCCTTATATTTTTACCTTTGAGTTTTTCAGGGACAAACGGGAATACAAATCCTCCGAAATTACTCCCGCCTCCGACACAGGCAATTAAAATGTCCGGACTTTTCTCTCCTGCTATTTTTAACTGTTTCTGCGTCTCAAGTCCGACGATTGTCTGATGCAAAATTACATGATTTAACACACTGCCGAGCGCATAGTTGGTATCGTCGTGTGTTGCAGCGTCTTCCACTGCTTCGGAAATTGCAATTCCGAGTGAACCCGGCGAATCAGGATTTTTTGTAAGGACTACTCTTCCCGACTGTGTTAAATTGGTCGGTGAAGAAAAAACTTTACCGCCCCAAACCTGCATCATGAATTTTCTGTAAGGTTTCTGGTCGTAAGAAACCTTAACCATATACACGGTGCATTCAAGTCCGAAAAGATTACAGGCAAATGATAGCGCACTCCCCCATTGTCCCGCACCTGTTTCCGTTGCCAGACGTTTTACGCCTTCTTTTTTGTTGTAATATGCCTGAGCAACGGCAGTATTGGGTTTATGGCTTCCCGCCGGCGAAACCGACTCATTTTTGAAATAAATTCTTGCCGGTGTTTTTAGATATTTTTCAAGCCGTCTTGCGCGTTGCAAAGGCGAAGGTCTCCAAAGTTTATAAATATCAAGAAGTTCGTCGGGAATTTCTATCCATCTTTCCTGCGAGACCTCCTGTTTTATTAACTCCATCGGAAAAATCGGAGCCAAATCCTGCGGTCCTACCGGCGTCCCGTCCGGCTTTATCGGCGGTTTCAACGGCTCCGGTAAATCCGCCTGAACATTGTACCACTTTTGAGGCAATTCCGATTCCGACAGTAAAATCTTCACATCATCCATAAAACCCTCCCCACAATAATAAATCTACAATTGTATTTTTTATATCCTGCGACTTCATCAGATATTCACCGATAAGAACTGCGTTTATTCCGCTCCTTTTCAGTTTTTCAATATCCTGTTTTGTTTTTATTCCGCTTTCTGAAATAATGATTTTATCGCCGGGAATTTTTTCTCTCAAATTTAATGTCGTATTTAAGTCAACTGTCAAATCGGAGAGATTTCTGTTATTAATACCGATAATTTTAGCATCCGTATTCAATACAATTTTTAATTCTTCTTCCGTATGAATTTCAACTATTGCCGAAAGATTCAGGTCATTTACTATTTTAAGAAATTTTTTTATTTTTTCAATATCTAAAATCGCCGCGATAAGAAGAACTGCATCGGCACCGAAATATCTTGACTCGTAAATTTGGTATTCGTCAACAATAAAATCTTTTCTTAAAATGGGAAGTTCCGAAACCTGCCTTACAAGGTCAATGTGGAAAATATCGCCCTGAAAATATTTTGTTTCGGTTAGAACGGAAATAGCATCGGCATTTGCTTCTTCATACTGTTTTGCGATTTCCTTAACATCAAAATTTTCAACGATTTCACCTGCAGACGGTGATGCTTTTTTTATCTCGGCAATTAGGTTGATACGATTTGGTTTAGAAATTGCCGACTTAAAATCACGCGGCTCCGGCATTTTTTCTATATCAGACCAGATTTTTTCAATAGGTAACTGCTCTTTTCTGTGAGCAAGTTCTAACTTTTTATATTCAACGATTTCGTCAAGAATTGTCATTTTTTTATCCATTTAATCTGGAGCGAAGCAAGAAATTTGTAAGGAACCTTGAGGAGCGACTACGCTTTCAAGAGCGACGAACAGAGCGAAATCCGACAGGGCGGTCGGATGAGCGTTTCCGACAAATTTACTTGCAAGCGATATTTTTTCCGCAATGTTTTTTCAACTCCTCTAATTTTTTAAGTGCCTTGCCCAAATCAATTGACCTTTCCGCAAGTTCTATTCCTTCTTTGAAACTTTTTGATTTTCCCGCTGCCGTCAAAACCGCCGCTGCATTTAACAGGACGATATCCCGTTTCGGACCCTTTTTCCCTGAAAGTATATCCAAAATTATTTTTGCGTTTTCTTTTGCGTTGCCGCCGGCAATATCGTCAATGCTTGCTTTTTTTAGTCCGAAGTCCTCCGGCTTTACCGTGTATGTTTTTATCACGCCGTTTTTTAATTCCGAGATTTGGGTTTTACCCGTTATGGAAATTTCATCAATTGCGTCAATCCCGTGCACCACATAAGCGCTTTTTGAACCGAGATTTTTCAGAACGAAAGCAACCGTTTCCGTTAAATCCGGAGAATAAACACCGAGTACCTGCGCGTTTGCACCTGCAGGATTTGTTAATGGTCCTAAGATATTGAAAATTGTTCTAATGCCGATTTGCCTTCTTGGTCCAATCGCAAATTTCATAGCGGAATGTAAAAGCGGAGCATATAAAAAACCAATGCCTATTTTATTTATGCATTCCTCAACTTTTTCAGGAGGTAATTCAAGATTTATTCCAAGTTCTTCAAGGACATCGGCGCTCCCGCATTTTGACGAAACGGCGCGGTTTCCGTGTTTTGCCACCACCACTCCTGCTCCCGCAACCACAAACGCCGTCGCAGTGGACACATTAAATGTCTTGGTTTTATCCCCGCCCGTTCCGCAGGTGTCAACAATCGTTTCCCAGTCAATATTTATTTCGTCCTTGTCTATATCAACCGCATGTTTTTTTACAACTATTTTTGTGGCGTGTTCACGCATCACCTTTGCACAACCGGTAATCTCGTCAATCGTCTCGCCTTTCATTCTCAAAGCGGTGATGAATGATGCAATCTGCGACTCCGTTGCCTGACCCGTCATAATTTCAGTCATAACATCACTGGATTCTTTTTCAGTTAAATTTTCTCTCTGAACAACTTTCGCAATCGCTTCTTTAATCATAAAACCATCTCCATCAAAAATTAAGTGCCTTTTCGCATAACATCCGCGTGTATGCGATGTTAAGTGAAGTTGCGCACGATATTTTGAGATTCTTTTAAAACTGTTTTGGCCAATGTTCTTTCGTTCTTCGTCGTTGAATGAAAATGTATTTCTGTCTGATATTTAGGCCATTGATGATATTGTTTCCGGAAAAAATAGACGATTTCTGCCTCAACAGCTTCAACAGATACATCATTATTAAACATCCAAATAACTAAACAATGATCCCCGTTTTCTTTTAGCCATTTATAACCATGATAGCCGCTTTTGTGATTTGGTTTATATCTGAGCCGTGATATTATCGGTTGTTTAGTGATGCCAATATAATGAATAAGTCCATTTTTTCCCAAGAGATATATTTTATTGCTCTTTTTTGTCACAGGAGAAACGAAGTGATTAGTTCCGTCTTTGGCCAAAACAGAAATAATTTCATTTGATTTAACCTTTATGCGATAAATAAATTTCATAATATAGTGTACAATTTTACTTAACTTTTTAGTATTTCTAATTTAACTCCAAAAAGTTTTTTAATAATTTTTTTCCGGGTTTTGTTAAAATTGACTCCGGATGAAATTGAATTCCTTCCACCGGTTTTTGCGAATTTATCAGGCGGATTCCCATTATTTCGCCGTCTTTCGTCCATGCGGAGATTTCAAGACATTTCGGCAGTGATTTTTTTTCAACTAAAAGCGAATGGTATCTTGTCGCTTCAAACGGATTTTTTAGTCCCTTGAAAATTGTTTTGCCGTCGTGATAAATTAAAGATGTTTTACCGTGCATCAATTTTTTTGCGTGAATTATTTTTCCGCCGAACGCGGCGCCGATTGACTGATGTCCGAGACATACGCCAAGAATAGGAATAATGCCTGAAAAATGTTTTACGATTTCAACGGAAATGCCGGCTTCTTTCGGCGTGCAGGGTCCCGGAGAAATAACGATATGCGTTGGGTTAGACTTTTCAATTTCAGAAAGTGTGATTTTGTCGTTCCTGAAAACTTTTATGTCCGGATTCAATTCTCCGAGATACTGGACCAGATTGTAAACAAACGAATCATAATTATCAATGACTAATATCATAAAACCTCTTTATCACAGAGCGAAGCAAGAAATTTTTGAAGAGCCTCAATTTGCGACTTATTCTTTCCAGGAGCAAATTGCAGAGCGAGTTCTGACGAGCGTCTCAAAAAAATTTGCTTGCAAGCGGCTACCAGCCCGATACAACTTTATTCGCAGCCATTTCTATCGCTTTAAGAGTGCCTTTTGCTTTGTTAAGAGTTTCTTCGTATTCTTTTTCGGCAACGGAGTCCGCGACAATTCCCGCCCCGGCCTGAATATACGCCTTTTTTCCTTTCATAATTATCGTTCTGATGTTTATCGCAAAATCCATATTACCGTTGAAATCAAAATATCCCACAGCGCCCGCGTAAAGCCCTCTTTTGGTGGGTTCAAGTTCTTCAATTATTTCCATCGCCCTGATTTTGGGAGCCCCCGTTACCGTTCCCGCCGGAAACGTTGCTTTTAATAAATCAAAGGCGTCCGACGCCGGTTTTAATTTGCCTATAACATCTGACACAATATGCATTACATGTGAATATTTTTCTACCGTCATAAACTTTGTAAGTTTTACGCTGTTAAATAGGCAGACCCGCCCAAGGTCGTTTCTTCCCAAATCAACAAGCATTAAATGTTCTGCTTTTTCCTTTTCATCAGTCAAGAGTTCATTTTGAAGTTTTTTGTCTTCCGCTTCATCTTTTCCTCGAGGTCTTGTTCCCGCGATAGGTCTTAAGTTAGCGATATTGTTTTCAAGACGCACCAGAATTTCCGGCGAAGCGCCGATGATTTTCACATCAGGGAGATTAAAATAATACATATACGGCGAAGGATTCAAGATGCGCAGTGCCCTATAAATTTCAAACGGCTCGCCGGAAAAGGTCGCCTCAAGTCGCTGTGATAAAACGGTCTGAATAATGTCGCCGTCTTTAATGTATTTTTTTGCTTTCTCAACCATTTTCAGAAAATTTTCTTTTTTGATGTTTGATTTAATGCTTCCCGACTTGGATTGAACCGTCTTTATTAAAATGGGTTCCGAAAGTTTTTTTGCAATTTCATCAATTTCGTTGCAGGCAGTTTTGTAAGCGGTTTTTTCAGACGGATTTATCAGTCGGATTATTTTTAATTTTTGCCGCAAATGGTCAAAAACCACGATAATTTTCGGAAAAATAAAATACAGTTCGGGAAGCGACAATCCCTTTCTGTTGAGGTCGGGTATTTTTTCAATATTTTTTACATAATCATAAGCGATATATCCGATAGCGCCTCCGGAAAGGCGCGGCAGCGATTTATCATGCAAAATTTTATTTTCCGCCAAAACGGATTTGAGATATTCCAGAGGATCGCCCGTTTTTATATTTTTTTTTCCGCTTGCAGTTTTTATTTTTATAAATTTATCCTTGCTTTCAAAAACTAATGACGGCGACAAAACCAGGAAAGAATATCTTGCGAATTTTTCTGTCCCCTCCACGCTTTCAAGCAGACAGGACGGAAAATCCCGTCCCAGTTTCAAATATGCGGAAACCGGCGTCTCGCCGGCAGCGGAAATTTCTTTCCAAAGTTGCACGGTGTAGCCGTTTTTGATAAGTTCTTCAAACTTTTTTTTGTTCGGATAAAACATCAGAATTTAATAATTCTTCCTTTTATGAAATCTTTGTGTATAAAATAAATATGCTCACCGGTTTTCGGGTCTAACCACTCGCGTGAATCATTTGATTCGTCGCGATTGTCTCCGAGGACAAAAAAACAGTTTTCTGGAATTTTTAAGTCGGTAATTTTATCGCCTTTAAGTATTTCGTCGGGACGGGTATGCATCGCGTAAGGTTCATCCAACTTTTTGCCGTTAAGAAAAACATTTTTATTTTCTATCGTCACCATTTCGCCGCCTCCGGCAATAATTCTTTTTACGAGGTCTTTTTCATCCGTTACAGGCGATTTAAAAACTATAATTTCCCCATTTTGCGGCTGTCTGAAATTGTATGTTATTTTGTCAACGAAAAAATGGTCGTTTATCTGCAAAGTGGGAAGCATTGAATCGGATGCGATGTAAATTCCCTCAAATACAAAAGTTCTTAAAACCAGCGCAATAAATACGGCAATAAAAACAAGCCATAAAAGTCGTTTCATTTTTTGTACACTTTTTTCGGGTCAAATACTTTTTTTAATGTGATTTTTCCTTTTTCTGTCCTGTAAAAACAGGAATTGTACCCGTTATGGCACGCCGCCCCTTTGGGTTCAACAAGTATCAAAAGCGTATCCGCATCGCAGTCAACAAAAATTTTTTTCACTTTTTGGACATTGCCGGATTCCTCGCCTTTCATCCAGAATTTTTTCCTGCTTCGTGAGTAAAACCATGTTTTTCCGGTTTTTAGCGTGCGCATTACAGATTCCGCATTCATATAAGCCAGCATAAGAACTTCTTTTGTTTTTGCATCCTGAATGATTGCAGGTATCAAACCATTTTTGTCAAATTTTAACTTTAACATATTCTTATTGCAACTCCTTTTTTTGAAAGATATTTTTTTAGTTTTTTTATTGATAGTTCTTTGTAATGAAAAAGCGACGCCGCCAGCGCCGCATCTGCTTTGCCGTTTGTAAATGCTTCATAAAAATGTTCTTTTGTTCCCGCGCCGCCGGATGCAATTACAGGAATTTTTACCGCTTCGGAAATTTTACGGGTTAATTCTATATCATAACCGTTCTTCATACCGTCTTTGTCCATACTTGTCAATAGAATTTCGCCTGCGCCGAGTTTTTCAACTTTTTTTGCCCACTTGACTGCATCAATGTTCGTCGGTTTTCTCCCTCCGTAAGTGTATACTGCCCACTTATTTTGAGCACATTTTTTGGCATCTATCGCAACAACCACGCACTGACTTCCGAATTTTTTTGCGGCGGCATTTATGAATTCCGGATTTTCAACTGCGGCCGTATTTATTGAAATCTTGTCTGCGCCTGCTTTTAACATCTCCCGTATGTCGTCCAAATTCCTAATGCCGCCTCCGACGGTCAATGGCATAAAAATATTTTCAGCAGTTTTTTTTACAACATCAATTATTGTTTTTCTTTTTTCGTGCGAAGCAGTTATATCAAGAAAAACAATCTCGTCAGCGCCTTCCTTATCATATCTCTTTGCAACCTCAACCGGGTCGCCTGCATCCCGTAGATTCAAAAATTTCGTTCCTTTTACGACCCTGCCGTTTGCAACGTCCAAACATGGTATTATTCTTTTTGTTAGCATACATTTTAATCAGAGCGAAATCCGACAGGGCGGTCGGATGAGCGTTTCCGACAAATTTACTTGCGAGCGATTTTTATTGCTTCATCAAGTTTTATTGAATCGTTGTAAAGCGCTTTGCCGATAATCATCCCCGCCACGCCAAACTTTTCAAGTTCCGATATTTTTTTCACATCTTCAATTGTAGAAACTCCGCCGGATGCAATTATAGATAATCCGCTTTTGCATAGTTTTTTAATGCCTTCTATATTTGGACCTTCCATCATACCGTCTTTTTTTATATCGGTTGTTATAATTTCTTTAACACCCATATCTGCCATGTTTTTTGCAAATTCCAAAGCATCATATTGAGTTATCTCTTTCCAACCGCCGACCGCTATTTTATCGTCATAAACATCTATTGCAAGAATAATTTTTTCCTTATATTTTTTCACTGCCTCTTTTACCATATCAGGGTTGAAAACTGCAACTGTGCCGAGAATTATTTTATCAATCCCCAAATCTGCAATTTTTTCTATCGTCTCAATTTTTCTAATTCCGCCGCCGAATTCCAGTTCAACGGAAACTGTCTTTTTTATTTTTTTAAGTATGGATAAATTCTGCGGGGTCCCTGCAAAAGCACCGTCCAAATCAATTATGTGAATCCGTTTAGCGCCCTGTGTCATAAACATTTTTGCAATGAAAATAGGATCTTTTGAATAGATTGTCTCCGCTTCAAATTTACCCTGAGTAAGCATTACGCAGTTTCCGCCCCTGATATCAATTGCCGGTATAATCAACATAATTTTTTAGAAGTTTAAGCCCGTTCTTCTGACTCTTCTCCGGATGAAATTGAGTCGCAAATATATTTTTGCAAAAAACCGAGGAAGCAAAATTTATTCCGTAATTTGTTGTTGTTGCTATAATTTTTTTATCTTTTGGCGCAACATAAAAAGAGTGCACAAAATAAAAATAAGAGTTGTCCGTGACGCCGTCAAAAATTTTATTTTTTTTATTTTTCATTTTTAATTGTTTTACAGTGTTCCACCCCATATGAGGGATTTTTAAATTATGTTTGTATGAAAATTTTCTAACTTTGCCATGAAAAATTCCAAGTCCGCGGCAGTTTCCCTCCTCACTTTTTTCAAAAAGAATCTGCATCCCAAGACATAATCCCAAAAATGGTTTCCCGTCTGATATAATATTTTTTACGGTTTCTATGAGATTTAATTTTTTAAGATTTGTCATTGCAGCCGAAAACGAACCCACGCCGGGAAGCACAACCAATGATGCTTTTAGAATTTTTTTTCTATCGGAAGTTATGACCGCTTTTTTACCGATATATTCAAATGCTTTTTGAACGCTTCTTAAATTTCCCATCCCGTAGTCAATTATAGTTATCATAATAATTTTTTTGTGGACGGTATTCCCCTAATTTTTTTGTTAATTTTAACTGCTTGCTGGAGCGCTTTTGCAAAACCCTTGAAAATGGATTCGGCTATGTGATGGTTGTTTTTTCCTGTGTGGTTTTTTATGTGGAGGTTCATTCCACAGGACGATGAAACTGCTCTGAAAAACTCGGAAAGTAGTGAATAATCAAAATCTACGGATTTTCTGAATTTGACATCAAACGAAAAATAAGTTCTTCCCGACAAATCAATTGCGACATAACTTAACGCCTCATCCATAGGGAGTAAAAAGTTTCCATACCTTGTTATGCCGGTTTTTTTTCCGAGCGATTTTTTTATGGCTTCACCGAGCACAATTCCTAAATCCTCAACAAGATGATGGTTGTCAACTTCCGTGTCGCCGTTTGCTTTTATTTCTAAATTAATCAGCGAATGCTTTGAAAAAAGCGAAAGCATGTGGTCTATAAACGGAATTGTCGTTTTTATTTTGTAATTTCCGTTTCCGTCCAAATTAAGCAAAAGTTTTATATCCGTTTCTGCAGTTTTTCTTTTTATACCCGTTTTTCTCACTTTTCCTCCAGTGCTTTCTTAAGTTTTTTAATTATTTTTTCTTCTTCGTCGGTTAAAATGCTCTCTCCGGCAAGTGAAAATTTGCCTTTTGTCGCTTCTTCAATAAGTATCAAAAGTAGTTCTATCTCCCGATTAGTTAAGTCAACGGTCATTTTCTTATTTTAATTGATTTTGCGTGTTCAAACAATCCTTCCATTTGGGCAAGTTTCATTATTTCTTTTGCCGCTTTTTTTAATGCCGATTTTTCATACCTGATAACCGACGATGATTTAAGAAAGTCATAGACGGACAAACCCGCTGAAAATCTTGAAGTGCCGTTTGTCGGTAAAACGTGGCTCGGTCCTGCAAAATAATCTCCGACTGCAACAGGCGAATAATTTCCAATAAATACCGCCCCGGCATTTCTGATTTTTCGCGAAACATTATCGGCATTTTTTGTCATAATTTCAATATGTTCGGGTGCAACTTCGTTTGCGATTTTTATTGCCTGCTCTATATTTTTTACCCGGATAATTTTTATTTGTGTTTTGTATTTAGATATTTTATTTTTTACAATTTTTGATAGTTTTCCCGAGACCGAAATCAACGTCGCTCTTGCGTTTTTATCATGTTCACATTGTGCAGTTAAGTCGGAAATAATAAAATCCGGATTTGCAGTGTCGTCTGCGATTATCAAAACTTCCGACGGACCTGCAAGCATATCAATACCGACATCGCCGAAGACCTGCCTTTTTGCCAAAGTTACAAAAACATTGCCGGGACCTACAATTTTATCAACTTTAGGAATCGTTTTTGTTCCGTAAGCAAGTGCAGCAATCGCCTGAACTCCGCCGACCCGGTAAATTTCATCAACGCCGCAAATTTTTGCCGTCGCAATGACCTCTTTTGTCAAATTTTTCGGCGGACTAACCACAACAATTTTTTTAACCCCCGCGATTTTTGCCGGAATCGCCGTCATCAAAATCGTAGAAGGATAAGAAAATCTTCCGCCCGGGACATAAATTCCTACCTTTTCTATCGGATTAAAAATATGTTTAAGTATTATTCCGTTTTTTTTAATAACGGTGGATTTCGGGAGTATTTTCTTTTGAAAAATTTCTATATTTTTTTTTACCTGTTTAACAGCACTTAAAAAATCTTTATCGGCATTTGCTACAGCATTGTCAATTTCCTTTTCAGAAATCTTGAAATCATTCGGCGAAAGTTCAATGCCGTCATATTTTTTTGTGAAATATGAAATGGCATCGTCCCCCTCAATTCTTACTCTGTCAATTACGTTTTTTACGATATTAACCATATAGTGCAAGTATATTAAATTTTACCTTAATTATCAACCCGTTTTATGTCAGCACCAAGTTTTTTCAATTTTCTAACGATGTTTTCATATCCGCGGTCAAGATATTCAAGACCGGTAATTTCGGTTCTTCCTTTTGCAGAAAGTCCGGCAAGTATAAGTGCGGCTGCTGCCCTTAAATCGGATGCGACAACTTTTGCTCCGGTAAGATTTTTAACGCCTTTGACAATTGCCGTATTTCCTTTTATTTTTATATCCGCTCCCATTTTGATAAACTCTGCTACCGCCTGAAGCCGATTTTCAAAAATGGTCTCAGTAATAATGCTTTCGCCTGAAGCGATTGACATCAATGCCATCCACAGCGGTTGTAAATCAGTTGCAAATCCGGGATATACCTGCGTTTCAGCATCTACGGATTTTATTTTTCTTGAACCCGTAACTCGTAAAATTTTATTTACTGTTGATATTTTTATGCCGGCAAGTTTTATCTTTTCAATCAGCGATTCATTGTGTTCAAAAATAGCATTAGATATTTTTATATCGCCTGATGTTATAGAAGATGCTATGATAAATGTTCCTGTTTCAATTCTGTCCGGTATAATTTTATAACCTTCCGAACAACCCGTTAGTTTTCTTACGCCTTTGATTTCCAAAGTTTTACTTCCTATTCCTTTTATATCTGCCCCCATTTTTACAAGATAATTTGCTAAGTCGGTTATCTCAGGTTCAGTAGCGGCATTTTTTATTGTAGTTTTTCCGGAAATTACTGTTGCGGTCATCAAAAGATTTTCGGTTGCACCGACAGACGGAAAATCAAGAACAATTTGAGTTCCTTTTAATTTTTTCGCTGTAATTTTAACATTTCCGCCGGATACAAAATATTTTGCTCCTAATTTTGCTAAACCGTCAAGATGTATATTTATGGGTCGTATCCCGATAGCACAACCTCCGGGAAGCGGTATTTCGGCTTTTTTAAATCTCGCCAGAAGGGGACCCGCTACCAGGACAGATGCTCTCATTTTGCTTACAAGTTTATACGGGGCATCAGTTTGCAATTTGCCGTTGCCTGTTATTGTTATCGTATTTTTTTCTTTCTTTATTTTTTTACCGAGATGTTTTAACAGTGCGACAACGGTATTTATATCCTCAAGTTCCGGCACATTGTCAATAACACATTTACTGTCGGTAAGAAGTGTGGCTATAAGTATCGGTAGCGCGGCATTTTTTGACCCGCTTATTTTAACATCACCGCACAACCTCTTACCGCCGTTAATTACTATTTTGTCCATAAATCACTCTTTCCAAAGTAGAATAATCATTTACTACTTTTATGTTTTTGAATTTTTCCGCTTTCATCATTTTTTTTATTTTTTGCGAATGGTGATACCCTATTTCAAACATAAGAAACCCGTTTTTTTTTAGAAGTTTCCTGCTCATTGGAACAATTTTTTTGTAAAAGTTCAGTCCGTTTTTTCCTCCATCAAGTGCAATTTTAGGTTCGTGCTGTATTTCTTTCTGCAATTTTTTTATTTCCGAACTTTTTATGTAAGGCGGATTAGAAACGATTAAATCAAAAGAGGTTAGAGGGTAGAATAAGTCACTTTGTAAAAAAATTATTTTATCCGAAACGCCGTTTAATTTTGCATTTTTTTTAGCAACACGCAGTGCTTCTTTGGAAATATCAGTTGCAATTATTTTCGCGTTTGAAATATGTTTTGCGAGAGAAACTGCTATGTTTCCGGATCCGGTTCCAATATCCAATATGGTAAGCGGTGTAGTCGCAGGATTTATCCTGCGATAATTGGTAAGTAGTTTAATTGCTTCTTCAACCAGATTTTCGGTTTCCTGCCGCGGAATAAGAACATTTTTATTGACATAAAATTTAAGTCCCATGAACTCCGTCTCGCCGGTAATGTAAGCCGTAGGCAGTCCCTTCATTCTTTTATTCAACAATTTTTGATATGAATTTTTTTCACAGGTTTTTATATTTTTTTCGGAAAAATAAAATTCAGACGGTTCTAATTTTAGGCAGTGTTCCAGTAATATTTTTGCATCATTTAATTTTTTTTCGCCCAATTGTCCCTTTCCGTAATTAAAAAGTTCTGTCGGATTCATAAGAACTCCGCCTTTTTGAATTTTTCAACTATACCATCTAAATTACCGTCCATTATTGTTGATATGTTGTGAAAATTTTCGTTAATGCGATGGTCGGTGATTCTATCTTGCGGGAAATTATATGTTCTGATTTTTTCGCTTCTGTCACCCGTTCCGACCTGTTTTTTTCTTTCATCGGCAACTTTCTGCTGCCGCTGATTTTTTATTACATCATATATTCGGGCTTTAAGTATTTTCATCGCTTTTAATTTATTTTTTAACTGCGACCTTTCGTCCTGACATGCCACAACGGTATTGGTCGGAATATGTGTAATTCTTACCGCCGAATCAGTTTTTTGAAGATACTGTCCTCCGTGTCCGCCTGCACGATAAGTATCAATCCGCAAGTCGTTGGAATTTATTTCAACATCAACATCTTCCGGCTCAACAAGAATAGCGACGGTAACGGTTGATGTGTGAACCCGCCCGGATGCCTCGGTTTCCGGAACCCGCTGGACACGGTGTGTTCCGCTTTCATATTTTAAAAATCCGTAAGCACCGACACCTTCAACAGTAAAAATAATTTCTTTTGTGCCGCCTATTCCGGTTGAGTTTAAATATAGAACTTCCGTCTTAAAACTTTTTGATTGAGCATATCGTGTGTACATTCTGTATAACTCTGAAACAAAAAGTGCTGACTCGTCGCCACCTGCTGCCGCCCGTATTTCAATAATGATATTTTTTTTATCGAGAGGGTCTTTTGGTTTTAAGAGTTCTTCAAGTTCAGCAGTAAGCATCTTTTTTTTATTTTCAAGTTCAGAAAGTTCTAACTTAGCAAGTTCTGCCATTTCCAAATCGTCTGTTTTTAAAATTTCATCAAGGTGAGATATTTCTATTTCAATCTTTTTATAATTATTGAATTTTTCTATAAAAGGATATAACTCTTTTCTTTTTTTTGATAATTCGCGAAGTTTTGTGGAATCGTAATTTATCAAAGAATCTGATAGCGATTTTTCTATATCCGCATATTCCTTTTCAATATTTCTTAATTTTTCAATAATCATAAAGGATATTAAACCCTGCAATAAAATTGAAAAGGCAAAGAATCCCTTTTTAAGAATAACTTTGCCTTACAAATTTTTTTATAAAGTATCTACTTCTCTACCGTATCTTTTGGTTTCGTTTCTTTTTTAGCACTTCGCGGCATATCTGATTTTCTATCAAAATCCTTTTTAGGTATGTGTTTTGGAACTGCTTTTTTGATTTTTTTAAGCGGTTTAATTTTCATTACTACCGTTTTAGGTTTGCGTTTTATGGTTTTACCGCCGGTTGTTGAATACTTTGATAAAAATTTATCCACCCTGCCGGCAGTATCAACCAATTTCTGTTTGCCGGTAAAAAATGGATGACATTTTGAACAGATGTCTAATTTTATCTCCGGTTTTGTTGTCCTTGTGATAAAACTATTTCCGCAGGCACAGGTAACCTTACATTCCACATAATTCGGATGAATTCCTTCTCTCATTTTTTATACCTCACTTTTTGTAAACTTTGTTTATTATATAAAAATAATTCTAAAAGTCAAGAAAAATATTTTCCCAAATATTTTAACGGATTTACAGGTCTGTTATATTTCCTTACTTCAAAATGAAGATGCGGTCCAGTTGAATATCCTGTTGAACCCATTGAACCTATAATTTGCCCCGCTTTTACAAACTGTCCTTTTTTTACAAGATAAGAACGAAGATGACCATACTTTGTTGAAAATCCGTTTTTATGTATTATAGTTATTGTTTTTCCATAACCTGCCTTCCGGCCGGCGAATATAATTTTACCGTCGGAAGATGCTCTTATCGGCGCACCGTACCACCTTGCCAAATCCAAACCTTCGTGAAATCTTCTGTCTCTGAAAATGGGATGTCTTCTTAAACCAAATCTGCTTGTAATCCGGTAATTTAGCACGGGCCATAGAAAATCGGCGAAGTGAATTATGATGCCCGGAATAAAAATTTTATCCCCCACAATGGGTTCTTCAAAATCCTCAAAACCGTTTGCCAATAAAATTGTTTCGTCATTAATTTTATATTTTTTTGCAATCGTTTCAATCGTTTCGCCGGTTTTTACCGTGTGAATGTGCCCTCTTTTATTTATTACAAAAATTTTCTGTTCGGGTTTAAGAATTACATATTCAAGATTATTTATTCCTCTAATGGTGGAAACATCCGTGCCGTATTTTGCTGCGATTGTATTTATGTCCTCATTTTTTTTAACGGTATGATTTAAAATTACGGGTTCATCAAGTTGTTTAAGATATTCATAATCCGAATATTGCGGTTTTAAGTTGATAGATAAAAGTTCGTCGTAGGAAGGTTTTTTTAAAATCGCTGTAAGATTGAAAGTAAAAGCAGTCAGGAGAATAACAACAAGTAAAATTTTTCTGAGTAATTTCATTTTTTATTGCGAAAACTCCATTGATTTCAGAAAATCCTTGTTTGATTTTGTGGCGGATACTTTTTCCGTCAAAAGTTCCATCACTTCAACGGAAGAAAGCGGCGTCAAAACTTTCCGCAAAATCCAGACCTTGTTTAATTCTTCGGGACTAAGTAAAAGTTCTTCTTTTCGTGTTCCGGATTTGTTTATGTCAATTGCCGGAAAAATTCTTCTGTCTGCAAGTTTTCTGTCTAAATGAATTTCCATATTACCGGTGCCCTTGAATTCTTCAAAAATAACATCGTCCATTTTGCTTCCGGTATCAACAAGAGAAGTTGCAATTATTGTAAGAGAACCGCCCTCTTCAATGTTTCGCGCCGCACCGAAAAATCTTTTCGGTCTTTGAAGAGCGTTTGAATCAAGTCCGCCGGAAAGCACCCTGCCGGAAGATGGCTGAGCCGCATTGTAAGCCCGTGCTAAACGGGTAATGGAATCAAGTAAAATTACAACATCTTTTTTATGTTCAACAAGCCGTTTCGCTTTTTCAAGAACCATTTCTGCAACCTGAATGTGCCTGTCCTGCGGTTCGTCAAATGTTGATGCAATTACCTCCGCTTTAACGGAACGCTGCATATCGGTAACTTCTTCAGGTCTTTCGTCAATAAGAAGAACAATCAGATGAATTTCGGGATGATTGGTGGTTATTGAGTTTGCAATTTTTTGGAGAATTACTGTTTTTCCTGCTCTCGGCGGGGACACGATAAGTCCTCTCTGACCTTTGCCGATAGGTGTGAGCAAATCCATAAGCCGTGTTGTAATCTCATCCTTTTTTGTCTCAAGATTTATTTTTTGCTGAGGGTAAAGCGGGGTTAAGTTATCAAATAAAATACGCTCTCTGATTTTTTCAGGGTCTTCGGAATTTACCGCTTGAACTTTCAATAATGCCAAAAATCTTTCATTTTCTTTCGGTGGCCGAACTTCTCCGGAAACAGTATCCCCTTTTCTTAATGCAAACTTTTTTATCTGCGAGGGTGAGATGTAAATATCTTCAGGGCCCGGCAGATAATTTGAATTGGGGGATCGCAAAAAACCGAAGCCGTCAGGTAAGACCTCAAGTACACCCTCGTCAAACATAAGTCCGTTCTGGGTAATCTGTCCCTGCAAAATCTTAAACACCAGTTCCTGTTTTTTTAGTCCCGCAATGTCGTCAAGTTTTAATTGCTTTGCCAGTTCCGTCAATTCTGCGATGCTTTTTTTTGACAAGGCAGAAATATCCGTCTTGTTTGTCTGTTCCATTTTTTTCCTCCGGACTTAAATATAATAGATATGTGAAATTTTTAACATTGATTATCGGATTAGTATGGTTTTCATTTAATGATAGGATTTTTTGATTTGAACTCGGATGAGTTACCTCAACTTTTACTATTATACAAAAATTAAATTATTTTGTCAAGCATTTTTTTAACCTGAGAATTTATTTTTTTCCGCCGTAGTGATTCCGTATTTTTTATAGTGAAGTCGGCAAGTTTTATTTTTTCGCCCATCGGCATTTGTGATGCAATTCTTTTTATTGCTTCCGATTTTGTAAGTTTATCCCGTTTCATCAGGCGGCTTATCTGTTGATTTTTTTTGCAATATACGACTATAATTTTGTCAAACATTTTTTCAAGATGCACTTCAAACAGAAGTGGAACATCTACTACAACAATTGAGAATTGAGAATTGAGAATTGAAAATTGTTTTTTGAGTTCTTTAATGATTTCCGGATGAAGGATTTTTTCAAGTTGCTTTCGTTTTGCAAAATCCGAAAAAATTATTTTTGCAATTTTTTTTCTATTTAATGTTCCAAAAAGTTTTTTTATTTTTTTTGGGACATTTGTCCCATAAAAAACTTTTTTTGCAATTTCATCGCAGGAAATTGTTTTTACTCCCAGTTTTTCGAATTGGTTTAACACCGTTGTTTTCCCGGATGCGAGCCCGCCTGTAAGACCGATAATTTTCGGTTTTCGGTTTTCGGTTTTCGGTTTGCAGCTAATTCTTTTAGACATTTATCACACCACACCGTAAGTCAACCAATTCAACTCCGTCCCATAATGCCGTCCATATATCACACCGCCCCGCAAGTCAACTATTTCAACTCTGTCCCCCAACGCACTCTCGCTAAATTAAGATGAATAAACTCACTATAATAGCTATTACTAATGTAAAAAATCTTTCCCAAATATTATTAGTATTATAAATAACATTTAGCCCAAAAATAATAATTATAAATACAAAAATATAATTAAAAATACTATTTTTAATTACAACATCTTCTGTTTTTTTATCAGTTTCTGTTATATTTTGTTCTTCATTAGATTTAGATATTGGAAGTCTTTTTGAAATAATGGAACTAATCATTAAAGCAGTATCTTTACAACTTGCTGTAAAAATATGATAGGTTTTATTATGACTTTTTATTGTATTTTGTGCTTGTATTTTTATTGAATATGACGAGTTACCAGTTTCTAAACCAGCCGTATATTCTATCCAGATTTTTTTTATAAGTTTTAACTCTAAAATTCCTTTTTTGAATTCTAATTTGTCTTTATCAATTAATAAATATTCTCGAACTCCTTTCGGATCTTTAATTGAAAATTTATAGATTTTATACCAAATGAAAATGGTTAAGGAAAATGCGACGCATAAGATAAGTGTGAATAAAAAAATGTTATCCATACCTGGTTTATTTCCAAAGGCACAAAAAATTTCATAAATTATTATATATAATATACCTAAAAATAATAAAAGTAAGAACACAAATAATCTTGGCTCAATGCTTTTGCCTTCTTTCACAATTTTGACTGTATTTTCTTTTTCAATAAGTTTAATTTTATAGGTTATTTGATCTTCTAATAATGACACAATTGTGTTTTCCATAAAATTACCGAATTATTGAGCAACAACAGTTCCCAATTACAGGGATAATATCCAATTATATTTAACTTTTTACCTGTTCCATATCAGCCCAGTTTTTGCCCACCTTTACATCAACAATAACAGGTATGTCAAGTTTCATTGCTTTTTCCATCTCGGATTTTATCATTAAAATATATTTGTCAACTTCATCTTTTTTGATTTCAAACAAAAGGTCGTCGTGAACCTGCAAAAGCATTCTGATTTTATCCTGTTGGTCCGCAATTTTTTTATAGATATTTATCATCGCAATTTTTATTATATCGGCGGAAGTGCCCTGTATGGGAGTGTTTATTGCCGTCCGCTCCGCAAAGGCGCGTATTTGGGCGTTTGGGCTGTTTATCTCGGGTAGATACCTTATTCTCCCGATAAGTGTGGTTACATATCCGGTTTCTTTTGCCGTTTTTATTGTTTCCGTAATCCAGTTTTTTACGCCGCTGTATTTTTCAAAATACCGGTTAATATAATTTTGCGCTTCATCAGGAGTAATTCCCAATTGTTGCGAAAGTCCCCACGACTGTTGCCCGTAGACAATACCGAAGTTTATACCTTTTGCCCGCTTCCTCATATCCTTTGTGATGTCCTCTTTTTTTAGTCCGAAAACCTCCGATGCTGTTGCAGTATGAATGTCCGCTCCTTCAATAAAAGCGGCACGAAGTGCCTTATCTTTTGTAATATGAGCCAGCACCCGCAGGTCAATCTGTGAGTAATCAAAAGAAGCAAAAATAAAATTATCTTCCGGAATAAAACCCCTGCGGATTTTTCTTCCGAGTTCGGTCTTTATGGGAATGTTCTGAAGGTTCGGTTCCGACGATGAAAGCCGTCCCGTTGATGTAACTGTCTGATTAAACTGAGTGTGTAACCGTTTCGTTTTCAGGTTTATTTTGGAAATTAGTGCGTCAACGAATGTTGATTTAAGTTTTGATATTTCCCTGTATTCTAAAATAATTTTTGGCAGTTCGGATGTTTGTGCGAGTATGGTCAGCACCTCTTCTCCCGTAGAATAACCGGTTTTAATTTTTTTGACCGGGGTCAGCCCCATTTTGTCAAAAAGTATATGGGCAAGTTGTTTCGGCGAATTGACATTAAATTGTTCGCCTGCCGTTGAAAAAATTATTTTTTCCAATTTTTTGAGTTCCACATTAAATTCGTCAGACAATTTTTTGAAATATATTTCATCTATTTTTATGCCGATATTTTCCATTTTGAATAAAACTTCAGCCAGAGGCATTTCAATATCGTTAAAAAGCGGAAGCAGTTTTTCTTTTTCTAATTTTTCTTCCAAAATCTTATGGCATCTTAAAATAACGTCGGTAATTTTGCAGAGAATATTTTTTGTTTCCTCAATTTCCATATTTTCAAAATTGGTGCCGACAGCGCCTTCCGTTTTTATTCCGAGATATTCAATTGCCATGTCTTCTATTGAATGGTTTTTTCCGGAAGGATTTAAAAGATATGAGGCGATTTCGGAATCAAATATTTTTGATATACGGATGCCGTATTTTCCAAAAACTGAGAGTTGTGATTTTATATTATGCGTGATTTTAGCCGTTTTTTCGTTTTCAAAAATCGGCTTCAAGTGTTTGAAAACTGTTTCAGGCGGTAATTGTCCGGAAGAGGTCAGTGTCAGATGCCCGACCGGTATGTAAAAACATTTATCTTTTTGGGTAGTTAGAGCGAGTCCTATCGGTCGGCTGAAGGTGTCGTTTGAAATTACAAATGAAAATTCCTTTTTACCGGTTAGATGGTTTGCCAAAGATTCAAGTTCGGAGTCATTTGATATTACTTTGTAATCGTTGTTTGTATGAGCCGAATCATCTTCTTTTACGAGTAGTTTTATCAACGAATAAAATTCCAGCCGTCTCAAAATAGATATAAGTTTTTCGTTGTCCGGATTTTGAGGTCTCAGTTTTTCAAAATCCACATCCATCGGAATATCTCGGACAAGTGTTACAAGTTTTTTTGAAAGAAGAGCAGATTCGGAATGTTCCGTTAGTAATTCGCCGCTTTTTCCTTTGATTTTACTTTGATTTTTTATAATGTTTTCCAAAGTTCCGAATTCACGGATAAGTTTTACCGCCGTTTTTTCTCCTATGCCGGGAACACCGGGAATGTTGTCTGACGCATCGCCGGAGATTGCAAGATAATCAACAATATTTTCCGGCGGTATTTCCCAGTTTTTTAAGACCTCATCTTTATCATAGATAATATTTTTCGGTTCATTTAAGACCTTTACATTTTTATCAACAAGTTGCAGAGCATCCTTATCGCCCGTTACAATCATTACGTCTATTCCTTTATTTTTCGCTTTTTCAGAGAGGGTAGCGATTAAATCATCCGCTTCAAATCCCTCTTTTTCATAAATCGTAATATTTAACGCGGAAATTACTTCTTTTACCAAGGGAAACTGATTTTTCAGTTCGTCCGAGGTTTTTTTTCTGTGTGCTTTATATTCGGAAAACTCTTTGTGCCTGAAAGTCGGCGCCGGATAATCCAGACAGACAGCGATGTAGTCGGGTTTGTAAGTGCGTAAAATTTTAAGCAGCATTCTGGTGAAGCCAAAAACGGCGTTGACCTGCTCGCCCTTTGATGTTGTCAGATTTTGTATTGCATGGTACGCCCTGTGTATGTAGGCGTTGCCGTCAATAATGTAAAGAGTCATAAATTTGAAGAAAAGAGAGATACGGGGACGGTTCTGGTATCTGATTGATATCTAAAAGAATCTTGACTTTTTCGGTTTTCCACCGTGCGACCAGACACTTTTTAATCCCCGTTTAGACATTGATTCTATAAATTTCTTGGAACCATATAAACCCTGTTTAAAAAATCGCTCTTGATTCCGACGTTCCAATATTCCGCTCATAATATATTCGCGGTATTTTTTTGCTCTATGTTCCTTATCTTCGCCAAGTCCTTCGTATTCGGGATTAAAATCGACTATTTCTGATTTTTTATCTCCGGCATAAATACTGTAACTGCTCCATTTGTATTCCTCGGGCGATTTCACCATGCCTGCCCTAACCGGATTTAGTTCAACATAACGGCCGCATTCAAGCAGATACTTGCCTTCCTGGATCAAAAAACTCTTGAACCTGTCTTGGAAAAAATGACCTATGCCCTTGTAAATTTTTCTGTAATATCTCGTGTATGTCACGGTTATGCGTTTCATCGCTGTGCTTAAACTGGCACCGATAGGCGACTGGATAACAAGATGAATGTGATTATCCATAAGCGAATAGTGATATATTTTTAATCCGAATTTTTTCTTGTTGTCCTTCAGCAATTCCAAAAAATAACTGAAATCGTTATCATTGTGAAATATATGGGCGCGGTTATTTCCCCGAAGCATTACGTGATATGTCCCGTTTTCTACTGTAAATCTTGCTCGTCTCGGCATATTTTTACACCTTTTTACTGGCTACCGCTCTGAATTCACCGGATACCAGAACCGTCCCCGTTATATGACCAATTGAGAGCATATTGGTGCTTTTGTACTGTCCCGGAATATTTTAGCGGCGTGTGCGAAGTTCCCAATGCATCCCAATTCTCTGTTGTGCCAGTAGTATATCCTCTATCGTGTAATGCCCCGTAATACCAACTGTCATATTGAAGTTTTACCCTGTTCCCGTAATATGTTCCGCTTGCAAGATTCGGTGCGCCTATAAATGCCCACCACTGACCATTTGTCCGCTCTACTGCATAAATGCAGGGGTTTTTAACACCCGAAAGGGCTTCGGTATTAACAGAGAATAATGATGTAGGAAACAGCAACAAGAAAAAAATTAATAATACGGGGACGGTTCTGGTATCCCTGCCATTCAAATTACTTTTCAGTGTATGCCCCTTCGTGAATACCAGAACCGTCCCCGTAAGGAGTAAAAGGCAGTAAAATTTCGGTATCTTTCGCGACGCAGTCCTTGTCGTCTATTTTTCCGCTGTTCAATTCCCGGAGCTGATTTAGAAATTTTTCGCTATCACTTGCAAAAAATCTTTTTGATATATCGTTTATATTCTCATAACCTGCGGTTTTATAATAAATAAATCTTTGTGCCTCTTCCGTATTTACGATTTTAAGGATTGTCATTTCTATGCGTCTGTTTTTTGCCCGGCCGTCTCCCGTTTCATTTGAGGCAACAGGATTAAATTCCCCGTAACCCCTGATTTGCAGTCGTTTCGGGTCAATCCCGTTTTTTATCAATTCGGACACCACACTCCAACCCCTTTCGGCAGAAAGATACCAGTTGTCTTTGTGTTTCCCGCCGCGAACCGGTGTTGAGTCCGAATGTCCTTCAACGATGACCGTTCCCGGATTGTTTTTCAGATAATCGGAAACATCAAGAAGAACGCCCTTGAAACTAACAGATACTTCCGGGCTTCCTTTCGGGAAAATAATATCCTGCGAAAACGTAACTTTTATTTTATCGGCGGTTAAAGATATTTTTCCGAATTTTTCAAGTTTTTTAACAAACATCCGGTCCTCGCTGACTTTCAGGGCTTGCTGTTGAATGGTGGTCAAGGCAAAAAGTATAAGAAAAAATATCATCAGGTTCGTCATCATATCGCCGTACGGAACCGCCCACATATTGGGGTCGAGTTCTATTGACTCGCCGAACCTTCTTCCGTAAAATACCGTTTTCTTTTTCATAATTGATTTATTTTTCCCGGTACACCACATAAATTTCTATTCGCCTGTTTGATTTTTTATGCTCCGCCGTGTCGTTCGGATACAGAGGGTGGTGTTCCCCATAACCGGCAAGCACGAGCCGTTTCGGATTAATCCCTTTTTTCTGAAAGTATTTTACTACGCTTCTTGCCCTGTCAAGCGAGAGTTCCCAGTTTGACGAATATCTCAGTCCTTTTTTTATCGGTGTATCGTCGGTGTGCCCTTCAACTATTATGCTATAAGGAACATCGGAAAGCCACGCTGACAGTTCATCAAGCGGTTTTACGGCGGAAGGGTTCAGTTCTGCCCGCCCGAGATTAAAAAGTACAGGCGATGAGAAAACAACGCGGATACCCTGCAGGTCGGATTTTATTTTAAGCGATTCGTCAAATTTACTCGGGACAATTTTTTCCGGAATAACGGCTTTTTCTTCTTCAATATGAGAAATTTTTATTTCTTTTTGAACAAATGTTTTCTGAATGGATGCATGGGCCGATAACTGAGCATCAAACGACATTCTTGTTAATGCCCACAACATCATGAAGAAGAGCATCAGGTTCGTCATCATATCGCCGTAAATGGTCAGCCATATCGGCGCTCCCGGATGTTCGCCTCCTTCATCTCGAAGGTAACTGAATTTTTTCCTCATCTTTTTCTTACCCGGTAGGCAAGATACGATTCAAGTTTTTTTCGTAAAATTAAAGGAATGTCTCCCGACTGAATCGCCAGAATACCTTCAATCATAACCTCTTTTGAAAGTATCTCTTTCTCGGATAATGCGTTGAGTTTTGAAGCGACCGGCAGGAAAATAAAATTGGTTGAAAATATTCCGTAAAATGTCGTGGTAACCGCTATAGCCATTGATGAGCCCATCGTTTTTGGGTCGGCAAGATTTTTCAATACCTGAACAACACCTATAAGAGTTCCGAGCAGCCCGAAGACCGGCGCATATGTCCCCATGGTTCTGAAAACGCTTGCATTTGCATTATGTCTTCTCCGGATAAACACAATTTCCGTCTCCAAATTATCTCTTATCAAGTCCGCCGGAAGGCCGTCTATAAGCATCTGTAGACCCTCCGTTAAGAATCTGTCATCCATTTTCTGAATATCGTCCTGAAGAGAATCTATTCCGCTGCGTTTGGATTTTTCACATAGCCGGAGCATTGTATTTATGATAACCTCCGGCTGCTGACGGTATTTTTTTGGGAAAAGGATGAAACTTGACGACTTAAGTGCCTGTTTCAATTGGCTCCACGGCACGGAAATAAGCGTTGAGGCAAATGTCCCGCCGAAAACAAGCACAGCGGAAATAGGACTGTAAAGCAGATTAACGATTCCGCCCTGATGCATCACAAAATAAACGGAGCCCGCACCCAACAACAAACCGATTACTGTTAGAAAATCCATTTTTTATCCACCCCTTTCTTTCTTCAGACGTTCTTTTATTTTTGCAAGTCGTTCCTCTCTGGTTTCTGTTTTTGGTTCCTGTTTTTCCGGTTGTGTTGTTGGCGAAGAAACGACTTGTTCCGCTTGTTCCGTCGGTATTTCGCCTTTGAGCAACGTTATCCGTCCCTCGTTTCTCAACTTTCTCATCGTCATAATAATTCTTTTTTCTTCTTCGTTAATTCTTATTTGTGGGACTGTCATATTCAGTTCAATTTCCTGCTTAAGCATTTCCGCTGCGCCGGGCGGAAGTGTTTTCAACACTGATTCGCGGGTTGAATCCTTCGCATTTTTTAGCCCGATTGCCCATGTAGGAAGCGGTATTTCCCTGAACAATGTTCTTAATCCGGCGGTATCTATAAAATACAAATCATCAATTGATAAAAGTTGCAGTTTTACCTGCTCGGCAAGTTCGGAATTGTTTAGTTGCAACGCCGTCAAAATATTCTCGCAGGTTTTTTTATCGGAACGCTCGCATAATTCAATTATCTGTGCGGACCCGCCGATAAGATAATCAATTTTTTTCTTCAATTCCAGTTCCATTATTTCAACATCGTCGGGTTCTAACTGTTTTACATTGGCGAGTTCTACCGCAACCCTTGACTGCAAATCCGGCGGAAGTTGGGAAAGCACAAAAGATGCCCAGTCGTTTTTTAGATAACTTAAAACAAGCGCGGTTCTGTCAGGCGATTCATCTTTTAACAGATAGGCAAGATTTCTAATATTTCCATCGTTGATAAACGCAAACAGTTTGGGTCTTCCGGATTTTCCGTCGTCCATTGACATTGTAAGTGAACCGACCCCACCGCCCTGACCCTGCGCTGCCGACGGATTTCGCGAGAGAAAATTATCAATCGGCTGTTGAGATGCGGGTTTAGACGACAGTGTTCTCAAAAGATGCTTAAAGAAAACATTCAGAGGACCGAACAGAAAAAATGCGAATAAAATTATTCCCAGAAGCCACATCATTGACGGAAATGTCGTTGCCGTTTGCCACCAAGGGATTTTCTTTTTGTAAAATTCCGTTTTTTCAATAATGAGTTGGTCACCTCTTACTGTGTTGAAATCAACAAGCCCTGTTATTATTTTCCTTGCTTCTGCAATTACATTGTCAGGCACATTTTTATCAAATTTTACCGTCACAGTGATTTTTTTGATGAACTGCTTTAATGTCTCAATTTCCCTTTCCTGCGGCGGAACTATCACCTGAACAGGCGATTGTTGCTTAACTTCTTCCTCCATAAGATTTTTTTTGGTCGGCACCCCCGGAAGAATATAATCCTTCGGGACTTTTTTTATCTCAGGCGACAATTGTTCAATCTGCAATTTTTCGCGCGGCTTGGCCTTTGTGATTTCTTCAATTATCGGCTCAATTTTTATTATTATTATGAAATCCTGAGGGCTTAACAATTTGCTGAGCGAGTCCGCTATCCTTTTTTCTATGTTTGTCTCAAGAGTCAATTTTTCGCGGTCTATGTTGTCAACGGAATAAAGGCAATTCAAAATGAAAAATTCAAAATGAAAAATGAACATCAAAAATAAACCGTAATTTTTAATTTTTAATCTATAATTTTTAGTTAATTTCTTGCCCATAATTTTCAATTTTACATTTTTAATTGATAATTGTCAACTACGGAATAATCAATTCCTGCCCGACAGAAAGCGACCACCGGCTCGGAAGTTTTTCCCTGTTTGCGTCATATATTTTTCCCCACCCGGTTTTGTTGCCGTAAAATTTTTCGGAAATTTTTTGCGGCGTATCGCCTCTTTGCACGGTATATTTTCTGACCAGCGTTTTTTCGCCTAATTTTTCAACTTTAGGAGCGGTCACTTCTTCTTTAAGAAATTCTCTTATCTGCGGGTTATTCGGCTCGTATTTTAGTGCGTCACGCCATATGCTCCTTGCCTTTTCAAAATCACCTATTGCCCAGTAAGCGGAGCCGAGCCGCAGAAGAGCGAGAATATTGTCCTCTTCAAGTTCCAGAACGGTATTGCATTCGGCAATCGCCTGAACATATTTTCCGTCGTAAATATTCTCAAGCGCCTGCTGAAGTTTTTTGTTGACAAGGGTCAAACCCTGAATTGATTTTTCCTGGCTTGCGACCTCCGGATATTCCTTATTCATCAGTTCAAAAACCTGCTGCAAACTTATATCATCAGGCGCAAGTTCCGTAGCATATCTTAGGGCATTTAAGGCGAGAACAGGATTGTTTTCAAGATATGCAGTTACACCTTTGCGTGTGATTCTTGCAACGCGAGTTGTCTCCGTTTTTTCGGTAATGATTGACGCAACCGGTTCAATTTTCTTTTTTAGCGATTGGGCGCCCTGATGTTCGCTGTTTAATTCAAGCGCCCTGTTTATGTTTTCTGTTGCTTTCAAATACATTCCTTTTCTGTATGCATCCTGAACATTTTTAATTAAGAGCTCCGCCGCCCTGCGGTCTTCCTCGGTTATCGTCTTAACAGGCGGTGTCCGGGTATCGGACGGTAATTTTCCTTCCGTTGTCTCCTCCGAAGGTTCAGACGGAAATTCCGGCTCAAATTTTGGAACTGTGGGAATAGGTCCGAATAAAATTGAAACGGATACCTTGTGCGTTCCATAAGTATCATTTATTCCGACTAAGGGATAAAGAAACACATAGTCCAGTTTATAATTTTTCTGATTAAGTCCAAGTCCCAATGTCAGCCGTCTTAAATCACGACTGCCGAAAGTTAAAGAGCCGCGCAAAGCAAAGGTTTTCTCCGAAAAATATTTTTCAAATCCGGATGTTATATTGGTATCGCCGGATTTTGAAAGTATCTCAATTGACATATTTGCCGTCTTCGGAGCATACACAAAACCGGTTCTATATGTTTTTTCAACTTTATCCGTTTCCTTTAATCCGATGTCAGGCGAATTGATATTTTGCATTGTAAATCCGAGATTGTATTTTGATGCGGGGCGGTAAAAGATTCCGACATCAGAGGAAAGTTTTGATTTGCTGGTTCCTTCCTTAAAAACGGGGTCTACCGTGCCGAGTGAATTTCCGGAATTATCTATTGCATTTTCTGTGTATTCATCTGAACCGTATTTATGAGAAAGCGATTTCATCGTTAAGCCGATTCCAAGTTTCGGCACGACACGGAAGCCGTAAGAAAAAGAAATCATTTTTTCGGAATATAAGCCCGATAATGACAGTGAATAAATTCCCAAACCTGCCGTCCCGTATTTTCCGAACGGATTGACATATGAAATTAAAGATGTTCCTATGTTTGAATCGTCGTCAAGTCCGAAATAAAGCCGTCCGTAGGAAGCAAGAAACTCGTTTTTTTCAACCCTGTAAAGTCCGGCAGGATTATAAAAAACGGCATTAGCATCGTCGGAAATAGCGGTAAAAGCGCCGCCCATCGCCGCAGGTCTGACCCCCGGTGAAAATTCGTCAAAGGCAGGGTGAAGAAAGGTTAAAGGTATAAATAAAAGGTATAAATTAAAGGTATAAATTAAAGGTAAACAAAATATTTTAACCTTTAACCTTAACCCTTTAACTTTATTAATATGATTTTTGTTTTTTAATCCCATATTTTAACCTTTAATTTATACCTTTAACCTTCACTTTGCTACCACCACTGTTCCGTTAAATACCAGTCCTTCCGCCTCTATCTGATAGATATAAATCCCGGATGGAACGACACTGCTGCCGTCCTTACCATCCCAGGTTATCCTGTCATCGTTGTTAAACATATCGGCAATGTAATAACCATTAAGCGTCAAAATTCTCCCGCTTATGTTTGAGTCATTAGGATTGTCGTAAGGAACAATCAGCATATCATTTTTGTTATCGTTGTTCGGAGTAATAATTTTAGGTCTGACCGCTCCCAGTTCAAAACCGGCAGAATAAAGGCAGACAGAGAGTGAAAGAAAGTAAAAAGAAGTGAAAGAAAGTAAAAAGAAGTGAAAGAAAGTAAATTGCAACTTCTTTTGTTCACTTTTGTTCACTGTTTCACCACTTCCGTTCACTGTCTTTTTCATTTTTTCCTCCGATTACACCGGAAACTTTATCGTAAATGTCGCACCTTTTTTTTCGCCGCCTGATGAAACCATGATTTTACCGTTATGTCTTTGAACTATACCGTAAGAAATTGCCAATCCCAACCCCGTACCTTTTCCCGGGTCTTTCGTCGTAAAGAAAGGCGTAAATATTTTTTCAAGGTTTTCCTTTGATATTCCATCGCCTGTATCTTTGAAAGAAATTTCGATAAACTGTATATTGTCATTGCGAGCCGAAGGCGTGGCAATCTTGTTTTGGGATTGCTTCATTTCATTCGCAATGACATCTCGGGTCGTTATCGTCAGCATCCCGCCGTTTTTCATTGTGTGAATTGCATTTGTTATGATATTCAAAAATACCTGTTGTATGTGGGCAGATGAGACATTTATTTTCGGGACATTTTTGCCGTAATTTTTTATTACCGTTATTTTTGAAGCGATTATATCCGACGAACATATATCCAGAGATGCGTCAATAATTTTCGTAATATCCGTCAATTCAAAATGGTAGTCCTTCTGTCGCGAAAAATCCAGAAGTCCTTTCGTGATTTTTCTGCATCTTTCCGCCGCTTTCGTGATTTTTCCGAGCGTTTCCCTCAACGGGTCGGTCGCAGAGAGTTTTTCAAGTGCTATCTGCGATTGCCCCAAAACGCCGGTCAAAGGGTTGTTGAGTTCGTGTGCGATGCCGCCGGCAAGTTGCCCCAAAGAAGCCATCCTGTCCATCTGTATTATCTGGGATTCCGATTTTTGCAGATTTTTTGCCATTTTGTTGAACGATTGTGCCAGTGCCGTCAGTTCATTATATCCCGAAAGATTTATTTCGTAATTAAAATTGCCCGCGCCTATTTTTTCCGCTCCTTCTTTAAGTTTTGAGAGAGGACGAGTTATTGAACGGAATAGAATCAGGGAAAGAACCGTCGCGAGCACGATCGCAATCACGGAAAGTCCGACGGAAATAAGAAAATTTGCCCTTTCAAGCGAAATAGATTGTTTTTCCGCTAAATTAAATGCCTCGCTTTTTGAAATATGAATTTCGTTAATTTTATTTTTAAGTTTATTTAAATACGGCATAATGTTTTCGTCAACCTGCGCTATTGCTTTTTCCTTATAGCCCTTATCGTAAAGGGTTATTATGTTTTTCCATTTTGATATAACTGTATCGCACAAATTCACCGTTTCAATGAAACTTTCGTATTCTTCCCTGCCGGATTTGAAATTTTTAAGTTGTTTAAGATAGTCATCCGTTTTTTGTTTCAACCCTTTAGCGTAATCTAAAAATCTGCTTTTCTCCGAAGCATCGGAGAGTATAAGATAGAAATCAAACGCATTGGCTGATTTTTCAAGATAGTACTGTATTTCCCGCGTCGCCGCCATCAAAGAATAATTTTCAACTGACTGCCTAAGATAATATCTCTGCACCCTGCCCTGAAAAAACAACACTCCCGCTATGAAAATAATTATAGCGATCATCAAGGTGAACGAAATAATCAATCTTTTTTTTATGGTCATAGTAACACCAGAGCATAGTGCATAGAGGACAGAGCATAGAAAACTACGCTCTCCGCTCTATTCTCTACTTTACTGTCTCTAATTCCTGTTCCGCTTCCGAAACATTTACTCCTTTGCTTTTATATTTAGCTATGATTTTAATCAGCAGCGACCGCATTTCGTCCGTAGTTGCGCCCCTCGCCTTCAATCGTCTGTAATATGAAATTGAAGAAGTATAATCGGTTTCTGCCGAATGCTGAATTTTCAGCACCTCAGTTCTTTCTTTCCGGGCATCGGAAATATCTATACCGCTATTTTCGTATTTTTTTATGATTTTGTCAAGTAATAACAGCCGTTCCGGAAATTCCGCATCCATAGATACCCGTTTTTGGTAATAGAGCATTGAGTCCTTGAACGATTTTTCAAGTTCATCTTTTTTCTTTATTTCTTCCATATCCTTATCTTTCCCGACAGATATTCTTTGAAGTTTTTTTGCTTCCTCCTGGGCTTTTTGCGCCTCTTTAAGTTTCTCAGCCGATTCAAGTTTTATTCTTTCCGCCTCTTTCTGGAATTTTTCGGCCTCCAAAAGTGATTTTTTCGCTTCGTCCTGTGCTTTAAGTTTCGCTTCTCTTTCCTTCAATAAATCCGCTTCTTCTTTTGTGATTTTTTGCTTTCCGAATTTTATATTGAGTGCGATTTTGTGAGTTCCAAGCGTATCTTTTATTCCCGATAACGGCCACAAGAACGCATAATCAAACGAGAAGTTGTCAAACCGCAGCGACGAGCCGACCGAGATTGTTCTCCATCTGCGGCTTCCAAGCGACAGCCCTCCTCTTACGGCGATATTTTTTTGAGAAAACCATTTTTCCGCTCCGGTTAAGATGTTGATGTCGGAGTCCTTGCTCACCGTCTCAAAAGAAAACAGATAATCGTCGCCTTTATAAGAAACACCGCCGCGATAGACAGCTGAAAGTTTATCAATGTTCATAAGTCCGATATCCGGTTTTGTGATATTTTTTGCTGAAATACCGAGTGAGATATTTTTTGAATATGAGTAAAATAACCCGACATCACCCGTTAATGCCGACGATTTTTTGCCTTTGTCAAAAACCGGGTCGCCCTCAATTCTTATTTCGTCGCCGGTTGTGTTAATTGCAGTTCTGGTGTAATCGTCGCTTCCGAACGACCTTGAAAGATTTTTCACCGAGACCCCCGCCGACATATATTTGCTGAACGGATAAGAATAAGAAAGAGCGATAGCCGTCTCGTCGTATAAACTCCCCAGCGACAAATTGTACCATGAAATCCCCGGCGTTCCGTATTTTTTGGTCGGCTGAGCATATCCGATGAAAGATGAGCCGATGGATGAGTTATCGTCCAACCCCATAAATAACCGTCCGTAATTTGACGTGAACTCGGCTTTTTTCAAATTGGATATTCCCGCGGGGTTATAGAACAGCGCGTTTGCATCGTCGGCAATTGCCGTGAAAGCACCGCCTAAACCCTGAGGTCTTGCGCCGATATTTAGTTCGTCAAAAGCGCCGAAAAGGCAGTAAACAGAGCATAGAGCATAGAGCATAGAGCATAGTAAGAGATACACGGCAGTTCTCTGTCCTCTGTTCTCTGTCCTCTGTTTTCTAATCAGTATCTGGTTAATTTGCGGACGGGCCGGAGTCAGCCAAAATATCTTCCCCCGAAGATTTTTTTGGAGAACATCCGTGCCCGCCCGCAAAATTACCGGACTGGCAGGCGTTGTCATTTCTTCCCCCGAAGAAACTGAGAACCTCCGTGCCAGCCCGAAAGCCGCATAATAAATTTTTATTGAAAATAGTTTAAGAAATTTCATCATTTCGCCACCACCACGGTTCCGTTAAACACTTTTTTGTCGGCTTCAATCTGATAAATGTAAATTCCGGACGATACAACTTTTCCGTCGGAGTTTTTTCCGTCCCATTTCAGCGATGTCTCAGTGTCGCCTCTCGCCATATCAGAAACAAACGCGCCGTTTATGTCAAAGATTTTGCCGGTTATTCCCGCATCGTTTCCTTCATACATAAAGTTTGCTGCATCGTTCCAGCCGTCGCCGTTAGGAGTAAATATTCTCGGATAAACTTTTGCCAGTGCGAATCTTACCGCTTTCATTGACTGCCGCAACTGGTATTTCCCGCCTTTCTTCGTCTTTAATGAGACGGTCTGCTGTGTCGTATCAACATTGCCTCCGACCTTTACCCACTCAACTCCGTTGAACCAGAACAGTGAAAGATTATCGCCCGCCTGATTTGCCGGTATAGGAGCCAGATGCGGTGCACCGACATATCCGCCGGAAACATTGTAAGAGATTTTGACATCCGCCATCGCCCTTGAGAACAGCAGTCCCGTGACTACCTCTTCCGTCTCTATTTTCTTCGGCAGGAAAGCAAACGACTTGATGGTTTTACCGGTTTCTTCAGAGGTAAGACGGACTATGTCAAAATATATGTTGTCGCCGAATGAGTTGGTTTCTTTGTAAAGCATTTTTGAAATCATCTGCGGAATTGAAATTGCCGTTTTCGGGTCAGCCGATTCCCAGAATGTGATGTTCATATCAATTGACGAATCAACCATTGCCGACGGATTGGATTCATTAAGCGACAAATCGTGTGTCTTTAACCAGTAGTAATAGGTCAACCCGCCGGTGTAGGTTGTGGTTGAGGTAGCCGTTATAGGAAGTGTCCATGTCGTTGCTGCTCCGCCGATTGCCGTTGAACGGTTCAAGGTGTAATTAGACAGGTCGGTTGCGGTAGTCCCGTCGGTTGATTTAGTAACCGTCTGCCATGAAATCGTAAAGTAATTTTTGTCGGATGACAAAGCAATTTTCAGTCCTCTCGGCTCTCGCGGAGGTACTCTGTCTATTGCCGGCGGGGCAAATGCCGAAGTTGTTGCTGAAACGGAATAATTAGGTCTTAAATCATATGCGTAAGCGGTGTAGAAATACTCTGCGAAAGGAGTAAGGTCGGAATGCAGATAACTTGTCGCTGTTCCTTTATATATAATGTATCCGCCGAAATCGCCTACGCTGTAATTTGCGGCTGCCGTAGGATTAAATGCCGAAGGAGTTCCGGTTGAATAAACAATCATTACGCCATTAAAGTCAATATCCGTCGGGTTCGTCCATGTAAGTTGAATTTCTCTGCCGTTTGGTGAATATAAAGGAACTGCTGCAAAATTGGATACAGGTGACGGCGGCGTCTGGTCGCTTGTTAAGGCAAACGGCGAATTTGAATATGTTGATTGTAACCCGGCATCGTCTATTGAACGCAGGCAGAACCACCATGTTGTTTTATCGGCAAGACCTGTAACGGTGTAAGATTGTGCCATACCGACAACCGTTGAGGTTGAAATATATCTGCGGTTGTAAGACGGGATTGAGTTCCACGCTACATCATCCGGTATCATACCGTTAGACGAGAACCTGATATTGTAATAGCCGGGTGCGAGGTCATCCTGCGGACTATTGCTCCTTCCTGCATTTTCCGTCGGTGCGTTCCATTTAATTTCAACCGATGTAAATCCAACATTTCCGACTGAAAGCATAACGGGTGCGGGGGAAGCACCGTCAATTGCCGACTGACAGAACGCCCGCGTATTTACATTAAAAACATCAGCAGTTGAATTCCAGACAGATAAAAGTCCATTATCGTCTTTTGCCTTAATTGCGAACCAGTAAGTAACGCCTTCTGATAGTTGTAATGCAAGTGTTTGCTGTGAACCCGGTGTTGCAGTTACGCCGATAGTGATTGTTGTGCCTATTAAGTTAAAATTATCTTTTGTGATGATTTCCTGTGCATATTTTATAACAAATTGACCTGTTCCAACCAAATTACCGACCGTTCCGTCATCTCCCGGCGAAGTCCATTGCAGATTTATCTCACCTTCGTAATTACCCGCAAGAGCGGTCAAGTCGGAAATAGCAGCCGGCGCCTCCAAATCCGACTTCGGCGTTGAAGATGAAATATTGAAAGAAGTTGAGAGTATATGCCCGGAATCCTCCGCCCGCATAGCAATATATATCACTTTACCGTAATACCAGGAATCAAATGTCAATACGGCAGATTCCGGTATGCCGGGCGCTTTATTTGGAAGTTGATTCAGATAAGGAAGGTCTGTATTCGCCTGATTCCACCAGGCGGTCGTATCGCCTTCTAAAGCACCTGCAAAAGCAGAAAGCGAATTTGTTGAATATCTTACACGATAAGGATAATCTATAATTAATGTCCCAAGCCACGGCGCCGGGTCTTCCGCAGCGGCTGTCCAGTTTATGTTGATTTCTCCCGTGCCGCTGCCGATTTCCGCAACCAGATTCGTTACCGATGTCGGAGGACCGAAATTCGGCCGGCAGGTCATTTGTATTGAGTCGGAATTTGCAGCATAGAGGCAGCGAATAGTAAATAGCAAATAGCAAATAGCAAATACGCTTATTCGCTTAATCGCTGAATTCAGTAACTGGTTGAGTAATCTAACCATATTTTTTATCTTTTTGTAGGCACGAATTTATTCGTGCGATTATTTAGCACGGTTGAAACCGTGCCTACAACTGCCGGGCAAGGCACGGAGCCGACAAATATCTTCCCCCGAAGAAACTTGTCCTGAGGTCGTTTTGACGACCTCAGGATTTTTGAAGGACAACCGTGCCCGCCCGCAAAATGGAAACAAATGGGCGGACAGCAGAGAGTTTTCTTCCCCCGAAGAAAGGACTTCCGCGCCCGCCCGTTCGTTCCCACCTATAAAGACAGTAAGTAGGGAGTAGGGAGTAGTAAAGTCACTAAACCACTTCCTACTTCCCACTTCCCACTTCCGACTTTCGGATTTTATAAAAGGGCGGATATGAGCCGACAAAGTTCTTCCCCCGAAGAATGATTGAAGGACATCCATACCCGCCCGAATCGTATATAAACAAAAAACCCCTGTTTTTAAGACAGAGGTAAAAATTTCATCAATATTATAAATGATTAAAGAGACAAGTTCAGCCCAACTATAAATAATACGGGCAGGCACGGAAGTCCTCCAAGTCGCCGATAAATCGGCAACTACTCTTCGGGGGAAGAATATTTTCTTTTTATTTGCTTAACCATATCCCGATTTCAGTCGGGACTAGGCAAAACAAATGAAACTGCGTGTCTGATGAACTTCAACCTTGACACCACACGGATGTCAAGATCAAATCCACCGGTTCACCCCGTAGGAATATAATCCGGTGGGAATTCCAAACGGGGTTTTCTTTGATCCAGATGTCAAAGAACAACAAGTTTTTTCTTAGAATGTAGGAACTGCGTACAAACTAAGAGTGAAAGATTGCTGAGTCGTAACTCCAGATGACGCCGGCATTTGTATCTTTCCCCATAAGTTTTTCTTGACATTGACCGCGATAGTGTTAACCTCCGAGTTGGTCTTAACTGTGGTAACAGTTGAAACCGCGGTACCAGCATATGATGCACCGCCGGGCTGGTTTACAAGACAGATGTTTAACCCAAAAATATCGGCTCCCGGACCTGCTGCCAACGTCCAGTTAGTTGATGACGACCCCTTGTGTGCGATACCTTCCGTAACGTTACCGTTGTTTGTCACGGTCGCTATAAAAAGATCGCTTGAGGTCTGTCCCAGGTTAACAACGCCGAAGTCACGGGTTACATTTTCCGTATCAATTTTAATCGAATAGCCGACAACCGGCGTGACCGTCATAACGCAGGTGTCCGTGCTTATTGCAGCATTTGCGATGCTAACCGATGCCGTTATTACCAACAATAAACAAAGTAGCTTTTTCATTTTTCTCACCTCCTTTTTTTGTGACATTTCTTCGTCACTACAGGCGAAATTTGAAACAAAATCCAAAATCTTACTCATAGATTTTCCACCTCCTCTTTTATTAAATTTGTTGAAGTTAAAGTGAACTTCCTACTTCCACTATTAGTATAACATAAAATGTGCATTTTGTCAAGTACTTTTTTCATTTTGAAAATTTTTTTATTTTGAGTTAGCGGTTGATGTAAATCAACCCCATCCATACAGTTTGGTTCAAGTTTTAATTATTCTCCGGTTGTGATATATAATTTTGAAAATACCTCAACAGGCACATCAGCGAGAACTTGCGCCTGTATCAGAAACACAAATTTTTTATTTTTATATTGTTCTTCATCTGGTATTTTAAGATACAAATCCAGTTTTTCCATTGACTCGCCGTCTAATTTCAGTTTTTTCGGCTTTATCGTTAAAAATTTCGGGTTGCCAATTTCATATTCCTTATCAGTACTTAATGCGCTTTTATCAACAACTGCCTGCATAGACAGCGGGACAGGTTCAGTCGATCTGTTTATGAGGGTGAGACGGATCCCCTGTTCAGTTCTAAGATTAATTTTTTTGCCGAGTTTGACGGCGTTTTTTACGGTGATATTTACCGGATCTAGTTCAAAGTTCAAAGTCATCATTTTTTTTCTTTTCTTTTCCGCCAGAAACGTCTCCGGAGCCATGCTGCCGACGGAAAATCTAAACCGGGTTTGAGTCCCGGTAGCTATTGTTAATTGTGCTGATGGTAATCCTATAGGTAAAGATGAAGTGAGTATATTCGTCTGAAAATGCCTGCCTACAAGTTTTTCATCGTTGGGTATTATAATGATGACAGCCGATGAACCTTTCTCGCGGGGTCCGAGACGGTATCTTGACGGCACCACCTGTACCCAACTTTCATCAAGAATTGCTTCATAACCGGGCATTAAACTGCCTTTTTGCGGTATCTCAACTACTATATTCACGTCAATCGTTTCACTGCCGTTATTTATTATGGTCATCGGGCAATTTTTCAAGGTTTTTAAGTTGTAACTCTCGCCGATCTGTAAATTTTCCAGTACAAGATCGGCAAAGTTTGTCATTATGGCTGCATAAGCGGAAGTGACAAACGATAAGTGACAAGCGATAACTAATACTCTGAATGCTATCCCGGTTTTTCTGACGAAATGAATCATTTTTGCCCCCTGTTTTGCTTGTTCCTTTAGAAAAACCCGAAGTTTGAAACGGGTTTATTCTGTTTGTCCTGCAATTTTTGAAATTATATATTTTGCTCTTTCATATTTTGGGTCAAGTTTAAGCGTTGTCTCCATTTCTCTTAATGCCTTCCCGTATTCATAAGTCAAAAAATAAATATAGCCGATGTTGAAGTGAATTTCTACAGAGTCAGGTTTTAGTTTTAATGCCTTTTTAAGATATTTAAATGATTTATTGTAATCGTCTTTCCCGCCGTAAATTATTCCGAGCGCATTTAACGGAATATAATCATCGGGGTTTATATCTACAGATTTCTCATAATACTTTTCTGCTTTTTCAATATCATTTTGCTCGTCATAAATTTCGGCTAAATGGGAATATGAAACGGACGATAGCGGATAAAGAGCAATCGCTTTATTGAAGTTTTCAATCGCTTCAGGATACTGTTTTTTGATTTTATAAATTACCCCGAGATTAAAAAACGGTGCTTTGTGAAGCGTATATTTTTTTCCGGCAATCATTTTTTCATATATTTCAAGTGCGTTGCCAAAATATCCGAAATCCTGATAAACGGATGCAACCGCACTTTGCCCTTCAATATAATTCGGGTCAAGTTTGAGAGAATAGTTTGCATATTCAAGTGCTTTCGGAAAATCCTTTTTTTTGACATACATCATCGCCATATTGATATTTGCGCCGGGACTTTCCGGGTTTTGTTTCAGCGTTTTTGAATAAAAAGTAAAGTCATCTTTCCAATCTAAGTTGCGGATAATTGTCAAAACAGAAAAAAATATGAAAATACAAAATGCCACAACGTAGCCGATACTTAAGTATCGGCTATTACACAATTTTCCAAGCATAAATGCCAAAATTACACAAATGCCGATGAACGGCAGGTATAAATATCTTTCGGCAACTATATTTTGCATCGGAATTATGTTTGATGTCGGAAGAAATGTTACCGCAATCCACATCAGCCAGAAAAAAACCGTTTTTGATTTTTTATAGGTATAAACCGACACTGACAAAAAGATTATTACCGTCAAAAATCCGAAAATTACCGGTGCTTCAAAAAATGTTGCAGGAATTTTTATGTTATGTTCCGCACTTAAATTAAACGGCAAAAAAATCACGCTTAAATATATTGGAACTGCCTTCAACATTACAAAAATGTTTGTTATAAAACTGTCCCCCGGATATTTTATCATTGTTTCCGTCGGATGCCTGAATATAAAAAATCTTACAATAACATAAAAACCTGCAACTGCAAGAAACGGCAGGTATTCTTTTAACTGATTTTTTTTCTTAATTATTAAATCATACAAAATTATCACGGCGGGAAGCACAATCGCTGTTTCTTTACAAAAAACGGATATGAAAAAGAAAGTCGCCGACAAAAAGTTTTTTGATTTCAAATAATATAAAAAAGCCAGTAAAAAAAATATCGTTGAGAGTTGTGTTTCCAGAAAGGAAACCATGTTGACGACTTCGGTATTTGCAGGGTGGACGACAAAAAAAAGCCCGCTTAAGAAGGCAACAATGTTGTTCTTAAAAAGTTCCAGAACCAAAAGATATAACAATACGGCAACTGCGATATGAAGGAAAATGTTCGCCAGACGGTGCCCGATTGGATTTATTCCCCATATTTTGTAATTAGCGATATGAACCAGAAACGGCAGAGGTCTGTATGTAAAGTCCTGAGTATATCTGAAATAATTTTTCGGCGAAAAAAACATCTTAGCGTTTTCAAACTTTTTTATGAAATTTCCGTTTTGAATAAAAAGCCCGTCGTCCCACAGATACGGATTTTTCAGCGTGTTTGAATATACAAGAAACCCGAAAATAATTATCGCTAATATATGTTTTTTATTCACCATAAACCTAAAAATCCCTTCTTTTTTGCGACTGAAAATCTTACTTTTGATAAAAGCGAAGGCACAACGGTTATCCCGCCCTTTTTTTCCACTGGAAACCCGCAAATTTCAAGATTGAACTGAAAAGTTTTGCCGCGCAATTTTCTGTTTTTCGGGATTTTTATAAAGACATCCGACGAACCCGTCTGACCCGCATCCAGAATATATTTTTCAGGAGTAACAATAATCCATTTTGTATCCTGAATCGGAACGGCTTCGGTTTTTAAGTTGTCTTTTTGAGGAATCAGCACTTTAATTGCAACCTCAATTTTTTTATTGCTTCTGTTTGTCACTTTCAACGGCAGATTGTGTTTGTATTCCTTATTTATGGATAAATTTTCAATAAAAATATCGGCATAGTTGGTGGAAATTCCTCCGGCATAAAGTTTCAGCGGTAACAATAGCAAAATCCAAAAAAATCTTTTTCTCATAATTTATGGGCTTTCGGCGCGGATGTATAAAATTATTTCCTGCGTGGCTACCGTCTGAGAAGTTAACGGCATATCCAGCCGTAGCCATAGATTTTTTGTTGCGTTCACGCCGACATTTACGCCTGTTTCGGAATCATTAACGGTATATCTTCCTCCGCCGGCAACTGTCTGCGAAACCTGATAACTGTCATCGGAAACAATATCTCCGGGCGGGTCGGCAAATGCTGAAAATGCCGGTTGGCTCGGATGAAATACCGCCCGCAAAAGATAATTATCCGCACCTGATGATGTTTCAATACTGAACCAAGGCGAGCCCGCTGTATTTGTTCCGCACCTCAATGCGAAATTTTCAATTATATTTCCGTCGTTTTTAACCTGAATAACGGTAATTGTCTGGGTTGAAGCACCCAATGCTACTTCAAGAAAATTGTAAGATGCAGGGTCGGTGACAATATCCACGCTTAAAATCATTGGCTGGGCATATGCGGTTGCCTCGTTTGAAAGTGCTGCCCAGTTTGTTCCGTCGTAGTAACGAATCAAACAGTAATATGTCAAATCGCCGACCAAATTTTGGATAGTAGTTGATAAAAACAGTCCGGGCGGTATCGTATTCGATGCCGTAGGCGACGAAACCGCGGCCATCGTTGTCCATACACGGTTTGCGGTAGATGTGCAGTACCTGATTTCATACTGGCAGCCGTTTGTAAGCCGTCCAATCCAAACATCATCTCCCGGCGCCGACCATGTCAATTTGAGCGTCCCTGTTGATGCACTAACCGACAGCCCGCTTAAAGATGTCACTGCCGCAGGTGCGACTGTATCAGATGGCACCGGCTTTGGAAATCTGCAGAAAAATGACTCGTTGGAATTACTGCTTTCCGTCTCAACTTCCGTAATACTTCCCCATGCCGTGCCGCTCCATGTCTGAACATTTATGTCACCGTCGGCGTCGGAAGTAATAAGATGAATTTTATCCGACAGGTCGTCAGACGCAAGTTGAACCCAATTAAGCGTTGCCGCACCCGTGTTATTTGCGTTTGCCCCGGATGCCCAGATACCCGAGCCGCCGGCGTTCCATGTCCAACCCACAGGCGCCCCGCCTGCTGAATCAGCATAAACCAGCAAACCGTCGCCGGATGATTTTTCATAAACCACATCAAAGGTTCTTATTGTTAATGCTCTTGCCGTTGCGTCTATTTCTTTGCCACCAAGCCAGACGGATAATGTTGATGACCACACCTCAACATTTATATCATCACCGCTATCGTTAGTTCCGAGTAAAAGTTCATTATTTTTTGGATTTGCGGCAAGTTTTATGTTTCTTCCCGCCGCCAATGCGTAGTGGTCATGAACGGTTGTCGTTTCCGCACTCCACGAATAACCATCCCAGGTTCTGTATTTCGGTCTTGTTGAATCAGCGGCAACCCAGACGACAAAACCGACACCGGCCGATTGTGTATATGCCACATCAAAACCCTGTGAGGCAGATACACTTCCTATTTCCAATAACTGTGTGTTTCCGAAAGAATTTGTATCGCCGTTCCAGACGGAGGCATAGACATCATTATTAGCATCGCAGGTTACTAAAATTATTTCGTTTGAATTGGGTTTCGGTTCAAGACGAATCCACTGAAGCGCTCCGCTGCCTAATGCGGGACAGGCGACACCGTTGTCAACCCATGTTGAACCATTATATCTCCAGTAATAAGGCACTGATGTAGAAGTAGGCGTTCTTGCAACTACCAGTGCATCGCCCGACGACTGCTCATATGCGATATCAAAGCACCTTGCCGCAGTGACACCGCAATTGTTAGCAATTTCTTTTGCTGCTGACCAGCCGGCTGCTATCGTATAAATTGAAACATTTATATCAGGAGTAGTATCAAGAAGTCCATCGCCGTTATCCGACGCCCCAACGATTATTTCTTTTCTTACAGATGTAGGGCACATCCTGGCGACTGTAAAACGGTCAACTATACCGTCCATATTTGTTGTGGCTTCTTCGGGGTCAAATGCGTTATTTTTCCATCTTCTGAATTGCGGAATCATATTTAAATTCAGCGGTAATACCTGTGATGAATAATATAACAGAGCCGCATCCGGAAAGTAAGTGGTAGGATAAGTTGAATAAGTATTTGAGTAAGCCGACTCGTTCGCCGTGGAATAGCCGCTTGTTGAATTGCCTAAATCAACAACGGTAATTTTGTAATTATATGTTGAATTATTGGTAAGCCCTGTGTGAAGATATGATGTGTTAACTGCGGGCGTTGTGCCGACGATATACCATTCCTCCGCTACCGGCGGATTGCTGTCACAGTAAATCCTGTAAAAATTCAAATCCGGCTCTCCGCTGACAGCATCCCATGTTAAAGTTATCTGCTGGTTCCCCGCTGTTGCAACAAGGTTTGAAGGCGCCGGCGGCACGGAATCGTGCGCGGCACAATACGCAGAGGTATTGACGCTTAAATCATTTGCCGATGAATTCCACACAGACCAGTTATCAACATCGTCAGCCGTTTTTATTGCAAAAAAGTAAGATGTGCCCGGATTCAAACCATACATAGTCGTCGTGCAGGCGGTTAAGGGCGTAAGATTGCTCGTTGAGATGTTGACCGTAATGACTGCAAGATTTGAAGGTGGGCTGTCAAAATTGCCTGAAGAAACTATCGCAACAGACGAGTATTTTATCCTGAAAGTGCCTGTTAAATTGCCGGTTATCCCATTGTCGCCGGGTGAAGTCCAGTTTAATTTCACAATCCCGTCGTCGGTTCCTTCAAGTGCGGTTAAATCACTAATAGCCGCCGGCGGAACGGATTCATTAACCGTAATCTGCGGAGATGAAGCAATTTCAGAAACATTAACACCGTTAGTGTCCGAATAAACGCGGAAAGTATATGTTCCGCTGGCCGCCGGTGCGGTCGCCTGCCCGCTTGTAGAAGAATAAGTTGCGCCATAGACGATGTATAATTCAGCAGAGCCCGCCATTGTGCCGATAGTAGCGACCACCCGCCAGCCGGCATTTGTTCCGATGATTTGCGAAGCCACCGCTCCATACCCTGAATCAAAAGTTGCATTTTGAGGCGGCTCGCCGGCGGCTGTGTAATATGCGGTTGTAAATCCGGCGAGGGTTCCGTCGGTCGTCTGCGGCTGAGTCCAACCATATGGTATGTTCAAAACAACGGTATGTCTTGCTCCTGATGCGGTTGAAGCATTCGTATATTTGAACTTCCATGTTCCTGCGGTTGATACCCCGGCAGTTCCGGGACTTACCGTGCAGGTTCCGACGCCGCTTGTCGGTTCGTCTGTGCCGTTAGCGGAAGCAGTTGAAAAAGTTGTCCTGTATGACCAGTCGTATTTTGAATTATATATTTTATCAAAAATATTGTTTCTTGCAAGAGACCTGTTGGTTGCTATTGACTTTGATGTTGCACAATCAAATGTTACAGGTGCGGAAACGGAGGTTGTTGAAATCCACTGCCCTTTTGAAATCGCATAAGCGATATTGTCATCGTCAAAAGTGCTTCCAAATCCGGTCGTATTCTGCGAAGCATATCCGACGAAATCCAGAACTTCGCCGGCTGTTATTATATTCGCCGATATTGTTACCCCTGTTGTATCCGACAGAACACAATACCCTGTTCTGCCGTCGGTTGCTACGCCGCGCAGCCCTCCTCCTGCTGTTGTGAATATTTTTATAGTATTCGCCAATGATTGCCCGACGGTTGTCTCGTCCGTATCCGCTCTTTCGCAGTAAAGCATTATGTAAGTTCCGGCGGGAAGTTCTTTTTCCCAATCAGAAGTTGTCGGGAATGTTTTCAATTCAATAAAACTCGGAGTCGTGTTTTCTTTGGCATAGAATTTCAATCCGCTGACATAACAGGCGTTTTTGATGTAAAGTTCAACCATATCAAAATCAGATGTCTGCCATGGAGCGATTTCGTTTATTATTATCGGATTGCTCGTTTGTGCGACGGCGAAGTCCTGCGTGTTTGAGTTAATAGCGGATGTGTTTCCGAGTGCGTCCTGCGATTTTATCCCGAACCAGTATGAAGTGCCGTTTGTAAGCCCGGTTATAAGCATCAGTTCCGTTACGCCGCTTGTCGCCGGTGTCGGAATTGTCGCTTTTATATTCAGATTTTTCACCCAAGCGGCATCCCATTCGGAATTTGAAAATGATGCGGTTGAGTATCTCATCAGATAAGTTGCAGGACTTCCCGCCGGAGACGTCCATTTCAAAACGACGGTGTCCGTTTTCCATCCCGCAAGAGCCGTAAGATTTGTGACAGCATCCGGCGCAATATTATCAAACCCAAGTTTTGCAGTTTTACTATCTACGCCAAGTGTTGTAGAGGTTGATGAGGTCGCGCCGCTTGAATCCTCACACCAAACCCGCCACCAGTATGTGCCGTTGTCCGATAATGCAGGCCACTGGTAACTGGTTGTCTGTTGCATCATAAGTGTTGATGTTGAAGCATGCCAGTGTTGTGCCCAATCGGCGGATGTTCCGCTGGTTACCGATGTTATATGCAAATAAAATTTAACCGTATCGCCTGTTTGGGTATCCGAAAGCGTAAATGACGAAATTACCGTTGACGAATTGGTCCATTGCATTGATGGAAGTTCTGTTGCGCCGACAAGCGTTGTAATCTGTTTAAGTTCAGAAGGCGCACTCGGTGATGAGTTCATAAAACAATACGCAAGCGTGTTGACCGCCGCATTGTCGGCAGTTGAGTTCCACACCGACCAGTTTGAAACATCGTCCGCCGTCTTTATCGCAAACCAGTAAGTCGTGCCGGTGTTCAAATTGAATAATGTCGTTGTGCAAGCGGTCAAAGGTGTAAGTGTAGTAGTTGAAATATTGACAACCGTCGCAAATGTTGAGGATGTATTTATGAAATTACTTGCCGTAACTATTCCCACCGAAGAATAATTTATCCTGAATGTTCCGGTTAAATTATTGGTAACACCATCATCACCCGGTGATGTCCAACTTAATTTTACCTGCCTCAAATTGTTCCCGCTTCCCGCTAAAGCGGTTAAATCGGATATAGCCGCCGGCGGTGTCGTGTCAGAAGACGGCTCGGTGTCGGATGAAGTGTTCTGCGGCTGTGCACCGGTAGTCCTAGATACAAAGTCGTTACTGTTATTGTTTGTATCATAACCGTTTCCGTTGAACTCATCCGCCCCGCCTATTGCCATACTTCCGGCTGTTGATGAAGAGTTTGCCTTCCTTTCCGCCGATTGACCATCGGCAGGATTTGACCCAAACGCCGTTCCCTCCCAATTGCCGCCGACATTGTCCAATCCCAAAAGGTCAACTGCACCGGTAGAGTATAATGTAGTATAAGTGCTTATGTAGACATCTCCGCCGTTAACAAGATTATTGCTGCTGGTTGCATATGTGGCATCCGGAGTAACATTTGATGGCCAGATGCCGGATGCCGTGCTTGTTCCTGCAATCAAAAAATACCCTTTTGCCGGTATAGTTGTATTAGCAGGAGGTGTATATGAAATTGCCGCATTACCGTCGGTGCCGGCACCGTTTATTATATGCAGTTTCAACCCTAAACTACTTAAATCAAACTGCACCGTAGTCGGGTTGTAAAGTTCAACATATTCGCCGGATGTAGAAGTTGTCGCTATCATCACTTCCGATATAACAATATGCTGCTCCAAGACCTGTGCAACCGTTCCGTTATCTATCGCTGACGGGTCAAAAGTATCGGATGATTTTATATGGAAATAATAGGTTGTGCCTAAGTTCAGACCGCCGTTGAGATATACAGTTTCCAAAGTTCCCGGAACAGACGGAGTCGGCTCGCCGGCGTATTGCGTTACCGACGAATGATTCCAGTTGCCGCCGGTAAAACTCCACGTTGCATAACGCAGGTCATAACTTGTTACTTTATCTCCCCCGCCGTCGGAATTTCTCGGCGCCGTCCAGAAAATCTTCATTTCACCCGTCATAAATGAATTTAGCACCGCACCCAAATCGGTAATAGCCGCCGGCGGATAAACGTCAACCCCCAATTTAGCGGGATTGCCGTCTATAGCCAGTGCCGTTGACGTTGAAGAAGTGTTCCCCGCCGAATCCTCAGCCCAAACCCACCACCAGTATGTGGCGTAGTCGGTTAATGCCGGCCATTTATAGCCGGTTGTTGACGGTGTCAAAAGTTGCGATGTCGCAGCAAAAACCAAAGGCGTCCATGTGCCGCTTGTCTGCGAAGATACCCATAAATAAAATTTCGTATCCGATATGTTATCCGCCAATGTGAATGATGATATAACTACCGTAGATGACGACCACTGCATTGAGTTAAGTTCCGTACCGTAGCCGTTTATTTGTTTCAAACCGGCGGGGGCACTCGGCGCAGTCGCGTCAATTTTTATTGGTCCGAAATGGGTGGCGGTTGCGGAAAGGTTTCCGACGTTATCAACCGCAATAATGTGGAAGTACCAGTCGGAACCATCTGCTAAACCGGAATAGGTTTTACTTTGGGTACCCTGAGCGATACCATCGTCGGATGTCGTGGGAGTTGTATTGCTTGTGTGGTCGCATTTGATATAATAGCCGCTCGTGCCGGCCGCGAGATCTGTGACATCAGTCCATGTAACCGTGACATTGTTGTTGCGGTTCCAAACATTCGGAGTATGCGTTGCGCTGTTCAAAGCGGCTACATCCGGCGGAACGGTTAAATCGTTGTAGTGCGTAACGTTTGCCGTGTTGGTGTTGTTTGCATTATCCGTAGCGGTTATTGTAATTGTCCCGTCTGATGTCGCACTCTGCTCAACGGAATATGTCAGTTGATACGGGTCGGAATTATCGGACGGCGTATCGCCGAATGCGGTTTCGCCGGATGTATTCGCCACCCCCGAACCGCCGGTATCAGCAGCAGTTACATTCACGATAAAACTGCCCGGTACGGCAACGGCATTATTTGTGTAAATTATAGAGCCATTAGCATAAAGATAATTTGATGATTCACTTATAGAGCCGATTGAAACAGTCGGGTTGGTCTTGTCGTAGAAAACATTAAACGTCCGTTCCGTTCCTAATGTGCCGGCTGAGTTGCTGGACGCTACATGGAAATATTCGTTTGTCTCGTCAACGGTTATGCCGTCAATATACGGATTTGCAGTGTTTGTTGCTTCCGCACCATTAATCGTATTTCCTGCCGTGTTGTTGTATTCATAGTAAAAAGTGTCGCCGGATGGTGAATTTGGGTCTGTCCATGAAAATGAAATTTGGTCGTCGCTTCCGGTTGCAACATAATTGAATGCTGTGCCGGATGTAAAAGATGTTCTGTCCGCCAAAGATGGTCCCGCATCAACGGCAACTATGTCCGGCGTTGAGCCGTCAAAAAGTAACGCCGCTTTTTTTGATGAGTCATCAGCAAGAAATGTCGTAGTTGAAACTGAAGATGCACCGCTGTTGTCCTCGCACCAAACCCGCCACCAGTAAGTCGCTGTTTGCGTTAACGCAGGCCAGTTATATTGAGTTGTTCCTTGCGACAAATACGCGGATGTTGACGCATGCCATAATTGGGACCAGTCCGCTCCGTCCCCCGCTGTCGTAACCGACGTTATGTGAAGGTAAAATTTTACCGTATTTCCGGCATCCGGGTCTTTCAGCGTAAATGAAGAAATAATTACAGACGAAGCCGTCCACGCCATTGACGGCAAAATTGTTGTTCCACCCGCAAGTTGAGTTAGCCCCGAAACATCGTAAGGCGACTGGTTTGCAGCGGAAGTAAATCCGAATTTTGCGGTTGTACCGTTGCCGAGTGTGGTTGTGGTTGAGCCGACAACCCCGCCATAATTATCCTCGCTCCACATCTGCCACCAATATGTTGCTGTATCAGTTAAGGTGGGCCAATTATAACATGTTGCTCCTTCTGCAAGTGGGGTGGATTTGTAATTTACAAAAAGTGGTTGGGCGGCTGTTGTCCAGTCCGCTGCATCACCAACTGTCGTTACAGATGTCACTTGCAAGCAAAACTTTACGGAATTGTTTGCTGAACCCGATTGCGTAAATGATGAAATTATTATTGATTCGGTCGTCCATTGCATTGATGTAATAGCAGACCTCCCTGAACCCGCAAGTTGAGTAAGCCCAGTCGGTGCATCCGGCTGCCCGAAATATATGTTGTCAAAATAACTGGTTGCACCTAACCCTACCGTAACCCTCATACCGACATTAATTCCCATAGTAGAAACACCTGCTGCCGGCACGGTTGACCTTACTAAAAATTTCCAACTTCCTGTATTAGCAGTTCTTGTTGAAGTGGCATCTGTGTAAGAAGCAGCAGCAGTTTGACTCCACCCACCGCCACCAGATAATAATGACAATCCAACCCATGGACTATTAGCACTATCTTTATATACATATCCCGCTTGATTGTACATCTGCCCAGCAGTTACTGATACATTTTGGTAAACCCATCGTTGTTGTGTAGCGTTAATGTTTGCTGTAGCAATATAAAGAGAATAACTATTTGCATAAACTGTTGACTGTGTTGTGCCATTTTGCCTTACTCCTCCTCCTTCGGCCCAAGGGGCTGGCGGGCTTCCAGTTGTTTCAAAAGTTCCGTTGGTCAAAAGATTGCCGGCATTCAAAACAACCGGATTTGATAAAATCAAGAACAAGAGGAATACGGGGACGGTTCTGGTTTTAAGAAAACCCATCAAAAAAGGGACAGGTACTTTTTTCACAGAAGCAAAGCGGAGTTTATCCCGCTCTTTGCGGGACTTTGCGACTACATTGATGGCATCAAATATGGTTTTACACTTTAATTTCATAAAAATTGTTGGTACAATATTTGGTGTGTTTCCGCAATTTTCATAAGTTTCGTTTTCCGATTTTTCGTCGGTAAAAAAAACCTATTCAACTACTTTCGCAACTACGGAAGTAGTTGAATACCGTTGCAATTTTTTTTCAAAAACCTTGTTTTTTCTCTTTTCATCCCACGGGGATTCCTTTCAGTCATTTTACTGCCAGTTCCGGCTTATTAAACATTGAGTTTATTTTCGTGCGTAATTCCTCAGGCGTAAACGGTTTCGGAAGATAATCATCGGCGCCTGCGTCAAGTATTTTTTGTCTGTATTCAGGCGTATCATAAGCCGTTATTGAGAGAATTTTTATGTTTTTTATGCGCGGGTCTTTGCGGATATTCTGGCAGACCTTGAAGCCGTCCATCCCGGGCATCACCAAATCCAGAGTGATTAAATCCGGCAGGTAATCAAGCAGAATTTTCCCCGCCTCAAAACCGTCGGTTGCATGCTTGAACTCCCAATTTTCATCGGTCAAAATCGCCTTGATTAAATCCGCAACATCCGGGTCGTCGTCAATTATGAGGATGCGTTTTTTAATTCCGCCTGATGTAAGCACTTCTTTTATTTGGGCAAGTGTGTAGCCGCGCGACGAAAGATGCTTGATTTTGGCTAATTGGCTGAGAGTTTTTTCTTCATCGTAAAGTCGTTGCCCGCCCTCGGTGCGGTCTGTCACCTCAATAAGTCCGAGGTCGGTGTAGTGCCTGATGGTGCTCGGCAGAACTTTCGCTTTTTGTGAAATTTCAGAAATTTTTACATTTGGCATAAATAATTACCTCCGTCCCCATTATTAGAAAATTAACCCTAACTGTATGGTTTAACTTTTGTTCAAAAAAAATATGGCTTTTACACTATTTAGTATAACATAAAAGCAGCATTTTGTCAAGTACTTTTTACGATTTCAGAAAAATTATAATTGAAGGTAGGGTTGCGGATAAAATGGCAGTTGAGTAATCAAAGTTGCTGTTTAGTTTAAGTTTTCCCACCAAAATCAGCCAGATAATCGTCAAAAATGAAGGTATTAGCGAGATTTTTCTGTCCATTTCGCGCTTTTTTATCAAAATTGAAAAGATTGTTATTAAAATTCCGGAAATTATGTAGAGCAGAATATTTTCCCAGAGATAATAAAATTTTGACGACGGAAATGTTATAGTTGCCGACAGATATATGAAAGCAATTTTCAGAAAATTGAAAATGGTGATGCCGAAGATTGACGACCAGATGACATTCCAGATGTAGCGGCGCACTTCGGGATAGTTGACGAAATTTAAAAAAAAACCGGAAATTACAAGCGGGATGTAGGATGAGATATTCATCGGAAGATTTAATAATATCGCGGACGGATTTTCGCAATAGACCAGCGGCTCTATCAGATTGAAAAGAAACTTTCTCATTGAAACGGCAAGAAGAACCGCGAAAATAAAGGAAAGGATATACATCAGTCCGACAAGTACGGGTCTCATAAGGAGGTTAAAGGTTAAAATTACAACATTTCCGGGCCGCGTTCACCGGAGCGGACTCGGATGACATCGTCGGCGGGCATTATGAAGATTTTTCCGTCGCCAAAAACTCCTTTTTTAATGACATCAAGAAGTATCTGAACCGTTTTTTCAACATCCTCGTCTTTTACAAAAATTTCAATTTTTAATCGCGGGCGCTCCACAAATCTAACTTGCGGATTTTCCGGATCTCTTTTGAAAGCAACGGCATTTATGGTATCCATATAAAAACCGCCGATGTCCAGTTCGTAAAGCGATTTTTTCAAATCCTCGGCTTTGACATTTTCGCAGAGACATTCTATTTTTTTCATATTTTAACCACTTAATTTTTTAATCGGTAAGCGAGGGAAAAATTTCTGTAGAGCCTCAACCTGCCTACCGCCAGGCAGGTTTGCGACCTATTTTTTCCAGGAGCGACCGAAGGAAGTCCCTTTAGGGGCGACATTTACACTGCTTTTGGTCCTCTTTCGCCGGTTCTTATTCTTATTGCATCATCAACTGTTGAAATAAAAATTTTGCCGTCACCGATTTTGCCGGTATGCAGGCATTTCATAAGTATTTCAACTGCGATATCACAAGCGGGATCGGTAATAATAATTTCCAATTTCGTTTTCGGCTGTTCATAATATTTTTTATCTTTTTTATCCTCGCCACGAGGCAGACCAAGGCCCATAAGATGGGTTATAAGCATTCCGCCGATATCAAGTTTGTAGAGTTCCCCTTTCACCTTTTCTTCTCTTTCCGTAGGAAAAACAGCAATAATTTTTTTCATTTTTTACCTCTTTTTCATCACAAGCGAAGCAAGAAATTTTTGAAGAGCCTCAATTTGCGACCTATACCCAACAGGAGCGACCGAAGGAAGTCCCTTCAGGGACGAGTTCTCACGAGCGTCTCAAAAAAATTTGCTTACGAGCGATTTCCGCCTAAATAGTCTCCCGAGCGATATTTATGTCGCATTATCTTCGCCCGTTCTGATTCGCACAACGCTATCCGCGGGATAGACAAAAATTTTCCCGTCACCGATTCTGCCCGTTTGTAAAACTTTTGTTATTTCTTTTATTGCAGGTTCTACATTTTCATCTTTGATGACAAACTCAACCTTTATTTTCGGCATTTCAACATATTTGACGCTTCTTTCTTTTTCCGGGCCGCGTATAAATCCTACGCCTATGATGTTTGTGACCAGAAACCCGCCGATATCAAATGTATAAATAATTTTTTTTAAATCCTCAAGTTTCATCGTCGGACATATAATTTCTATTTTTTTCACAAAACCTCCCGCAACGGAACATTGGTTCTTTTTGCAATTTTAACTGCATCTTCATACTCGGTCGTTCTTTTTAAGGAATTTCCCAGTTTTGCAACTTTGTATATTTTATCTTTTTTTCTTGGTAAAGTCCAACGGTTTGTAGGAAGCCGTCTAATGCCTAACGTTGTCGTTTCGTAAAAAATAATATCGGCAAGTTTTTTTTCGTCTTTTTTTTCCGCAAGTACCGAAAGAATTATTCCCGGTCGGCCTTTTTTTGAGTGAATGTTCGTCATCCAGACATCAACCGCCTCATTTGCGAAAAGTTTTTCCGTTATGTACGGAAATATCCGGGCATCCATATCGTCTATGTTTGTCTCCAAAAGAATTTTTTCATCCGTTGAAAAATAATTTTTTTCAGATGTCCCGATATAGACCCGAAGGATATTCGGTTTTTCAAAATCGGATGTTCCAGCACCTGCACCAGTTTTTTCAATTTTCATTTCCGGAACCGGTCCGATTTTTTCCGCCAGAGTTGAAATTATAGCGGCGCCTGTGGGTGTGGTAAGTTCGTTTTTATCGTCGGTTGAATAAACAGGTATTCCCTTTATAATTTCAATAGTTGCCGGCGCCGGTCGGCCGAGATTAAAAGAAGACGAATAAACTTTTTCAATTTTGAGAGCATCAAGTCCGATAGCCGCACCGAAAATATCAATAATCGTATCAACTTGGGCAATTTCGTGAAAATGAACTTTACCGGCAGCGATAGAATGTGCCTTTGATTCCGCCGCCGCAATTTTTGAGTATATTTTTAAGCCTATTTGTTTTATTGATTCTCCAAGTTTTGATTTTTTTATTATTTTTTTGACTTTTGAAAATTCCCGTAGTTGTTCTCCGCCGGAAATTTCCGCAAATTTTGCATGCATACCGTTTTTTTGTATATCGGTAAATCTCATCGTAAATTTCCCTATGGACAGTTTTTTCAACTCGCCTACAAGATATTTTTCAGAAAGTCCGGCATCAACAAGAGCGGACAAAATCATATCTCCGGAAATACCCGACGAACAGTCAAAATATGCAATTTTCATAATTTTTTGTTTATTATACTCGCAATAATTCCGGCGCCGAAACCGTTATCTATGTTGACGACACAGACATTCGGAGAACAGGAATTGAGCATTGTTAAAAGTGCGGAATATCCGCCCTTGCCTGTTCCGTAACCGGTTGATGTCGGAACTCCGATTACAACTTTTGATACGAGCCCGCCGACAACCGACGATAAAGCGCCTTCCATTCCCGCACAGACGACAACGCAGGACGCATTTTTCATCACTTCACCAAATTTGAAAAGCCGATGAATTCCCGCAACGCCAACATCGTAAATTCTTTCAACATTATTTCCGAGCGTTTCCGCAACAACTGCCGCCTCTTCTGCATAAGGTATGTCCGATGTCCCTGCGGTAATAACAGCGATATAATTTTTTCCGGTTTTTTTTATCGGATTAATTACTATAATTTTTGCTTTTTCGTGATATTTTGCTATCTTAAATTTTTTCTTTATTTTTGTTGCAAATTTTTTTTCAATTTTTGTTATTATTATCGGCGTACGATTTTCTACCCCATAAGTTCCGGATTTCCTAACGGGTTGAATCATTTTTGAGACGATATCAAAAATCTGTTTTTCAGATTTTCCCGTTGAATAAATCGCTTCCGGAAATCCCTGTCTGTGGAATCTTTCGGTATCTAATGTAAAATCGTTTTTCATATTTCACCTTTTTAAGCATGGAGCCCCGCGAAGCGGGATAAACTCCGCAAGAAATTTCTGCAGGTTTTGAATTTGCGACCTATACCCTGCAGGAGCGACCGCAGGAAGTCCCTTTAGGGGCAAATTCTTTGAGCGACTACAAAGGAGCAACCAAAGCGACCGCAGGAAGTCCCCGTGGGAATATTTGCTTGCGAGCGACTACCAATTTGAAAGTTCAAGATTTGCCGACGGATTTATTGCCCCGCAAATTCCTCTTTTTTTCAACTTAAAATATCCTGCCGATGCAATCATAGCCGCATTATCGGTACAGAAAATTGGCGCCGGCATAAATAATTTTATACTTTCTTCGTCACATTTTTTGATGAAATCACTTCGTAAGAGGGAATTTGCGGATACCCCGCCTCCCAAGGCAATTTTTTTTATGTTGAACTTTTTGCATGCCAAAACGGTTTTTTTAACGAGAACATCAGCACATGACTGCTGAAACGAAGCGCATAAATCATAAAGGCGTCCTGATTTTTTGGTGTCCGGATGTTCCCTGACATAGTTTATTACTGCAGTTTTTAAACCGGAAAATGAAAAGTCCCAACTGTCCGGCATATACGGTCTCGGAAAATTTATTTTTTTGTAGTTTCCCTTTTTTGCAAGTTTATCTATAATTGGCCCACCCGGATAACCCAACCCCAAAAATTTTGCGATTTTATCAAAAACCTCGCCGACGGCATCATCACGGGTCCGTCCGAGTATTTTGTAATTGCCCCAATTTTTAACCAGTATCAAATCGGTATGCCCGCCGGAAACAATCATCGCCATAAAAGGCGGCGTAATACTTGTTCCGAAGTCCCAGCGTGATAGATTCGGGTTCCGATGTTCCGATGTTCTTAAGAAATTGGCAAAAATATGTCCCTCAATGTGATTGATACCTGCAATAGGAATTTTCATTATGCTTGAAATTGCCTGCGCTGTCGTCGTCCCCACGAGAAGCGAACCGATAAGTCCCGGACCTTCCGTAACTGTCACAGCGTCTATTTCTTGCTTTTTGCTTTTTGCGACTTTTAGCGCTTCCGTTAGCACAAAATTTATATTTTCAAGATGATGACGGGCGGCCAATTCAGGAACAATTCCGCCGTATTTTTTGTGAGTTTTTATTTGCGACGAGACGACATTTGAAAGAACGGTTCCGCCGGTTTTATCAACGGCGACAACGGCGCAAGAAGTATCGTCACAGGATGTTTCAATGCCTAAAATAGTCATTTGTTTGTTAATGTTTCAAGTATTCGGAAACAGTTAGAAAAGTTATTTCTTCCTTCTCAAATTCCGGAATAATTTTTGACAGCGCCGCTGGTAGATTTTTTTTGTGAATGTGACCGATAGCAATACAACTGCCGTCTTTTTTTATCTTTTTTTTGAATAATAACAGTTGTTTCAAAATATATTCAAAATTATCCTCATTGTCAAGAAATATTTCATTTTGCAATGCGGGAATTCCCATCGCTTTGGCGGTTTTATATGCGACAGATTTCGGCGAAGTCAAGGAATCCACGAAAATAAGATTTTTCTCTTTAACGATTTTTAAAAACGCCTCCATTTTGGTTTTGTCCTGCGTAAAAGCGCTCCCCATATGATTATTTACTCCGGTTGCGCCGTCAACATTTGCAAGATTTTTCTTAACTTTTTTTTCGATTTCGCCATCCGACATACTTAAAAGAACTGCGGCTTTTCCGGGATTGACTTTCGGATATCCCTCCGGTTCCATCGGCTGATGAAGTAAAAATTCACAATTTTGTTTTTTAAGTTTGTCGTCTAAATAAACGGAGTATTTCTCAAACGGCAAAATGCTGAATGTTAAAGGAATCGGGAGCGCTAAAAAATTTTCAAGTTCATCATTTTTATAACCGACATCGTCAATAATAATTGCTGCCTTGTATTTCAGCGGTTTTGCCGGCAGGAACAATATTTTATTTAATATATTCCCGTTTTTTGACACCGTCAAAAGATTTTCGGAAAATGTTTTATCAAAATTAACTTCAACGGCGAATTCCGAAAGAGAGATTTTAATTTCCGTTATAATATCGGTAATTTTTTTGTCGGTGTTGATTTCTTTTATGAATTGTATCCATTTTGCTGTTTGGGTTCTTTTTTGTATGCGAAAATTTTTTATTATGTTCTCGTCTGTTATCCCAAAACTTGTAAGCACTTTATTTATTTGTATATCAATTTTATTAGCAAGTGACGAATAATTTTCCGGTTGTTGCCGCAGGTAAAATATCACGCCTGCCGCAATAATTACAAGAACGATAAACCGCCAGATTTTTTTCATTATTTTTTTAACCGCAGATACACACAGATTTACGCAGATAATTCTTAATTCTGACTTTTATCTGTGTCCATCTGCGTCCACCTGTGGTTTCATTTTGTTTTTTTATTTTTGTATAAGTATATCTCGCACTTTCAACATCTGCACCGCCCTTTCAAGAATCTCATCTTTTACGATATCTTTTTGTGCTCCAGTCGTGGATGTTTTTACATCATATTTTTTATCCCTGTCTCTGGCATTCGTAATTTCGGCATCAATCTCCTGTTTTTGAAGTGCTATCTCGTTTTCGCGGGAAACCTCAACAACTATATCCGGAGTTATGCCGCCGGTTTTCTTTTCTTCATCACGGTGGATACATTTCCCGGACGGTGTGTAATACTTTTGTGTCGTAAGTCGCAGAGATGCCTCGCCTTCCAGAGGAAGTAATGATTGCACGGAGCCCTTGCCGAACGACTGCATCCCGATAATAATTCCCCTTTTGTTATCCTGCATACAGCCGGCAACTATTTCACTGCCGGATGCGGAACCCCTGTTGACAAGAACGGCGAGCGGAATGTCGGAATACGGAGCCGTAGCATCGGCACGATATTCATACTTGGGAAATTTTCTGCCCTGAGTGTAGACGATAAGTTTATTTTCTCCGACAAATCTTTTGCAGATGTCGGCAGCGGTATTGAGCAGTCCGCCCGGGTCGTTTCTTAAATCAACAATTAGGGACTTCATTCCTTTGCTTTTCAGTTCTGTTAACGCCTTGTCAAGTTCTTCAATTGTCTTGGCGGTCATCTCGGTAATCCTGAAGTATCCGATTGACTCATCAAGAATTTTTACGCCCGTTACGGTAATAATGGGAATGTCCTCACGGGTTATCGTTAAATCAAACGGCTCAGTTTTTTCTCTCGCTATGGTAATTTTAATTTTTGTTCCGGGCTTGCCGCGAAGTTTCTCTACTGCTTTATCGGTTGAAATATCTTTGGCGTTTTCACCTTCAATTTTTATAATTTTATCCTCAGGTAAAATTCCTTGTTTCCACGCGGGTGTGCCGGGAATAGGCGTGACGACCGTAATCCACCCGTCTTTTGAAGACGTAATTCTTATGCCGAGTCCTCCGAAATGTCCTTCCGTGTGGACCTTCATTTCTTTTGCTTCCTGCGGTTCCATAAACTGCGAATAAGGGTCAAGAGTTCTTATCATACCGTCTGCTGCCCCGTAAATAAGTTTTTTCATATCCGGCTCGTCCACATAACTTTCACGGACATAAACTAATATCTGGGACAAAATTTTTATCTGACTGTAGATATCGTCGCCGGCGGCTCTTATGGTGTCAAATTTCAATAACGACACGCTAATTACAAACACCGCGGCGACAATGCTGCCATACCGTCTAAACCAATTTTTTTTCTTTAACATTTTATCCTCCAGATTTTTTCAACTTTTTCCTTTCTAATTGCAAAGCAAGAAATTTTTTTTTATCCAAGCGACTTTTACTTCAACCACAAAAGAGGGTCTTGCGGAACACCGTCTTTGCGAAATTCAAAATACAGTGATGCATCCTGCGAATAGACGGAAATACCGACGACACCGATAATTTCATCTTTCTGAATATCCTGTTCCTCTTTAACGGTTATTTTGTCAAGATTACCATAGACCGTGTAAAATCCGCCGGAATGGTCAATAACAACCATTTTTCCGTATGACTTAAAATCGCCGGCAAACACAACTTTTCCTTTGTCAACTGCTACAATATTTTGTCCAAGTGTTGATTTGATTCTGATACCGTTATTAATAATCCAAGTGTCAAGTTCCGGATGTTTCTGTTTGCCAAAGGTCGCTGTTAAAGTATTCCTTAATTCCGCCGGTAGTCCGTCAATAGGCCATGATATAATACCTTTCTTTTTTGACATTTTTAGACGGGACAAACGCTCTTCCTCTTTTTGTTTAGCCGTTTCGGTTGCTTTTTTTTCTAAAAGTTTTATTAACTCCGAAAGCATTGTTTCTGAATCCCGCAGGTTTGCGACTTCCTGCTCGTAAAAGACCCGTTTTTTAACTACGGTTGATAATAATTTTTCCTTTTCTTTTTTTTGTTTTGCATATAATTGTTCGGATTTTTTTTTCTTTTCTTCAAGTTCTTTTAGCCCGTTCATCTCGGTTTCAAGTTTTATTTTGATTGTTTCATATTCCCAAACATTTTTTATTGTTTGAGTGTAAATAAATAATTTTTGTCGTGCTAAGAGCTGAAGAAATTTATACCGTTTAACCATATCGGCGGATGAATTTGAAGAAAGTATTATCCTTGCAGGATACTGGTCGGTAACGGGTCTGCCCACACCATGTTTATATGCAAATCGCAATTCTTTTTTTAATATATATTTCCATCTGACAGTTTCCGATTTTGCCGTTTCTAATTTTATTTTTAATTCATCAATTGATTTTTGTTGTTTCTTTATAGATATTTTTGTTTTTTGCAGTTCGGCTTTTGTTGTTTCAAGTTTCCTTATAATATTTTCAAGATGCGTTTCAAGAGATGCTTCTGTCTTCTTAATGATTTTTATATTATTTTCTTTATGAAAAATTTCCGACTGAACGCCGATTAGTTCTTTTTGACTTTTTTTAATTTTCTGTTTATATGCTTTTATCTGTTTGTCATAGTCGGAAGCATAAACAAAATTAAAAATTAAAAATATAAAATTAAAAATTATTGTATAAAATTTTAATTTATTTTTCTTTAACATTTTTCGGAATTCTTAATATAAGGCATATAATTATTAGAACGATGAAACTAATTATGATTTCCGATTTACTAAAAAAAACAGGTGTTTTGAAGTTTTGCATGAAAATATATTTATGCATCAGATGTAAAATATAAAAACCGATTCCTCCTCCTATAATAGCGTCTATCATGCCAAAAAATATTTTTTTACCTTGCACGGCAAGTGATAACGAAATAACTGAAAAAACGGCAAATACAATAAAAATTATGTTAATCCATCCTTTTAAAGTATTAAATGTTTTATTTATAGTAAGTAGATTTTCCGCTTCAATTGAAGTGTAATAAATATCTTCGACACCATTGAGTATTTTTATTTCTTCGGCAATTTTTTTTACAGTTTCCGGGTCTCTTTTTTTTAAGTAGATGTCAACGGTTGCGGGCAACGGATTTTCTCCGAGAATTTTTATTTGTTTGGCGAACTCGGGATTTTTTCGGAATTCATCCATTGCTTCTGTTTTTGAAGTATATTTTATTCTGTCAATTGTTTTTATATTTTCAATTTTTTTGATAAGTTCATTTTTCTGATTATCGTTTAATTTATCGTCAATAAATGCGACTATTTCTACCCGTTCGGAAAGTTCAGAAAGATAGTAAGATAAATTTTTCGTAATGAGCGAAAAAAAGCCGTAAAATACGACCGCAATAGTAACGAATGATATAACGAGTGGCGATAATTTTTTCATATATTTATTATACCATATTTTAACTGCGTGTCAACACGGATATACACAATTCCGCAGTTTTCTTTGACTTGTTTTGTAAATCATTCACAACAGCAGATATTTTCTCAGGATTTTTTTTACCCTTGGTTTTATCTAAAATCTGTAAATATATTTTCTCATTTTTAATTTCACCGTTATCATCGTAGATAGGTTCGCCTATCAACTGTAAAAAATTTTTTATTTTTGAATATCGTGGTATCGCCACAAAAGGAATTTTATATTTTGCCGACAGAATCAGTCCGTGCAATCGCATGCTTACAATTATGTCAAGTTGTGATAACAATTCCAAAAGTTTTTCGGTGTCATTCCATGCAAAAATATTAATAGGAACATTCACATTATTCTTGATTAAATTCAGCAATTTCATGTCTTTTGATAATTGAAACGGTATAAAAACAACTTCGGCTTTCAGATTTTTTACAATTAAATCGGATAGTTCTAAAAACACTTTTACATCTTTTTTCCAATTTTTTGTTTTTCTTAAGATTATTCCGATTCTTTGTTTTTTACCGAAGGTATTTTTTGTTTCTGGTTTAGGTAATTCCAAACCGAAAACCGGGTCCGATGTAACGGTAATTTCTCTTTCTACTGCGAAACTTTTTAATAATTTACTATCCTGCTCGGTTCTTACGGTGATAAAATCAACTTTATCAAAACATTTTTTTATTAAAAAACTATTAAACGCATATTTAATTTCTCCGATTCCGGCGGCATAAACAAAGACGGTTTTTTTGAAAATTTTTGCGGTTGAAATTATCAAAAGATAATACCACAAACTTAATATGCCGGTTGTGTCCTGGAAAAGTCCTCCGCTGCCCGATAACAGCATTTTACATTTTGCGATTTCCCTGACCACGGAAAATATATTCCATCTGTTGACGGCACACACATTATACGAATTTGAAGTTTCGCTGGGCGCAGCGGATAAAACGGTAATCTTAACATCCGGCTTGTAATTCCGCAAATCCGTTATCATTGCTTTAAGGATAAGTTCATCCCCCGCATTTTTGAAACCGTAATACCCGGAGATAAGTATATCAGACATATTTTTTCATTAGATTGCAAAAATAAATCAAAATTATTCCCAATATCAAACCTATAAAAATCCCGTTAAAACTTCTCAGCATTGAAACAAAAAAAGGAGTGTGTATATGGCAGAATGTATTAATTATTGAAATCTGACCGATAACACCGACGATAAAAAACGGTTTCCATAAAAAATTGTTTTCTTTGTATTTCAGGTAAATTGCCAAAATCATAAAAGGATGACCTATCAGGAATTCCTTAAATCTCGGTCTTACAAAAAATATTTTTTCTAAAAGCAGGCGAAAATTATCTTCTAATGATGTAGTTGAACCGTAATTTCCGGTCCGGAGAATATAAAATCCGACTGCAAACAATAAAAAGCCGATAAAAATTGCTTCGCCGTATAAGAGCGGTTTTTTCAAAAATTTTTTTAAGTTTTCTTTATACAACAGATATATTAAAATCAAAATCGGAACAAGAGATACTATTTTTACTCCCCTAAACAAATCAATCCCCAGCATAAAATCTTTAGTTGCCAAAAGACCCGCTATTGTTGTGCCGGACAAAAGAGAAAAAACAGCGATTAACAAAAAAATCAGAACCGATTTTACTAATGAAAACTTTCCGTCAAAATTATAATTAAAAGATATGAATAAAAGACAAATTACCGGCGACAACAAGGCAATAAAAAAAGAAATTATTTTTGTAATTCCCGCGTATGCCGCAAAATTTGAGTTTATTGTTTTAATGCTCGCAGGTTTATCAACACTAAATCCGATTTCACCGAGTGATTTTTTTGACTGACGAATATATTCTAACGCATAATCAAGCGTTGTTTGGGACAAGTCCAAAATTATTATTCTGACATTTCTTTCAAGTGCGGCCCGGTTTATTTTTTCAAGATTTTTTTTATAGTCGGAATCCCATCTTAACTTAAAAACTCTGTAGCCGCCGTCGGAATTTTTAAGTATTTTTTTAACTTCTTTCTGTTTGGCAAATTCAACCAACCCGAACCTATAATTAAAATCGGCAGGTATTTCTCCGTAAAAATCGTCGGATAAAATAACGGCTAAAACATTCGGATTTTTTTTGGGAATTAGCGAAATATCGCCCTGAACCGAAAAAACCATGTCAAGATTCAATTTTGAAACGACTGAAATTTTTTTTGACGAAATGCCGAGATATTTTTCTGACGGATAGTTTTTGTATTTGGCATTTTCGGTCTCAATCAAAAAATCCTTTGATTTATCGTCGGTAATCACAACGGTATTTATTCCGGCGGTCTTAAAATCCGTCAATTTTTCTACGCCGAAAAAATCCGCCACATCGTCGTATTCAACGGCAAGTGCGACAGAATTATTGCCTTCACTGCAAATCCTGTTTTTTAGAGGTACAACTGAAATACCTAAAAAAATAGTCAAAAGACCGATATAAATTAGTAGTGTTTTTGAAATTTTTTTCATCCGAATTTCTTTTTTAGTTTTTCTCTGTCCTTTTCCATATCCTGCGGGGTTTTTATGGGGAAAAACCGCTCTTCTCTGTTCACCACAATGTATTTCGTTTTTAGAAACAAAGAAAGGTCACCTGCGAGGCGTTCAAATTGAATTATCTTTTTGTCACCTGTTTTTTTTTCTACATAATAAAACGGAAGATTAAATTTCTTGTTTAATGAATCTGCTTTAAAAATATATGTTGCCGTATTGAAGACAGAAATCAAATCCTGATTGAAATCAGTAGGAAACTTAAACTGTTCTACAATTTCCAGATGGCCGTCTACGACGGCCGGCGCACCGCCTTTATCACCGGGATATTTTTGGGCAAGTTCTACCGTCATTCCGGAAGTTTTGTAAATGTGATACCCGAGAATAAGTTCGTCAATAGTCGCACCGAGATTATCCACATTGGAATACCATATATGCTCGCCGCCGCGTTTAATGAAATCCGATAAATATCCGCTTAAAGATATTGCAAAAACAAAATCGCCGTGCCCCGGACCATAATAACTTTCGTTTTCCGGCGTTACAAAACTACCGTCGGTATTAAGCCGTTTTGCAATGAACTGGTTGAAACATTTTATACTATTTTCAAGTCCGAACCAATTATTTTTTTTGAGATGTTCAAGTGTTGCTTTTTCAGTAGCATAACTGTTCATTAAATAAATCGGGATTTGTACGTTATATTGTTTATTAACTTTTTTTATCTGTTCAAGTTTGATTTGCAGAAAACTTTTACCGTCATAAACTTCAACTATGCCTTTTACGACCCCGCCGAAACGGGTTGCCATCCCGCCGTTGACAATTACAACACCGAGTTTCCCTCTTTTTATTATGTCAGAGCCTATATTTCTTAGTTTTTCATTTTGAGAAGCATCATTTTTCGGATTAAAAAATTTTACATCATCCGGCGGCTCAATTTTTGCTTTAAGAATGTTGTTTCTGTCGGAAAATTCTCCTGCAAGAAACTTTTTTCTTAAATTTCCAAAAAGTTTTTCGTCGTAATTGTACTTTTTTAAAATGTCCATTTTTATCCTTCCTAATTCCTGAGCGATATGCTTGCGAGCGACTTTTATTTTACAAGTTCCTCATAAAGTTTTTTGGTTTTCTGGGCAATGTATGTCCATGAAAAAAATTCTTCAACCCTTTTTCTTCCCTCTTCACCCATTGTTTTTCTCAATTTTTCGTCTTTTAAAAGACGGTTAACGGCATCGGCAATCTGGTTTGAATTTTTTGGTTCAACTAAAAGTCCGGTTTTTTCCGGCAACACAACCTCAAGAATTCCGCCGGTGGCGGACGCGATAACCGGAGTTTTGCAAGCCATCGCTTCAAGATTTATTATTCCGAACGGTTCATAAATGGACGGGCACACAAAAATCTTCGCCGAAGAATACAACTGAACATACTCTTCCTCTTTCAAAAGTTCGTGAATCCAGACGATATTTTTTTTCTTTTCCACTTCTTTTATCATCCTATCTTCGTAATCCTTTGTATCTGCGCCGGTCGCGCCGAGAACAATCTGCACGGGAATTTTATCCGCTGCGGCAACGAGATATTCAAGTCCTTTTTGAGGCGTTGGTCTGCCGACGAACAGAATATAGTCATCAGCAATTTTATATTTATTTTTAAGTGCCGCGTTCAAGGGTGTGTATTTCCATTTGTTCAGGTCAACGCCGTTATGGATAACCTCAATTTTCTCAGACGGAATGTTGAAAAATTTCAGAATGTCCTGTTTCATCAAATTTGAAACGGCGATTACTCTGTCAGCGGATTCTATGCAAATTTTTTCAATCCATGAACTTAATTGATAACCGTGCCCGAGTTGGTCTTCTTTCCAAGGTCTTAACGGTTCAAGCGAATGGCAGGTTGCGACGAACGGTATGTCATAAAGAATTTTTGTGAGGAGTCCTCCGAAATGCCCGTACCATGTGTGAGTATGAACGACATCGGAAGTTATTTCCTCCATCTGCGACAACATATTGACCGAGAGTGTTTCAAGCGTCGGCGAAAATTTTTGGCCTTTTAATGCATCCCAGCCCTTGTACCCGCGGACTTTTATTTTGTCGTCTGATTTCTGGTCGCCGAAACATCTCACTTCAACGTCCATAATTTTAGAAAGTTCCTGCGACAGATACCTCAAATGAACCCCCGCCCCTCCGTAAACATACGGCGGATACTCTTTTGCCATCATTGTGACTTTCATAATTCCTCCAGTTATTTTAAGATATCATCTGAAATTTTACCATTATCATATTCGAGATGACATGCATTACATAAAAAATGTACCATTTTCTTTTTTTTATGAAATTCTTCAAAGTTCTTCCAAAAAAGGTTTAGATTAAATATACTATTATTTATAGACATTTTACTAATTATATTCTCAACTATTTTAGGTCTATCCCAATTTTTTTTATGAGCAGTTTCTAATTTACCTTTTTTATTACAATATGGATTATTACATCTTGAATTATTTCTTTCAGTTCTAAACATATTCTTCACTTTATCTCTTGATTGCATACTCAATATTTTAATAAGGTCTTTTTGTCTAATTTCTACTATTTTATTCATATTAATGCCCCGGGGCTGAAAAATATGCGTGGATTATTGACAGAAATCCGAGTTTTTTGGCTTCTGCGTTTATTGTGCCGGCGTAATTTTCGTCAAAGGTTTCACCTGTATAGACCCTCCACAAAATTTCATTTTTAAAAAATTCCGCCAGTTCCCGCCGTGCATAAACATCGTTGTGCTTTACAACTTTTTCCCGCAGTTCAAAAAACTTTTTTGAATGCTGAAACGCAATTTCATTTATTGCAAAGATTTGCTTTGCGGCTTCATCTTTTTTTATCCTAAAAATATAAACCGGTTCTTTTTGTGGTTCAAGGCGGACATAATTTTCCCGTCCATGCCAGACATATTTTTTTCCCGTGATGAGTTCTTCAACGATATAATCGTCATCTGATGAAATACCGAATTTTTCAACCGGAACGGTAACCCTTGCATCCTGAACCTCGTGCGGATTGAGATTTGCCGCAATAAGAATTATGTTATCCTTATATTTTTTTCCGTAGAAAAGTACATTTTCGTTTGTTGAATTATAAATTCTCAAATTGTCATAATACTGTAATGCGGGATTTGTCCGTCTGATTTCATTTATTTTCTCAATATAATCCTTGATATTTCCCGGCTTGTTCCAGTCCCAAACCTTGTATTGATATTTTTCCGAGTCAATATATGTCTCCGTACCGGGATATGCGTTTCCGTCGCATAGTTCGTATCCGCTGTACATTCCGTAGAGCGATGACAATGTTGATGCAATCGCCATCCGCATTTTGAACGCTGGACGGCCGCCTGTCTGAATTATCGGCGGTGCAATATCGGGCGTATTGACGAAAAAGTTGGCTCTCAAAAAATTTGTCAGATATGAATTGGTAAGTTTTAAAACATATTCTATCAGTTCATTTTTTCCGTTTCGCCATGTAAAGTATGTGTATGACTGCGAAAAACCGACCCTTGCCAGTTCTTCCAGTTTCTCGTAATTCGTAAATGCTTCCGCGAAAAAAACAGTATCAGGATATTCTTTTTTAACTTCACAAATGACCCATCTCCAAAACTCCGTCGGTTTTGTGTGAGGATTATCAACCCGGAAATGGGTTACTCCCTGTTTTCTCCAGAATGTAAAAATTGATTTCATTTCCCGCCACATTTCATCTTTATTCGGCGGATAAAAATTCAGAGGATAAATGTCCTCGTATTTTTTCGGTGGGTTTTCTGCGTAAGCGATTGTTCCGTCGGCTCTTTTGTGAAACCACTCGGGATGCTCTTTTACATACGGATGGTCGGGTGAGCATTGCAGGGCAATATCAATCGCTATTTCAATTCCGGTTTTGTTTGCTTCTTTGACAAAATGTCTAAAATCGTCAATCGTTCCGAGTTGCGGCTCTATTGATTTATGTCCGCCCTGCTCGTTGCCTATCGCCCAGGGACATCCGGGGTCGTCCGGTTGTGCCGTTAAAGAATTATTCGGTCCCTTTCTGAAAGATTTTCCTATCGGATGAATCGGCGGAAGATAAATTACGTCAAATCCCATTTTTTTGATGTCCGGCAGGCGTTTTTCACAATCGGCAAAAGTCGCGCTTTTTCCGGGTTGTGTTCCCTGCGAACGGGGAAACATTTCATACCATGCGGCAAATCTTGCATATTTTTTTTCGGCTATAACCTCTAATATTTTACTGTAACCGTCTATACTGTATTGGTAAAGACCGGGTGATTTCGGCAGAAAAGAGCCGACATATTTTTCACCGTTTTTAAGCATCAAAGCAGTTTTCCATTTTTTTTCAGACGATTTTTTATATTTCAAAACTGGGTTTTCGTCGCTTTCTGTTTCACAAGAGACAAAAAATTCTTTGTCGGTTTCCGTCTTAACCGAATACAATCCGCCTTCCAATTCCGGGTGCACATTTTTAATTTTCATTTTAATCGTTCTCCAAAAAACCTATTCAACTACTTTCGTAGTTGCGAAAGTACGCAAGTAGTTTTATTTTACCGTCTGAAAATAGTTTTCTATACTTTTTAATTTTCAATTTTTAATTGCCGTTACTGTGTTTCTCTCAAAAATTTTGCCGCCTCTTCCGGCGAAGTCGGGTTAATGTAAAAACCGGTTCCCCACTCAAATCCCGCAGCATTTGTCAGCCGAGGCGTCATTTCAATATGCCAGTGATAATAGGGAAGTTTCCCGCTTTTGCACGGTGAGTTGTGTATGACAAAATTATACGGCGGCATTTCAAGAGTTCTGTTCATTCTTCTGTTGATGTCCCTTAAAATAAGGGCAAGATTGACGACCTCATGTTTCTGTAAATCTTCAAAAACGGAAGCATGCGTTTTTGGAAGTATGCATATTTCAAAAGGAAATCTTGATGCAAACGGCGTTATGCAGATAAAATCCTCATTTTCCGAGACGATTCGTACATTTGCCTCTATTTCTTCTCTGATAATATCGCAGAAAACACATCTTTCCTTGTATTCAAAATAATTCCGCCCGCCTTCAAGTTCCTGTTTTACCCTGACCGGCACCGTCGGCATCGCTATAATCTGTGAATGCGGATGGACAAGCGAAGCCCCTGCAGCCATACCGTGATTCTTAAAAACCAGCACATACTCAAACCGCGCGTCTTTTTTTAAATCAAGCATTCGGTCGCGCCACGCCCAAATAATTTCTTCAACGCTCTTGTTTTCCAAATCGGAAAATGCGGCGTTATGTTTTGCGGTTTCTATCACAACTTCGTGGGCGCCGATACCGTCCATAAAATCAAACATTCCCTCGCCTCTGCGGTTGAGATTTCCTTCAACCCGCAAGACGGGATATTTATTAGGTATAACCCGGACCCACCAACCTTTTTCGTTTCTTTTTGTGCCGGGTTCCCTGAAAGAAAGAATTTCCGACGGTGTTTTATTCTCGTTACCCGGGCAAAACGGACAACTGCTGCTAATTGGAGGCACTTCTTCTCCGGACTTTGAAAAGTCCGATTGTATTTTTCCTCTTTCTGTTGCAATAATCACCCATCTTCCGATAATCGGGTCTCGTCTTAATTCCGGCATTTTTTTTCTCCTTCACTGCAATTTAATTAAGCAGAACAGATTCATTTTTTTGGGATGTAAATTTAGCAAAGCCGTGATTTTTCAGATACTCAATTGAATTTTTTAAATCCTCTTTTGTAGATGACGGGTGAGTTTCATTGACGATTATTGCGTCATCATTGAGGAAATTAGAAATTTCAGTAAAATTCACATCTCCGGTTCCGGGTGCTTTGTGGTCGTAAACATCAATGACATCGTGCAAATGAACACCTATCAGGCGGTCGGAATAGTTTTCCAAAAAATCAAGATGGTTTTTTACAAGCATCTGCTTCTCGGCAACTATTGAGTGTCCGACATCATACCAAAGACCTATTGAACTGCCGTAAAATTTCTGAAAAATAATTTTATAGTCGGCAAATGACGGTATTTCGTTAGCCCAAAACCTGTTTTCAACTCCTATTTTTACATTTTTCGCTTCGTGGTCGGCATATGATATAAGTTCATCAAAAGATTTTAACATGTTTTCAAGAAAAATTTTTGATTTTACTTTTCTTTCCGCTAAAAAAGTTTCAAGATAATTTTTGTAATCTGAACCGCCTTTTGTCTCATTATATTTTTTTGCCAAAGCCCGCCCTGTTATTTCCATATCCACTTCGCCCGCATGAATCACAATCGCTTCTGCACCGACGGAATTTGCAACATCAATTGTCTTCCTTGTAAGTTTAACCGCCGTCGTTCTTTCGTTCTCGTCGGTTGAGGCAATGTTATAAGGCGAATAAATCGTTTTACCTAACGGGATAGAATCAAGTTTCGGACAATAATTATGCACGGAAACAATCTTTATTCTTTTGGCAATTTCGGATATGAAACTTTCAGGCATCTCAACATTGAGTTCAACCGCTGAAAATCCCAGTGACTTTATTTCCTCCACCAGCGAAACCGGGTCTTTATGTTTTGAAATATTATATGCTGTTGAAAGTGCAATCATAATAAACCAGAGAATTAGAGAATTAGTCAGGCAATATCTAATTCTCTTTCGTATAAACTAATTCTCTGCCTTTTTACCTGCCCTCTTGCTGCTGCTTCTGATAAATTTCTATCAGCGGTTGGGAAATATTTGAGGGTGATTCCTCGTAATGAGAAAATTTCATCTTAAAACTGCCTGCACCTTTTGTAATTGAACGCAAATCAGTTGCATATTTTGAAATTTCCGAAAGCGGCGCTGTTGCTATAACTTTTTGCTTTTTCCCGAGACGTTCCACCCCCATAACTCGTCCCCGCCGCGCATTCAAATCCCCCATAACCGCACCCATATAATCGTCGGGAATTACAACTTCAAGTTCAACAATCGGTTCCAGTATGCACGGTCTTGACTCCGTAACCCCTTTTTTTAACGCCATGCTCCCTGCAATCTTAAAAGCCATATCGGATGAATCAACCTCGTGATAACTGCCGTCGTATAAAGTAGCACGCATATCGGTTACGGGATAGCCGGCAATAACGCCCTGCTCCATCGCCTCTCTGACCCCTTTTTCTACCGACGGAATATAATTTCTCGGAATTCTTCCTTCTCTTATTGCATTTATAAATTCAAAACCTTTTCCTCTTTCAAGCGGCTCAAGTTTCAGCCAGCAGTCGCCGTATTGCCCGCGCCCGCCGGTTTGTCTTTTATATTTTCCCTGAACCTCCGCGGTGCTTTTTATAGTTTCCCTGTATGCCACCCTCGGCGGTTTGAATTCTACATCAATTCCGTATCTTTCTTTCACTCTTGCCACTGCGACCTCTATATGAAGTGCGCCGAGTCCGGATAATATCAGTTCCTTTGTTTCGGCATTGTAGAATGATTTTATCGTCGGGTCTTCTCTCATCATTGACTGCAACGCGGATGCGACTTTTTCCTCTTCGCCTTTTGATTTTGGAAAAACAGCCATACTTATTGAGGGTTCCGGAAAATTTATTCGTTTGATTTTACCCGCTGCCGTCTCATCGCCGAGAATATCGTTTGTCTGTGTTTCTTTAAGTTTTACTGCAACGATTATATCGCCGGCCGTCGCTTCTGTTATTTCCGTTCTCTTTTTTCCGAGCAATGTGCAAAGTGTCCCTAATCGTTCCGTGATTCTTCTGGTAATATTTTTGTAATCCGTTCCCTGGACGACCTTTCCCGAATATATTTTTAAGAATGAGAGATTGCCCGTGTGAGGTTCAATAACACTCTTGAAAACGAGCATTGCAATTTTACCTTTATCAGTATCCGCCGAAACATCAGCCGCCGGCATAAATTCGTTTATAAAACCTGCAATCTCGGCGCATCCGATATTTTTCGTCGCGCTTCCGCATAAAATAGGAATTATTTTTTTTGATGCAATACCGTTCTTAAAACTTGCCGTCAATTCAATGTTTGTTATCTCCTTACCGTCAAGATATTTCTCTATTAAAGAATCGTCGTTTGATGCAACTGCCTCTATAAAATTTTCGCGGTGATTTTTCATATCTTCCGGGGCTTCAGTAATAACCGAGACAACTTTTGAGAATTTTGCTCCGGTATCGTCTGGAACAGAAACAGTAATTACCGAACCGTTGAAATCCTTAAGATGGCTTAACGTTTTTGATAAATCAATATCTTCTTTATCCAATTTATTTATGAAAATTGCTTTCGGTTTATCGCAATTTTCCCACAGATATTCAAAAGTGGCATCAATAGAAGACAAAGCATCAAATACAAAAATCGCGGAGTCCACAGTCGTAAGAGCGGAAACCGCATCGCCTATGAAATCGGAATAACCCGGAGTATCAAGCAGATTTATTTTTGTGCCGTCCTTATCAAACGAAATTAATGATGTGTAAATGGACGAGCCGCGTACAATTTCATCGGGATTAAAATCGCTTACAGTGTTGCCGTCTTCAACCCTGCCCTGCCGATTTGTAATTTTTGAGTTTAATAAAATCGCTTCAATAAGTGATGTCTTTCCGCTCCCCGCGCTTCCGACGATTGCCACATTTCTGATTTTTTCTCTCGTGTAATTCATTGCTGCTCCCCTTCAACATTTATTTCTTCCAGCGATGGAAGTTCATCGGTTGATTTAAGTCCGAAATATATTAAAAATTGCTGGGTTGTTCCGTATAAAAACGGGGTCCCGACGGTATCTTTTTTCCCGCAGGTCCTTACCAGATTTTTTTCAACAAGCGTTTTCAGGACGGCGATTACCTCAACACCGCGTACCTGTTCAATTTCCGCTCTGGTTATCGGCTGTTTGTAGGCAACTATCGCAAGCGTTTCAAGTGCCGATGATGACAGTTTAAGCGTTGTTTCTTCTTTGAAAAGTTTTCTGATAAACGGTGCAAAATCGCGCTTTGTTGAAAATTGCCACCCACCGGCAATTTCTATAATCTGTATAGGCGATTGTTTTTCTTCGTAAGCATTTTTTAATTCGGAAATTGCCTGATTTACCTCGGCGGCGGATTTTTCGGTAATTTCAATAATCGTTTCAATTTTCAACGGTCCCTGCGACGCAAACAAAAGCGCCTCTATTATTTTTTTAAGTTCCATAAATTACCTCTCTATGAAATTTTTCTATAAATTCTTATCTCGGAAAATGCCTCGTTCTGCCTGACGTAAATCTGACTTATCTTTATAAGTTCAAGTAATGCCAAAAATGTAATAATAACCGAATACCTGCTTTCATCTTTCAGAAAAATAGAATAGAAAGATACGAATTTTTTACCTTCAAGCAACGAAAGAATAATACGGATTTTGTCCTCAATTGTGAACTCCTCTTTTATTATTTCTTTTGAGGATTTCTTTGCTTTTTCAAGAACCTTCCGGAAGGCGTCCATTAAATCAAAGAGCGAGACGTCAATACCGAAATCCTCGACGGTAAATTCAGGCTGGGTTTTACGGAAGAAAACATCTTTTTGTTTTTCCAGATTAATTTTTAATACTTTTGATGCCTCCTTAAATTTTTTATATTCCAACAGACGTTTTGTAATTTCCGCGCGGGGATCTTCAAATTCTTCTTCGTCTTCATCTTCATGCTGCGGGAGAAGCATTTTTGACTTTATTCGCATAAGTGTTGCGGCCATGATGAGAAAATCTCCGGCAACTTCTAAATTCATCTCTTTCATCAAATTAAGATATGCAAGATATTCCGATGTAATTTTAGAGATAGGAATATCATAAATATCCAAATCGCTTTTTTGTATAAGATGCAGCAGCAGGTCCATCGGACCTTCAAAAATTTCCAGCTTTATTCCGTATTCCATAATTTCAATGCATCTCTTATTTCATTGATGGTTTTTCCGGCAATTGCCCTGGCTTTCTCGCTGCCGGTTTTAAGTATTTTGTGAATTTCCGCCGGATGTTTTTTGAATTCTTTCTGCTTTTTTTGTATAGGTTCAAGCGATTTTATTATCTTTTCCGTAAGGTTTTTTTTACATTCCACGCAACCGATTTTACCTTTTTTGCACAACTCTTCTGTTTCTTTAGGATTATCGGAATATATTTTATGCAGCGCAAAAATAGGACATATTTCGGGGTGACCTAAATCAGTCGGGTGAATTCTTGCCGGGTCGGTTATGTATGAAGAAATCTTTTTGGAAATTACCGACGGTTCGTCTGACAGATAAATGCAATTATTGTATGACTTTGACATTTTCCGCCCGTCATTACCGGGAATTTTCGGTGTTTTTGTGAGAAGTGCCTGCGGTTCTGTCAAAATTTCTCCGTAGAAAGAATTAAATCTTCTGGCTATTTCGCGTGTTAATTCCAGGTGCGGCAGTTGGTCCTCTCCGACCGGCACTTTATCTGCTTTGTAAATAAGAATGTCTGCCGCTTGCAGGACCGGATAACCAAGAAATCCGTAAGTATGTAAATCACGAAGTTTTATCTCTTTGAGTTGTTCCTTGTATGTCGGACATCTTTCAAGCCAAGACAGCGGCGTTATCATTGACAAAAATAGGTGGAGTTCGGAGTGTTCCGGGAGTTGCGATTGAACAAAAATAGTTGACTTTTCCGGGTCAAGCCCGACGGAAAGCCAGTCAATCACCATATCAACCGAGTCATTTTTTATGTTTTTTGTATTTTCATATTCCGTGGTCAGTGCGTGCCAGTCGGCAACGAAATAAAAGCACTCGTATTTTTCCTGCAGTTCAACCCAATTTGAAAGTGCACCGTGCAGATGTCCGAGATGCAACCTACCCGACGGTCTCATTCCCGATAAAACCCTTTGTTTCATATTTCGCTTCGCTCCTATACTCCCATAAAAAGCAATCTCTGTAAAATGTTCACTATCAGCCACAGAAAATTAAGAAAACCGAATGAAAGCAAAAAGAATATTATAAAAATTCCGTATCTTTCAAGTTGATTGTATTTATACGCAATCTGAGCCGGTAAAAATGCGGATACAATGCGGGAACCGTCCAACGGCGGAATCGGAATCAGATTAAACACGCCGAGCACAAGATTTATCTGAACATTTATGTATAAAAGTTTTATGATTAAAGCGTTAATTTCAGTGGAAGGGTCAACGCCCGTTATCTTAAAAAGCCAGATAATTAAAGCGGATAAAATTGCGAGTGCGAAGTTAGCTCCGGGACCCGCCAGCCCGACTTTTGCCATGTCTTTTATGGGATTGTTGAGACGGTAAGGATTTATAGGAACAGGTTTTGCCCAACCGATTAAAACCGGCGAGTGGGTCAAAATTAAAATCAAGGGAAGAATTATCGTTCCCATCATGTCAATGTGCGGTATGGGATTTAATGTAAGCCGTCCCGACATTTTTGCGGTATCGTCTCCGTTGAGATACGCAACCCATCCGTGACAGCACTCGTGCACCACGACGGCAAAAAATAAAAGCGGAATCCCCAAAATCAAGTCAACATTAGAAATATTCATATTTAGATATTATATCTATTTTCGGAAAAATTGTCAAGAAATTTTTGCTGGTAAGCAGAGTTTTTGGAGGAATGATTTTTTTTGCTCGTCCGTAAAATTTCCTATAAGTTTTTTGAGACGGATTTTTACCGATTCTTTCTTTTCAGAAATCGCGGAAATATCAAGTTTAACGTCAATATATTTCAGGATTTTTCTTTTTTTGAATTCTATCAGTATTTTTTTTGCATTTTTTTCGGAAAGTACTTTTATGAATTCGTCCCGGATTCGAGGTTTTGAAACCAAAGACAAAAGGTTTTTTTTGATTGCGGCATTCATCCATTTTTCAGTATTTTCCTCTATTTTAAAAGTAAATCTAATAGCATATCTTATTGCTCTTAAAATTCTTGTCGGGTCGTCGGTAAAACTTTCTTTATGGAGAACCCGTATAAGTTTGTTTTTAAGGTCATCAAGTCCGCCGCTAACGTCAATGATATTGGTAAGTGGTAAGTGATAAGTGATAAGTGATACTGCTAAAGTATTTATGGTGAAATCCCTACGATGTAAATCCTCTTCAAGTTTGGCAGGTTGAACCACCGGCATAGAAGCCGGTTTGGGATATTTTTCCGTTCGTGTTGTCGCTATATCAATTACAAAACCGTTTTTCAGTTTCAATGAAGCCGTCAGAAATTTTTTATAAACCGTCAATTTGCCGCCGAATTTTTTGTGAAGAGATTCCGCCGCCGCCCAACCATTACCTTCAACGACAAAATCCAAATCAACACTTTTTAATTTGAGTATTTTATCGCGAACATATCCCCCGACTATGTATATTTTACAGCCGAGATGTTGTCCAATTGTTCGTGCAACTTTTATGTAATTAACTATTTTATTAGATTCCATAAAGCGATAAAACCTTGCAAACCAAACACAAGAATAGCCGAACCTATAATTGAACCGATTGTAAGGAATATGTAGGATTTTCTTCTTTTGAGATGCATCAGATGGCTTACCAAAACTGCCGAATACATACCGCCGAAATAAACCGGCAGTGCCGCCAGAATAGTTATTCCCATATATCCTAAACCCCTAACTTTTCTTACCATTTTTGTTCGTTCAACCTTTTCCTGAGATGGAAATTTCTTTGATATCAATTTGCCGAACTTCTTGTTCACTCCTGCGCCTTCAAGAATATAAAAATATATGAACATCTGAAAAATATCGCCGACTAATGCGATAGCAAAAGCACCCCACCATCCAAGCCCTACGATGAATCCGAGAGGTATTACAAAAAACCTGTTTATAAAATAATGTAAAAAATTAAGTATTATTCCGAATTCAATCATAAACTAAAAACCTTGCGTATATTTTGTTTCTTTCAAACGTTGTCTTGCTTCTTCTTCCGAAATGAAAGAAATATTTTTTATTGAGACGGATATTAAAGAAGCTGCCGATGATAAAAGAATTAAATCGTTCATTGTAAAGGCACTTTCTAAACTTCCGGAAAACGAAATATAGCCGAGAAATTTTTCTTCAAAATAAAAAGCCGAAGCAATTATTGATTCTTTATCATTTTCCATCAGTTCTTTTTTTGCGGATATTTTTTGAACAAACGAATCGGTCAGCGGAATGGTTCCCTGCTCAGTTTTATTTATAGATAAGTGGATGTCCAGGTCGTCGGTGAACTCATTATACACGGTTATCAATCCGCTTTCTGCATATTTAAAATGTTTGGCTATGTTTGTAAAAGCAGCAGTAGTCATCTGTTTTAAATTTTTTGACGAAGCGATGATTTTTCCTATATCGTAAAGTAAAGTCAGATGACTGTTCGTCGCGGAAAGACGGTTTAATGTGGTTGACATAATTGCCGATAAAAGTTTCATTCCGGTATCAAGATTGCCGGAAATCAAATCAAGAAATTTTTTCTTTTTTATTTCAAGCAGAACAACATCATTTACCGTCTTAATAGATGCGATTCTCGGTTTATCCTCAAGCAGCGACATTTCGCCGAAATAATCCCCTGCCGATAATACGGCAAGCGTTTTTGTGCCGCTATCTTGCAAATGTTTGAAGACCTCAACCTGACCTTCCGCTATTATGCAAAAAACATCCGCCGGAGATGATTCTTCAAAAATCACAGTATCTTTTTTTACTTTTCTTTCGTCAAGTATTTTTAACAAATTTTCCAATACATCGTCGGAAAGTCCCTTAAAAATTTCTACCGATTTTAGATTCATTTGTGCCTCCCGATTTTTTAGCGAAATCCGCCGACTGAATCTGAATTTTCAGGTCGGACGGATTGTTGCTTGTGGCAAGAGCATCCTCAATAGTAATAACACCGTCTTTGTATAAGGACAAAAGCGACTGGTTGAACGACTGTGTTTTATAAAATGAAGCACTATCCTCAATCGCTTTGGAAATTTGACCTGTTTTGGCTTCTGCGATAAGCGACCGTATTAACGGTGTATTTATCATAATTTCTATCGCAGCAACCATTCCCCCTCCGTCTTTTCTTTTTACAAGCCGCTGTGCAACGACGGCTATAAGAAAAAGTGAAAGTTGAAACCGTATTTGCGCCTGTTGCTCCGGCGGAAAAGAATCTATTATTCTGTCAATCGTTTGTTTGGTATCGTTTGTATGAAGTGTTGAAATAACAAGATGTCCCGTTTCCGATGAGGTAATTGCCGTTGTAATTGTCTCGGGATCTCTCATTTCACCGACTAAAATCACATCCGGATCCTGACGCATGGCGGACTTAAGTGCCGTTGCAAATGTGTTTGTATCCATTCCGATTTCTCTCTGATTTATTATTGATTTATTATCGGTGTGAACGAATTCAATAGGGTCTTCAATCGTAATAATATTTTTTTTGAAGTTGTTGTTGATATGATTTATCATTGCCGCCATAGTCGTTGATTTACCGCTTCCGGTGGGACCTGTGACCAGTACCAATCCCTGTTTATTTGAGGAAATTTCTTTTAAAATGGCAGGAAGTTTCAAATCATCAACAGTCGGAATTTTCATCGGTATTGTTCTGAAAACAGCGCCGTAATTTCCTTTTTGCATAAAAAGTGCGCCTCTGAAACGGGCAATTCCTGAAAGTTCTAATGCAAAATCAAACTCTTTATTTTCCTGAATTCTTTTATCTTCTCCGAAACCGATATATTTTGAAATCAGTTCCTTTATTTTTTGCGATGTCAGTTTTTCGCCGTCGGTAAGCGGTTCAATGTCGCCGCTGATTCTTACCATCGGCGGAAGTCCCGCCTTAAGATGCAAATCCGTTCCATTTTTTTTAACCATTAATTTAAGAAGTTCTTCAATGTTCATTTTTCACCTTCCGTAAATCGCCATTTTTACCGACTCAGGATTGTGCGCCTTTGCCAAGGCATCTTCAGTTTTAATAAGTCCGTCCTGCACAAGTTTTGCGAGCGCTTTATCCAGAGATATCATTCCCGCTTTCGCACCGACTTCTATTGTCTGATATAACTGATGTGTCTTTCCTTCTCTGATAAGATTTGCAATTGCCGGTGTCGCTATCATAATTTCCCGAGCGGCTGCTCTTCCCATTCCGTCTGCCGTCGGAATTAATGTCTGGCATACAACCGCCTGTAAAGACGTTGAAAGTTGCATTCTTACCTGTTGCTGCTGGTGCGGCGGAAAAACGTCTATAATTCTGTCAACCGTTGACGGTGCATCCGTCGTGTGGAGCGTGGCAAAAACAAGGTGTCCCGTTTCCGCAATAGTAATAGCGCCGCTGATTGTTTCAAGGTCTCTCATTTCTCCGACCAGCACTATATCTGGGTCTTCACGCAAAGCATGTTTTAATGCGGCTCCAAACGAAAGAGTATGCTGTCCGACCTCTCTCTGTGTCACGACGCATTTTTTTGATTCATAAACAAATTCAATCGGGTCTTCCATAGTTATAATATGGTCTGTTCTTGTTGAGTTGATGATATCAATCATGCAGGCAAGCGTTGTTGATTTTCCGCTTCCGGTGGGTCCCGTAACCAGAACAAGTCCCCTCGGTAAATATGCGAGTTTTGTAATTGCCTCCGGAAGCCGCAGTTGTTCGGGAGAAGGTATTTTTGTTGATATGACACGGAGCACCGCGCCGATTCCGTTTCTGTGCATTAAAACGTTCACCCTGAATCTTGAAACATTCGGAAGATTGAAAGAACAGTCAAGTTCCAGTTCTTCCTCAAATTTTTTCTTATGCTCGTCGTAAAGCATTGAGTAAATCAGACGCTTTGCTTCTTCGGGAGTAATTATTTCGGTAAATCCGTCTAACGGTTTCATTTCGCCGATATGTCTTACCATCGGCGGTTTGCTGATAACAATATGAATATCTGATGCCCCTATTTTCACTGCCTTTGTCAGAATGTCAAAAATTTCCATAAGTTCCTCCTAAAATTAAAAGAATGTTCCCGTCGGCATTGTGAATATTGACTGAAAACTGCAACCGGAACACACCCCTTTTTTTGTATCGCAGAAATCCCTGAATATCTGTATAAGTCCCTGCTGAACTCTTTCGCTCTGCCCGGAAATATTCCCGAAGCCGCATCTCCATGATGTAATGCGTGCTGTCCTGTTTGTTGATATCGCCGGCTGTTTCAACCACCATTGATAGATAATTTTTAACGAAGCGTCATCTTCCGGTTTGTTGATTTTTGCAATTGCCGCAGGTAAGAAAGTGTTTATTAAAATTAAAAGAATTCTTTCTTCGCCGAGCAAAGCGACGGGTTTTGAAAATTTTTTTGAAACGAACGTGGTTCTGTAAAACCAGAAATTAGATGAATCCGATGTGTCCGTTTTTAAGTTATCAACAAATTTTTTTAATTTGAATTTACCGTCAAGGACATCGTTCACGAAACTTTGCAAAAGTTTTTCAAAACCGTTATCATCAATATATCTTGAAATTATTAAACTTGCAGCGGCAAGTCGTCTATATGGGAAATTATACGGTCTTAAACCTCTGAACTTCCATGTTTCTTTTTTTATTGTTTCGGCCGGGTTGATTTGCTGTCTTAGTGTTTTCCAGATTTTCTTAATTTTGACGATATAATTTTTTGCTTCGGCGTCAAGTATTTCAATTTTTTCAATTTCAGGAATAAGACCGGCAACGCCGAAAAAAAGCGATTGAATTCTTACCGACTTTTCCTCAAACTTCTCCTGACTTATTATTTCCGCTATTTTTTCAAGCGGCAGTATTTCTGCTAATTTCCTGAAATTTTCCCTGTTAGGACCGTAGCCGAGACCGTCTATAATACCTTTGTAAATTATTTCATTTATTGATTCCTTTGTCAGTCGGTTCGCAAAAACTTCGCTTTTCAGTTTTACCTTTTCGTCGCCGGCAAGTCCGACGATATATTCAAGCAGAGAGTATTTTTTCAAAGTCCATTTTGCGCATTTTCCCGCCCGAACTTTGCTGGAATAAGGATAATTTTCAACATCAAAATTGCTGTCAATAATTTCTAAATCGTCGTTTATGTAATCAATAAGTTCCAGCGAGGGAATTATTTTTTTGTCTTGGGTTATGGTTTTTGCTTCCTTTCCCTTACTCCAAAGAAACACATGCAAAACGACATTGTTGAAATTTTTATTTTTATTATGCTTATGTGTTTTCCAGTTTGACGAGTAAAGGTCAATTTCAACCTCGCCCGTTATTTCTTGTCCGTCTATATTTATTTTTGCGTTTTTGAAATCAGGACCCTCATCAAAATTCCATTCCCCGGGCGATATTATTTCAATCCTTTTACCGTCAGTTGTTCTTAATCCCCTTCTTTCAATCTGCTGGTCAAACCAGATTGTTTTTACAAGTTTTTCCGTGACCGGCTGTCTGGTTGCAATGTATGGTTTTTCCGCTTCTTTTACAAAAGTTGAATCCCTCAATTTCTTGTATCTATCCGTGAAATTGGTCGGATTATGAAACTTCACATCGTCAATGTATTTCATTTCTTGATTTTTACTTTTTGCTTTTCAATGTAAACTTTTTTCATTACATCGCCGATTTGAATTTTGTGAACGACATCAAGCCCTTCAATTACCTGACCGAAAACCGTATATTTGCCGTCTAAAAACGACTGGGGCCCCAAACAAATGTAAAACTGGCTGCCGGCGGAATCCGGGTCTTGCGCCCGCGCCATAGCAACCGTTCCGTCAAGATGCTGACGCTTGTTAAACTCCGCTTTTATTTTGTATCCCGCATCGCCTGTTCCGTCACCTTTCGGACATCCGCCCTGAATAACAAAGTTCGGAACAACCCTGTGAAATTTCAATCCGTCGTAAAATTTTTTATCGGCGAGTTTTTTGAAATTACTAACGGTATTCGGTGCGTCCTGGTCAAAAAACTCAAATTTTATTATGCCCTTATCCGTTTCAATCACTGCGATTTCTTTCATCTGTTTTTTCTCCTTGCTTTGTAATCCGGTACACATAAAAATAAAAAACACAAAGCCGAATACTGCAAACAATTTCAACGCTCCCATTCTCATAAAAGTTCCTCCTCCCTTAAAAATTGAACCAATTCATCCAGTCCGAAAAAAACTTCAATTTTATAGTCGGTGAAAACCGTGTCGCTTGATTGCTTTTTTACGGTTTCGTAATCACAAATTGCTTTTTTCTTTAAGTCCGTCCGGTCGTCTTTACAGTCATGACGATAAATGTAAAACAAGTGACGTTTTTTTTCGTCGTGATATAATAAAAATTTCTCAAAATAAAATAAAATCCCGCAGTAAGGGCAGACGACTACATTCATCTGCCCGTCTAAAATCATTTCCTTTAAGTCGGGGTCGGTGGTCACATTTACGGAATCCCACAAATCCCACTCAAACTCTTTCCCGCAAGAACACCTGATTTCTTGTTTCTGACAGAATGACATTTAAAAATTATACAAAAAAATAAAAAAATATCAACAAAAAAATAACCGTTACCAAACCGGTTATTTTGTATTTTCTTAAAAAGTTAGTTTTTCTTGAATATCAGAAAACGTCCGTCAAATAAACAAAGTATTTCATCATTCGATATTATTTCAAAAGCATCAACAAACTTCTCGTTCTTAAGAACTCGAAACTCGTCAACATATTTTCTTTCCATTTTATATCCATAAAAAGCGCTTGTTTTCTCCGGAACAACGCCTTCCTCGAACTCTATTTTATGATATTGGTAAATTGGATGATTGAGCTCCTCGCCCATAAAGGAAAAATAATCTTTTTTGATTATTATGGGATTACTTAAAAGTAAACTTACTTTTTCATCGGTAACGAGATGTCCACCAAATTCTTCGATTCTGGAAAGTTTCCATTCGCCGTACATATTGTTGTATTCGTCGGGTTTTGTTGAATAATTGTGTTCATTTGTATTTACTATATTTTTTGTACATCCCTGAGACAAGAACAATAATACTGATAGAATTATAATGATTTTCATATCGCCTCCGTTTTAGTAACGTCCTTGTAAATATAAAAGCCATTCTAAATTTCTTCTGTTAACAAGACCATCGCTTACTTGTTTGAGTCCTTTAATCGTTACTTTATTCCAATCCTTCCAGCAACGCTCGATTGTGGAAATATCACTCTTGTTATTTATCATTTTTAATGCTGTAGAATCTTTAAATCCATATTCACCTATGTTATAAGCAAAAGCAACAAGTGCATCATACTGGCTTTGTGTTACATTTTCTTTTAAACTATTGTTGACAATATCTTCAAAACGAGCAATATCACTCTTCAGTAAGTTTATCGCTTGTTCTTCCGTAATGCCGTTCTGAAATTGCGATTTTTCATTATCCTTTATAAGATGTCCATAACCAATCGTCGGCCGACCGGCTTGATCATTGTATATAACGTGCAAACCCTGTTTATTTTTAACGAAACCTTCTAATTTTGCAATAAACTCAAGTCCCTCTTTTGATATAGATTTCCGTAACCTATCTTCTGCCGGATAAATTTCGCCGGTCATATTTTGGTCAACTGCATTTTCTTCAAAATTTTTATAACTAAATACAATCTTTTTCGGTTCTATCAGTTTCACATTATTAGACGAAAACCAATAAGATAGACCGACATTGTATTCTTTCGGTAAATCTCCGAAACGAAAGTTTATTTTATTTGTTGCTAAGTTAACATCTCCTGATACGGGAATAACAATTTTCGGAAATTCTTTCTTTCGGGTTACATTTTTACCCCTGCACTCTTCACAATATTTTTTTGTTTCGTGTATGTATTCGCTAAACCCGCTTATAGCAGCAGTACCATTGATATTTAAAGCTGCTGGCATCATGTTTTTAAGGTTTTTGAGGTTGTCAATGGGTATGCCGGCTTTTTTGTATTCTTCAATTACAAGCGGGTCGTCGAGCGGATGCAGGAATTTAACGTCAAGTTCAACCTGCCAAATGTCTTTTGTGGTTTCATGAATACCTAAAAATCCTTCGGGACCCCATCCACCAGACATATTTATGTTTTGTATCGTTACTTTGCCGGACCATTTTCCAATATATGATTCCATATAATTCATTCAATAAGGCGTTTGAAATAGTCCTTTATTATTGTTTCGTATTTTTGGGGATATTTTTGTCTTAATGATTTAATAATTTCTTCTCTGAATTCTTTCGGCGGTTTATAGTCGTCTTTGGACGGTATCTTGACAAAACCGGTTCTGAAGCCGGTATATCCGCCCCCGCCGTTTCCGCTCATTCTGATTTGTCCGGATGTTCCCATCGTCCCGCCAGCCCCCGACATTTGCTTCATCTGACTTGATGCTTTATCCATCGCATCTTTACCGTTTAATAAATCGTCCAGCGCTTTTTTTTCAGAATCCATTGCCGACAGTATATTAGAGTTTGAAAGTTCCGAAGAAGCAGTTGCCATTGATTTTGCAGACGATGAAATGTTCCCGACCGCATCAGACGGTATTGACGCCGTTTTATCTGATAATTCGGAGAGTTTTTGTTTTAACTCATCCGTTTTTTGCTGATTTGATTTTTGTGTTTCCGATAATTTTTTATGCCCTTCAAAATCCTCTTTGTTGAAAATTGCGGTTTTTTCCGGTGAAAAATTTGTAAGTTGTGAAAGAATTTCCTGCTCCGTTGCTCTGCTTTTTAAGACAGATTCCGCTGATTTTTTTATGCCGATATTCTTATAAATAATATCCAGTTCATTTAGTATATCCGTCAATAATTGCCTTGATTTGTCAATTTTTTCCGTTATAAATTCCTGCAAAACGGTATTCATTTTTATTTCCGGCGAAACATATGAATTATAGATATTTACGGGCGGAGCAGTGCTTTTCTCAAGCATCATTTTTGAGTTTTTTAATTCCGAAATCGCCTGTTTCTGCAATTCCGCCAGTTTTTTAACTAGTTCTTTTTGCAATGTTAGAATTTTTTCAAGCCGCTGGGCGTCGGTTTTTTTGGTGTCTGCTATAATATTTTTTTGCGACTCAATAATTTCGTTTAATTGTGAGAGTGATTTATTCAATTTTTCCTCAAGTTCCGCATTTTTTGTGCCGGAAACGGATTGTGCCGCATTTTCAACTGAATTAAGCATATCCGAAATCTGTTGGCTTAATTTTTTGGCAAGTTCAATCGCTTTATCTATATTGCCCGCCTCAAGCGTCCACTTCATTTCATCGGCGGTGAGCCGCATTTCAGCAAGGTCAATTTTTTTTATATTTTCGTTGTTTGCAAATTCATCAGGTGTCTCCTTCGGCATTTGTGAAATTTTTTCGGCAAGTTTGCCCGTCAGTTCCGAAAGTTTATCCATCGCTTTTTGAAGTTCTTTCATTTTTTTTGCATCCGGCATTGCCTTCATATTATTAAGATTTTCTTCTATATCTGACGAAGTACCGCTCATTTCTCTGACGGTTGAAAGCATATTCTCCATCTTTTGATTTTTCAGAATATTATCCGAAATTCCCGAAAGTCGTTTGAGTTCGTCGGTTATTTCTTCCTGTTTTTGTTTTGCCTGATTATATTGTAAATCTTTCAGCGAATTTATTGCATCATGCATTTTTTGTTTTTCCAATGCCGACAATGTCTCGGATAAATTTTTATATTCATTATAAATCTGATAAGTTGTCAGCGGGTCGTCCTTCATTTTTTCAAGTATCTTTTGAAAATTATCAATTCCCGCGGATGTCAATTCCTTTGTATTTTTTTGCATTTTCAGAGCATTTTCAAAATCCTGTTTGTCAAGCATTGTATTGCTTTGAAGTTGTCTTGACAGTATTTCCCTAATTTCGTTGTTGAAATCGGACAGGGCATTCTCTATAATTTTGTGCTCCATTTCAAATGACAAAATTTCTATAGTGTAAATTTTTGAAGTTCCTGTTAAGGGAGACAAATTGTTATCGGCAACAATTAATTGATATTGAACAATATCTCCCGGTTTCAGTCCCAGTTCTGAGACGGCAATTTCATAATCATCAATTATTTTTGTTTCCGGTTTTGAGAACGATTTTATCAAATTTTTATTTTTGAGCGTTAGATAGTTTATTTCAATTTCTTTAATTCCGAAGTCGTCTTCTGCCGAATAAACAATTTTCAAAATTCCGTTTTCCGAAATCATAACATCAAAAGCGGGAGATATTATTTCAACGGTAGGCGGGTTATTTTTAATTATGCTAATTTTATGTTTTATCGGCGTATAACTGTCACCGTCAACGGATTCCGCTTCAATCCAGTACTCCATCTGATTTTCTATTACAATCGCAGATGTAAGAATGTTTTTTTTATCTTCCATTTTAATTTTTTCGGCGGTATTGGTCAGTAAAAACGCTTCTTTGATTTTTTTATTCACCCTCGCAGAAATTTTTACCGTAGTCCCGACGGGCGATTCAATATCGCTTTCATTGACTATCTTATTTTGTAAGCCGATATTTTGCGGATAAAAATATTCAATTTGTATGTCTGCAATTGTCAGAGGAGCAACTATTTTAATTCTATATCTTTGAGACCGGTTATCCAACAACTCAACATAATAATCAGTATCCTCCGTAATTTTTTCAATTATTCCGGCATAGTTCGCTGCAGCGACTTTTTTCATCACATTTTTGCGCCAATCGCCGTTATTTTCCCTGAAGACAAGAAACGGAGTTGACTTTGCCGTCTTGATTGTTGCATAAACGTTTACGGTGCTCCCGGCGCCAACAAATAAATCACCGGGAACAACCAAAATTTTCATATCACTCTTAAATGGCAAGAGATACCTATTAAACTGAAATGAGTCGTAAAATAAGGCAACATTTACAAAAAGTACAAAAAAAATTATGAAAACACTTTTTACCGAATTAAAACTGATGACTGTTTTTGATAAATCTTGCGAGATTTTTTCCGATGTTTGTTTTATAAATTTCTCGGCAAGTTCCTGCGATGTTTCAATTCCGCTGTCCCCTTTAAGCTGAACTGCATTTATCAGGTCATCTTTCAAGACGGGATTTTTTTTCTGAAGCAAAACTGCAATTTGCTCATCGGCGTTTTTCAGACGGTTTGTTTTTAGGATTGTTTCTATTAGCAGATAAATGGAAAAACCGCCGGCTAATATCCATATTGATAGTCTAAAAAAATAAGTTGATACGGCAAAAACATCGGCAAAATAATTTATAAATACAACAAAGAACACCAAAATAAATATTTTTGTGATATTCGTGCTAACTAGAAAAAAAACTATTTTCCTTTTTGCACCCGATAATAATTTCTGTATATTATCCGTTTTTGTGTTTTCTGATATATTCAGCTTTGTCATATTCTTTTCTTGCTGCACCGGGATTTTTCACTCCGTATAAAAATATATCGCCTAACCGCCTGTGTGATTCTTCGTCAAAGGATATATCAAACACAAGGATACTGTAACCTATAAATGCATCCGGACTTTTGTTTTTAAGCCAGTTAAAAACATCAACCTGACCTATGTAAAGTCCCTGAAAATATGTGGCACTTATGGCAATCAAATCGGTTCTGTCATATTTGGTATAATCAACATCACCGGAAGAAACTTGTGACAAAATGTGTTGGCTTTTGATACCTTCATATCTTGTGTCACCCTGTCCGAAATAACATTCCACAAGATTAACATTTTTCCCAGCAAGATATTTTTTCAAAAATTTCAAATCCTGCCCCCAGTCAAGATTTGAATCAACAAGATATTTATAACCGTTTTTGGGTCCGCCGATTATTTCATTAAAATATGATAGATAATGAGGATATGTTTTTATAGACGAAAAAATATGCCAAATAATCAAAAAGTAAAAAGCAGAAAGTAAAAAATAGTTTGATTTGGTTTTTATTAAACCTGAAAAATAAATAAAAAGTAACGGATAAATAGGCAAGATATATCTTAATCCGATTTGAGTTTTTGAATAAGATGCCGCACCGAAAAATATAAGCACCGGCACAAGAATATAAATTTTGTCAAAATCGGATGCCGGAATTTTTTTGAATGCAAGAACTGAAATTATGGTTAAAATTATTACAGGTATCGTAGATTTAATCAAAAATGCAATAAGATAATAGGTTGCAAAACCGTCGGAAGAATACCTGCCGTTAAGAAATGTCAATGCCCCCTTTTGCCCTACAATTCCCAAAATATTTTTTATACCTTCGAAAAAAAGTCCCGCGGAACCGCGATAAACAACAAGTATTACGATAAAAGAAATAATAAAAATAATAACTACGTTAAAAATGTTTTTTGTCCTCGGGTTTTTTATGGATGCAAAAAATATAAATAACGGTATCAGCAAAACTGCCGTGAACTTTGACGAAAGCGCCAATCCGACGGCAATTCCCGTAAATATAACATTTTTTATTGACGGTCTTTCAAGGTATTTTCGGAATAAAAACAAAGACAAAACTATAAAAAATGCAACCCCCAAATCCGTTCCTGCTATGCCTGAATAGGCAAGTATGTTCGGTGAAAAGCAGTAAAAGGTAAGGGCAATAATACCGGCTTTTGTGCTATGAAATATTTCGCTTGACCATAAAAATATAATAATGCCTAATAGAATTGCCAGAAACAGAACTTGAATGCGAGCCAATAATAAAATTGTATCGGCATCTAAATTATTTTTGTATAAGAATTCTTTTCCAAAGGCATATTTTTCAAACGATGTCCAAGTATGTCTCTCCTCTTTCCTTACCGTCACATTTGTAAAAAGAAGCGGGAATGCGGAAATCATTCTCAACAGCGGCGGATTTTGAATTTCAATTCTATAATCGCCGTATTTCAGATGGTAAAGCCCAGCGGCTATCTGAAACGGCTCGTCGTAATAGGCGCATTTCTGTTTTGAGGACAATATTGACTGTATCGTCAAAATTGCCAAAAGAAAAAAAATAATTATTTTATGTTTCATAACCCTGCATTTTTCCTCGCAAAGAAAAGATATTTTTGTGCATCAGTGTGATTGGGATTTATTCTCAAAACTTTTTCAAGATTTTCAATAACTTTCTGCCAGCTTTTAAGTCGCCAATATGCAACCGCCATATTGTAGTGTGCATCTGCATAATCCGGTTTGATTTTCACCGCTTTCTCATATTCGGATATCGTTTCATTTAGTTTGTTTTGTTTTTCATAGATAGTGCCGAGATTATTATGAACACCCGCCCAGTCGGAAATTATTGAGTCAACAACTTCCGGAAAGGATTTATATTCAATTGCCTCGCTATGCATCTTTTCATAAAACTTTATTGACTGCTTGTAGTAATATTCCGTCTTTTCAAAATTATTTTTTTGAAAATAAATCCAGCCGAGATTAAAATATGCCGCTGGAGTATCTATTTTCATAGAGATTGATTTTTCAAAATTGACTATTGCGTTTTCAATGTTTCCTTCTCTCGTAAAAAACATTCCGCATCTAAAAAGCGAATCGGAATACTGCGAGACAATTTTTTGAGAGAAAAAGTCGGGATATAATTCGGGTTTTAACTGATTTCTTATTATGTAGATATTTTCAAAATCGACCGGCTTGTAGCCCGCTGTTTTTTGCTCTTTTACATTAAAAACCAGCCAGTACGGATAAACAAAATATTTCCCGCCGAGCATTTCGTAATCCTCCACATCGCCCGTAAAATAAATGCTTCTATTCTTGTTGATTGCGTAAAATTGAGAAAATGTTTCGGGATTATTCAAAGAAACAACATCGGTGTTTTTATATTTTTTAAGCCCCTCCTGGTACCATCTGCTTCCCGAAAGTCCTTTTGCTATAACGGTAATATCTTCCCGTTTTTTTTCCGCATACTGCAAATACCATTGCGAGAAAACCTGTATATCTTCCCGCGATATAATTATTGAATTTTTGGGAATTGAACGGAAAACATTTTTGGCAAAATCGTAAGCGATAAAATTAAATCGCATATTTTGAGAATAAAAATTTAATACGAATAATCCTACCGGTATTATTAAAAGCAAAACCTTCAACCTTTTTAACTTTTCTGAAATGTAATATATTCCGCAACCGAACCAAAGAACAAGGATTAAGTCGGAAATCAAATAATGTGGCTCCATAATAGCAAGTGCGTGAGGGTTGGGCGGCATTTTTGCAATTGCAATAAAAACAGGACCGGATATGAAATAAATCAAAAATATTGAGACCAAAAAATGTCGGTTTTTTCCGTATAAATACAAAAATCCCAAAAGCATAAATGGAATGCCGACATAGGTAAATAATTTGCAGGTTCGTTTAAGATAAACTTTCATTTCTGACGACAAAACATCGCCGATTGTATATCTTGATGAAATCAAATCAAGCGTTTTACCGTGCGTTTTACGGGTTATTGTATCAACAAGCGTCTGAATGTTATCCGGTTTATTCCAGTTAAGATACGGTTGTGTTTTAGACCTTATCGGAAGAAAAAGATAGACGGAAAAGCCGAGAAAGAATAATAATGCATAACCAGTTATTCTGGCAAAAGGGGATTTTTTTATTTCTTTACTGCTAATTAACAAGTATAAAACTCCGGGTGCGATTAAGACGATATCTATGCGATTGCCCATTGCTAAACCGAAAAGAAAGGCGGCAAGTAATACCGCAGACGCTTTAACGTCGGAAAATAACAGATAAATTATCAATACAATAAAAACTGTATTCAGTGTGTACATTTCCGCAACGAGTGAAACAGACCAGAAAGTTTTGGAGAAAGCTAAAACTAATGCAGAGCATAGAGCACAGAGCGTAGAGCGTAAATTTCCGTCCTTTGTCCTCTGTCCTCTGTCCGCTATTCCCTTTATTATCAAATACAAAATCCCGCAACTTAACGCACCAAAAAACGCGCTCATCAGGTTGATACGGTATGCGATGTTCCCAAACGGTATTATCAATGTAAAGATTTTTCCGAACAATACATAAAGCGGATAGCCGGGCGGATGGGCGATGCCGAATGTATAACATACGGATGCCATCTCTCCGGCATCGCGATAAATTGCTACCGACGGAAAAGCAGTAAAATTAAACACACTGAAAGTTAATAGAAATATAAAATAAATCATAATCTTTTTTTTGCCGTCTCCAAAAAAATTTTAATATCAGTTCTATCCGGATTTATTTGCAGAACTTTTTCAAGTTCGGAAACTACACCTTTCCGGTTGCCTGTATTCCAATAAACAACAGCCAAATTATAATGTGCATCGGAGTACGACGGAGAAATTTCAATAGCTTTTTTATACATAGAAATTGCATCGGTATATTTTTTTTGTCTGTCAAAAATTACGCCGAGATTATTGTAAAATTCCACATTCGTCGGTTGCTTGGCGATTGCGTTCTTATATTCTTCCACTGCCTCGTCGAAAAAATTGTTGCTATAATATATATATGCGATTTCACCTGATATATTATTATCCGATACTGCTTTAAGATTTTCAAATTCTTTTTTTACTAAGTATCTTTGATTTGTTGAAATATAGTATTTTGCCGTTGTAAAATAAAAAGAAGATGTCATAATATGGTCACGAAATCTCAAATTGTTTCGTCTTAAATAATAGATATTTGAAAAATCGACCGGCGATTTCTTTTCATCTTTTACATATAAAAGTCCGGTGTTATAGAAATTTATACCATCAAAATAATTGGGATTTTCCGACAGGTAGTATATATTTTTTTTGTTTTCAAAAATCATTCTTCGCTCAACCGGAAGCCGCATTGTTCGTCTTTCATTCCCCTTAATCCAGTAATATCTGTCTCCGTAAATGTTCGGAAAAACGCTTGCATTGCAATCTACAATATCAATGAAGGGTCTTCTTTTTTTTACGATTTTCTGATATGCCAAAACAAATACCGACTCGTCAGATTTGTCAAGAAAAAGTATGGAATTATCAGGAACAGTTTTTAATATATTTTTTCCAACATCGTCTGCAAGAAAATTATATCGCAGATTGTTTTTCGGTAAATTTGACGTAAATTGAAAAAGTATTATCCCGAAAACCGGAATATAGAACAAAGAAGATTTCCCCGATATAATTTTAATCGCATAACCAATCCAAACGGCAAATATAATTACAGACGGAATATAAAACGGTTCAAGCAGGTCGTTGGTAAAATTATTTACCGGTTTGTTTGCAAGAAATATAAAGAACGGACCGGCAATAATGAATATAAGAAATAAAAACCAGAAATATTTTTTTTCCTTTTTATATTGAACCGCTAATCCGAAAATACCAAGTAAAAATCCGAAAACCGTAAATGCCGAGACAACATTTTTTATATATTCAAACAATTGAGAAAACAATAACGTTAACGGCCTTATTAATAATCCTCCTTTTTCTTCGAGATGCATTACGCCGCCGTATCCAGTTCTAAAAACCACTTTCAAAAAATTTGTAATATTTTCAGGATTGTCCCAATCGGCGATGGGATTTTGCTGCGAACGAACAATCATAAAAAGATATACGGAAAATCCAAGAATAAAGAAAAGTAAGAAAGTGAGAAAGTAAGAAAGTGAGAAAGAAAATGTGTTTTTATCTTCTGACCTTTTCACTTTTTCCCGCTGCAAAATTAAATACACAATTCCCGGTATTGACAAAACAAGCGTGTGATGATTCCCGAGCCCCATGCCCAACAGAAAAATAACGAGTAACGAGTAGTTCTGCCGAGAATGGTTAACGAGTAAAAAATAAATTATTAAAGCAACAAAAAAACTGTTGAGTGAATATACTTCTGCCATTGTTGATTGTGACCAAAGTGAATTAGAAAATGCGAGAAATAGGGCAGTAATAAGGGCAGTGAAAGGAAGTGAAAGGAAGTGAAAGGAAGATTTACTTTCGTTCACTTTTGTCCACTTTTGTTCACTTTCTTTCACTATAAGATACACCATCCAACAACTTAACGCACCAAAAAACGCGCTCATCAGGTTGATACGGTATGCGATGTTCCCGAACGGTATTATCAATGTAAAGATTTTTCCGAACAATACATAAAGCGGATAGCCGGGCGGATGGGCAATGCCGAGAACACTGCATGCCGTGGTAAGTTCTCCGCTGTCTCCTGAATATACCGTAGGACACATAGTGAATAAATATAAACCAAAACTTGTTAAAAATGTAATTATCATTTTTTCAGCATCAAAAGATATTTTTTTGCCTGTTGATGTTCAGGATTTAATTGTAAGACCGTCTTAAATTCTTCAATAACCCCTGTCCAGTTTTTTATTTTCCAGTAGGCAACACCCAAATTATAATGTGCATCAACATAATCATATTTCAATGAAATTGCTTTTTGATATTCAGAAATTGCAAGTTCATTTTGATTCATCTGCTCATAAACAACACCGAGATAACCATGCGGCTCAACCAGTTGAGGACTAATTTCAATTGCTTTTTTGTAAAAATCAACCGCCGCATTATATTTTTTTTGCAGAAATTTTTTATAACCGAAATCCAAATACATAAATGCCAGATTGTTTTTTGAATTATCATCGTAAGGATTTATTCCTATACCTTTTTGAAAATTTTTGATTGCATAGTCGGTAAATCCCTTTTCACGAAGAGAAATTCCTATGTTATTAAAAACCCACTCAACATCACCGCCGGCATTTTCTGCAATGTCAAATTCTCTCAGCATTTCGTTTATATTTTTATCTATGTAATATTTTTCTGCAAGAAAATAATGATATTGTGCGGCGACATCTCTTAAAAGATATTCCGTCAGATAATTTTTGTTATCTATGTCACGGATAGCATAAATCTGCCACATATCGTAATTCAAGCCCAGCGGTTTTGCCCTGAAGACAATTCCTGTGATTTCTGATTTTATATCTTTTAGATTTGAAAAACTGCTGCCGAGTGAAAAATAGACAGGTCTTGATTGTTTCAGTAATTCTCGCTGGACATATTCCCGTCTCACTCGTTTTTCTTCTTTTGTAAGTTGAAAAAAATCATTGCCAAAAACATTCTTAAACAACAATCCCGTGTCTGTATAAAAAGACAAATCCTTCCTGTTTTTTAGACACCACTGCTGATATGACAAAAGGAACATTTGATTATCGCCCGACGAAAAAAAATGTGCTTTTTTTGGTAATGATTTCAGGATATTAGAGGAATAATCAAGTGCAATAAAGTTATTTCTTTTATTGTTGTAATTAAAGTTTGCTATGAATGGTAAAATAACAAAAGGCAAAAAAATAACGGGTTTAACAAATTTTGATAAATATAAAATTCCGAAATACAGCCAAATCGCCATTATTGTATATGCAGGGAGATAATAGACCTCAACGACCGACGATTGCTGCGGATTAAACTGGAATTTCAAAATAAAAATCAAACCCAAACTATTTATCAGGAATAAGAGAACGGTAAAAATACAGAATTTTTTTAGTAATTTCCATAAATTTATCAGACCCAGAAGTACAAACGGAATCAGATAATATGTAAATTGTTCCCCTGTAAGTTTCAAAAAATATTTTATAAACTGAAATTTTGTGAACAATGTTACCGTCTGACCGAATTCAAATGTTTTATACTGCACTCTTCTTATCTGTGCGATAAAATTACTGAAAATCTCGGTATTTCCCCAATCCATAAAAGGTTGTGCACCGGAGCGAACCGGCATAAATAAAAGAACCGATAATCCAAATAATAAAAAGATAAAACTTGCTAAAATTCGTTTCAAAAAATTTCTTTTTTCAAAAAGTATTTCTCGATAGAAAACAACAAATGCCGGCAATACCAATGCCGTAATGTAGTGTCCCGCAATTCCGACACCGGCAATAAACGAAAACAGATAAAGATTTTTATATTTTGATACTGATATATAAATTAATAAGGCGATAAAAAATGCGTTAATGGTGTACACTTCGGCAACTACTGATTGTGACCAAAAAGTTTTGGAGAAAGCCAAAACTAATGCAGAGCATAGGGCACAGAGCGTAGAGCGTAGATTTCTGTCCTCTGTCCTCTGTCCTCTATCCTCTATTCCCTTTATTATCAAATAGACAATCCCGCAACTCAATGCACCAAAAAATGCACTCATCAAGTTTACGCGATATGCAATGTTCCCGAACGGAATTATCAATGTAAAGATTTTTCCCAATAATACATACAGCGGATAGCCGGGTGGATGGGTTATGCCCAAAGTATATGCCGCAGTTGTGAATTCGCCGCTGTCACCGACATAAACGGTCGGACTTAATGTTAACAAATAAAATCCAAATGAAATTATAAAAACTATACTCATAATAAACCGCTTTTACGTCTCAAAAACCATTCAACAGCAAATAAAAAAATCAAAATCAAATAAATCGGTGTTTTGTCCCATATATTTATTTCATATAAAACATCTGATTTCTGGGTTTTGGGTTTTATATCCGATTTTTCTATATTAAAATTATCTACCGCAAAAAATTTTCCTGCGGTTTTGTCTGCAATTTCTCTCATAAACTGGTCGTTGATATTAGTATCTTCCGATTCTCTTGAAATGTTAAAAACCGTAAAAGAATTTTTGTCACTTCCCAGAAATCTTTTTTTATCAAATGCAGTGACATAAATTTTATATTCTCCCGAAGCATTTAGTTCAACATTTGTCCCGTATTCGCCGCTTTCAGTTTCCGGAAAAACTTCAATCCGCTCCTTTATACCGTCGGGCGATGTCATTTCAAGGCGAACGGATGCATTACTTACCGGTTTAAAGTACTCGTCTTTTACGCGAATTTTCAGAGCGGCAGTGTCGTTTATATTATAACTTTTTTTTGCAAAAATAACTACCTGTTTTATTGAAGCGGCATTTGTAAGCCATTTAACCGACTGTCCTATCAGTTTGACATAACTATACGGGTTTTCGCTGCCTAATGCCAATCGCCACAATGACGATGTGGTAATGCACATAACCCGTCCTTTGCCTTTTTCGGCAATTGCTATTACAGGATAATTTGATTTTTCGCTTTTGGCAAGTACGACAGATTTTTCACCGACGGAAGAAACATTTATACCGGCCAGTTCAGGCATCCCTTTCCAAATATAATTATTAGACGACACATCATCCGCCAGTTTCAGAATACCGTGTTCAGGATATAAAACGGTAAGACAAAATTTTTCGGAGATAATTTCCGGCGACGGAATTACGGGCAATAATTCGGCAACAGGCGTATTTTGATAGACGGATAACGGGATTTCTCCCGAAATTATAAAAAGTGATTTGCCGTTTACAGTGATAAAATTTTTTATATTTACAAGATGCTGATAATTTATCGGGAATCTGGAATAATTGAAATTGTCTAAAATTAAAAGGTCAAAATTAAAAATTTCTTTTGAAAAAATATCTTCCACAGGAAAAGGTATAAGTGAAAGTTCATTATCGGAAACGGGAACTATATTTTCCGGATTTCTTAAAATTACAAACGAAACAAGTTCAATATTGGGATCATTCTTAAGCGTATTTCGTAAAAATGAATAATTAAATGACGGTTGCCCGCAGAGATATAAAACACGAATTTTTTCCGGCTCTACATCAAGCACGAATTTTTTCTTATTGTCATATATATTTTGCTCGCCGGAATATGTGGGTATTTCTATTGAATAATTTATATGCCCTGCGATTTGCGGTTTTATATCAAAATCAACACCTGTAGTGCCTGAATTTACGATATCAAGCGATTTGCTCTGTAAAACAGTATCTTCTGATTTGAGATATACGGATATTTTTTCACCGACAAAACCATAAGTGTTAATTTTTGCCGATAGTACCAAACCGACATTTCTAAAAACAACATCAGGCACATCTATTTTTCCTATGGATATGTTTTTTTGCGATAGGACGGCTTGAGGAACAACTGCAATAATAGGTATATCTAATTCGGAAAATTCTTTTATTACTTCATCGGCGGATTTTTCTACATTTTGATTGCCGTCGGAAAATAAAATTACTGCGTCCAGTTCTTTACCTAAAAATTCCTTATTTATTTTTTCAAGAGTTCCGGTTATATCCGTTCTTAAACCTTTTGCCGTAAGTTTTTCTATCTCACTTGCAGAGATATTTTTTAACTCATCCGAAAATTTGAAAAAAACCGGATTTATTTTTAATGATCCGGTAATCTCCGATATTATTTTTTTCGTAAGTTTCAAAAAATTATTTTTATCTGAGGTGCTTTGCATGCTTTGAGAATAATCTATCAAAACCGCAACGGTCGGAATGTTTCTCACCCGATAAATCTTTTTTTTCGGCTGAATTATAAGGAAAATTATCAGTATAAATATAACAGCCCTTAAAACATAAGATATTTTTTTCATTTCAGTTTACTTTTTATAAAAGGTAAGTGAATTGTATCCGATTTATAAGTTCCGGTGAGAGCATACAGTATGATATTTATCGTCATTTTTTTTGCCTCCCATCTTTGTTTATCGTCACAAGGATAAATGTAATTTCCGAGATTGTCTTTTTCCCAAACACCTAATAAATCATTTTGCGAGTAAATAATGCTGTAACGCTCGCCTATTTTACATCCCTCAAAATATCTGTTTGTTATTACTCTGCCTGATACATTTTGCAATAAATAAAATGATTTTAATATAGCATCGGTTGTCGGAATTCTTTCAAGCGGATTTTCGGGCGATATTCTATTCACCGTGTCCCGTATTGCTTTATCAAAACCGGAACCTTTTTTACCGGAAGAATCATCAATAAAAATCATTCCGCCGCACTGAATATATTTTATAATAATTTTTATTTCATTATCGGAAAATTTCCCGAAATCGGAATCACCGGTGATTACTAAAAAGGGCAACCAAAAAAGTTCTTCATCTTTAACAGTAACGATTTGTCTTTCCTGAATGCTTTTTACACTTGTTGACATAGTCAAAAATTCTGATATTCTATCCCATACGCCCGGTCGGGGATCCCAATTGCCTGAGTATGATAACTGTGCAAAAACGAATTTACCGCCCTGTTGAGCATAAAGACAGTGTAAAGTGTAAAGTGTAAAGTGTAAGGTAAAAAATAAAATCAACCACAAATTAAATTTTTTCATAATTTTTTGTAATTTGCAAGCAGTGTTTCCAAAATAGCAAATATCAACAAAAGCAATATAAAGTATGTTGTTATTTCACTACCATACATTATTTTTTTTATTTTTTTTCCAAAATGGCTGTCAGCGAGTACTATCCCGAGAAAATTTTTGTCAAATAATTTTTTAATTTCTCTCGTATCTATTTTTTCCAAATCCGATTCGCCTGACCCGAAGGTATCGGGATTTACATTTGCATATTCCGTTTTATGATTTTTATACCTAATTTCGTACACGCCTGCCTGTTTAAACAAAATCTCGTTTTGGTTGTTTGTTATTTTACCGTCAGGAGAAACAATTTCGGGAATTATTTCTCCTGCCGTTCTTTGATATGTTTCTCCCATGTTTGCTGATTTTATCAAAGTATCATTTTCCAAAAAATAAGAGAAAAGATGTTTTATGATAATTGGAAAAACGGGTCTTATGGGTATGTCAGAATATGAAAGATTTGAGGATATTGCAAAAACGAAAACATTGTTTTTTCCTTTGAGCAAAAACGGCGTATCGTCGCTGAATTTCAACAATGTTTCGGCATTATGTTTGGGAATTAACAAAAATCTTTTTTTAATGTTTCCGTCTATTGATATTTCCAGTTTTTCAGGCAGGTTGTAATTTGACAACTTACCGTCGTTCAAAAACGATGATATTTCACACGGCAACAAAAAAGATATTTTTGTGTTATATTTTTCCATTGAAACTTTATCACCGGGAAAAAAAACAAGATATTTGCCGCTGGAAATAAGGTTTTTTAACAATAAAACTTCATCTTTATTAAAATCAGAAACATTGCAGAAAAACAATACGGAGTAACTGGATGTTTCTTCATTTTCAAACTGCGAAAAATTTATAACTTTAACATCGGAATAATTTGTAAGTGCAGTTTTCAAAAAAAATGTTTCTCCCTTAAAATCGGAAAAATGAGGATTACCGTCTATCAATAATACTTTTGGTTTTTCCCTGTAATTAAACACAAAAAAGTATTTATTATCGGCTGAAAGTTTATCCGGCTCTGTTTCAATAAAACACTTATGTATTCCGTTTTTAATATTTTTTACATCAAACGACCATTCGGAACTTTTATGCGGATATATCTCAAAAAATGCGGACTTATGTTTTTTACCGTCAATATATAACTCTGTAGAAATACTCCTTTTATCTTCGGAATAATTTGAAACAACTGCCGTTATTTTATTGCCGAAAGTTTCAACATTTGATACCGCAAAATTTTTAGAATTATTGTCACCGACATCAATACAGATAATTTTGTATGCCGCCGGTAAATTTATTGCAATAATATTTTTTTTCAGCAACCATCCGTTCTTCGCAAAATCAGTAACAATAATAATCCTTTTTTCTGTTTTATCATTTTGAAAATATTTTATAACTTCGTTTACGGCGTTAATAATATCGGTTTTTTTATATTCAATATTTATTTTTTCTATCTCGGATATTATTAACCTTTTATCAGTAGTAGGATTTTTCACCACCGGCAGCACTATATCCGAAAATGAAAATATTGCAATTTTTTCCTGCGGGTTTATTAAGTTAAGGGTTTGTTTTACGACACTTTTTGCATCTTCAAGCCGCATTTTTCCGTCTTTGTAATACTCCATAGAGTATGAATTGTCAATAAGAAAAATCGTTTCAGTATTTTTAGACGACAGTATATAATGTATTACCGGTCTTGCAAAAATAAATGTAAGAATAATTAGCAAAAGACATCTTATAAGGAGAAGCAAATACTGCCGTATTCTGAATTTTTTTACGGAACGACTGGCTGCAAGTTCCAAAAATCTTAAATCACTGAAATAAATGATTCTTGGTTTTTTTTGAGAAAGCAGATGGATTATTATCGGTATAGAAACGGCGGTCAAACCCCAAAGGAAAATGGAATTAAGAAATGTCATGTCTGCAATTTTTCTCTTTTTGAGAGATAGTTAGTCAGAGATAAATCAAGCGGCGAAGAAGTATTAAAATAGGAGTAATCTATATCGGCTCTTCTAAATTCCGATTTATATTTGTCTATAAACTCGGAAATAATTTTTTGATACTCTTTTTTTATGATATCCGCCTCTGTGATTAAAAATTTTTCATTTTCCAGGCTCTTAAAAAAAACATTACCGTTAATGTCAAGATTTTCTTCTGTCTTATCCATAATATGAAACACAATAATTTCATTCTTGGCAAACCTGTAGTTTTTTACCGCTCTGATGAGTTTTTCCTGTTCGTCAAATAAATCCGAGATTAGAATAATTAGCGTTCTTTTTTTAAGTTTTTTTGAAAAATCATAAAGTATTTTTGAAATATCCGTCTCGCCGCCCGACGATGTTTTGGAAAGTTCGTCAAAAATAATTGATAAGTGATTTAAACTTGCCCTCGGCGGTATATTTTTTTTTATTTCCGTGTCGTATACGGCAAGACCGACGGCGTCACCTTGTTTTATCATAAGATATGAAAGTGCGGCGGCGATATATGAGCCGTATTCCAGTTTAGAAATGCCGTCGGATTTATAGCCCATTGATCCCGAAACATCAAGCAGTATGTATGCTTTGAGATTTGTTTCTTCTTCGTATTGTTTAACAAAAAATCTGTCGGATTTCCCGAAAACCTTCCAATCAAGATGTTTCATCTCGTCGCCGAAAGAGTATTCTCTGTGCTGTGCGAATTCTAACGAGTGACCTTTAAATTTGCTGGTGTGAAGCCCGGATATAAAACCCTCAACAACATATTTTGCTTTCAAAGACATCGTTGAAATTTTTGCTATTGTCAAAGGGTCAAGATATGATTTCATTTTTTTAAACGCAGATTACACGGATTTTTATTCAGGTTTTAAATTTTCTAAAAGTTTTTTTATTATTTCTTCTGTCGTTATCCCTTCCGCCTCTGCGGTATAGTTCAAAATGAGGCGGTGTCTTAAAACGGAATATGCGACGGCTTTTATGTCCTCAACGGAAACGGTGTACCTTCCATCTAAAACCGCTTTTGATTTTCCGGCAAGAATAAAATTTTGAGATGCTCGCGGACTTGCTCCCCAATTAAGCCATTTTTTCACGAAATCAAGCGAGGATGTTTTAGGACGGGTTTCGGAAACAATCTTAACGACATAATCAACCACATAATCGCTGACCGGAACTTTTCTTACAATTTCCTGTAATGCCAAAATCTCTTTTGAACTCAACATGCTTTTTGTTTCAGATAAATGCATCCCGGTCGTTTTTCTGATGATTTCTTTTTCATCATCTACCGACGGATAATCTATGTTTATCTGAAAGAAAAACCTGTCTAATTGGGCTTCCGGCAAAGGATATGTCCCTTCCTGTTCAATCGGATTTTGGGTCGCTAAAACAAAAAACGGATTGGGCAATGGATATGTCTGCCCTGCGACGGTTACTTTGCATTCCTGCATAGCCTGAAGAAGCGCAGATTGAGTTTTAGGCGGGGTTCTGTTGATTTCATCGGCAAGTATTATGTTGGCGAAAACTGGACCTTTTATGAACTTAAAACTACGTTCGCCCGTTGAAATGTTTTCCTGAATAACTTCCGTTCCCGTAATATCCGACGGCATCAGATCAGGTGTGAACTGGATTCTTGAAAATTCAAGATTGAGAATTTGTGAAATCGTTGATACGATAAGCGTTTTGGCAAGTCCCGGAACTCCGACGATAAGACAGTGCCCTTTGGCAAAAAGCGAAATCAAAAGTTGGTCAAGTACGTCCTGCTGACCGACGATGACATTTCTTAATTGTTCAACAACCGCTCTTCTTGCCTCAACAAGTTTTTCCACAAGTTTCACATCTGAAATTTTTTCCATAATTGCTTGGCTCCCTATTTGTGATGTGGATGCTTCTATTAGTGGGTTAATTATACAAAATACTTGACTTTTATTCAACAGTTTGATAATATAAATATTCACTCGGTAATAAAATGATAAAAAAAATATATCTTGACTATAATGCGACCACGCCTATTCACCCGGAAGTGCTTGATGCAATGTTGCCGTATTTTAAGAATTTTTACGGTAACCCTTCAAGCGTTCATTCTTTTGGTCAAAAAACAAGAAACGCGGTTGAGGATGCACGGGAAAAAATTGCAAAATTTTTGGGTGCTGAAAATCCGTCTGAAATCGTTTTTACTTCCTGCGGAACGGAATCAAACAATTTTGCTATTAAAGGAATTGCATTTGCCAATAAAGATAAAAACTGTCATATAATTACATCCGCAATTGAGCATCACGCTGTGCTTGAACCCTGCGAATATCTTTCTAAAAAATTTGGGGTTGATGTGACATATCTACCTGTGGATAAATACGGAATTGTAAATCCCGAAGATATTAGAAAATCAATAACAGAAAAAACAGTTTTAATTTCCATAATGTACGCCAATAACGAAGTGGGAACGATTCAACCGATAGAGGAAATTGCAAAAATTGCAAAAGAAAAAAATATAATTTTTCATACTGATGCTGTGCAGGCAGCGGGTAAAATTTCCATTGATGTAAAGAAATTAGATGTTGATTTACTATCAGTTTCCGGACATAAACTTTATGCTCCAAAAGGTATCGGCGTTCTCTACATAAAAAAAGGCACGAAACTCCATCCGCTTCTTCACGGCGGAAGTCATGAAAAAAATAAACGGGCCGGAACCGAAAATGTTCCGTATATCGTCGGACTTGCCAAGGCGTGTGAAATTGCGGCGATAAATATAAAAGATGAAAACGAACGGATATTGAAACTCCGCCAAAAATTAGAAAAAGGAATTTTGGAAAAAATTGAATATGTTCAAATAAACGGTCACACAATGAAACGGCTTTCCAACACATCAAACATTTCTTTCAATTTCATAGAAGGTGAAGGTATTTTAATGTCGCTTGATTTGGATGGTTTTGCCGCCTCAACAGGAAGCGCGTGCACTTCGGGAACTTTGGAGCCATCTCATGTTTTATCCGCAATGGGTGTGCCGCCGGAACAGGCGCAAGGTTCTGTAAGATTTTCACTCGGTCATTATACAACTGAAAAAGATATGGACAAACTTTTGGAAATTTTGCCGAAAATCGTAGAGCGTTTGAGGTCAATGTCACCTCTGTGGGAAGACAGGATAAAAAAAGTTAACAGTTTGGATAAAGGTTAAAATTAAGGAGTTTCTATGCAATACTCGTCAAAAGTAATGGAACACTTTAACAATCCGAGAAATGTCGGGGAAATAACGGATGCAGATGGAGTTGGAAATGTCGGTAATCCTGTCTGTGGCGACATAATGCGGCTTTATATTAAAGTGAAAGACGGAATCATTATTGACGCGAAATTCAAAACATTCGGTTGCGGCGCGGCAATTGCAACATCTTCAATGGTAACTGAAATGGTAAAAGGAAAATCTGTTGACGAGGCATTAAAAATATCCAACCGGGCGGTTGCCGAAGCATTAGGCGGTTTGCCACCTGTCAAAATGCACTGCTCGGTTCTCGCCGAAGAAGCTCTCCGGGCCGCTATTGATGACTACTATAAAAAACATCCTGAACAAAAACCAAAATAGTCGTTAGAGAGATTGTCTCACGGAACCGCGTCCCGCCTGTGCGGGCACTCTCACTCAGTCGGCTGAATGTTTTAAGCCGAATTCCGTTGCCCCCGCACTTTGATGCGGGGAACTCCCTCACTCCACAATAATTAGGTGAATTTATGAAAAAAAGAGTGCTTGTTTTAATGTCGGGTGGTATTGATTCATCACTCGCCGCGTATATTCTTAAAAAATCCGGCTATGAAGTTATCGGTTGCACAATGCGACTTTTTTTATGCAAAAAAAAAACATCTGAAAAACAGTGCTGCTCGCCGGATGATATAAATGAAGCACGCAGGACAGCACAGCAATTAGGTATAAAACATTATGTTGTTGATAAAAAAAATATTTTTGAAAAATATGTAATTGAAAATTTTGTTTCCGAATATCTAAAAGGCAGAACCCCCAATCCTTGTATAATTTGTAATCTAAAAATAAAATTTGATGAAATGTTGAAATTTGCCAAAGGACTTGGATGTAATTTTTTAGCAACGGGGCATTATGCTAAAATAGAAAAAACAAAAACAAAATATCTGCTTAAAAAAGGCATTGATGAGTCAAAAGACCAGTCGTATTTTCTTTACGGGCTTAATCAGAAAAATCTTCCGCATATTTTGTTTCCCGTCGGTGATTACAAAAAAACGGAAATTAGAGAGTTTGCAAAAAAGTTAAAATTAAAAGTTGCCGATAAAAAAGAAAGTCAGGAAATATGTTTTGTTGAAAATGCGAATTATAGCGAATTTATTAAAACACGAACTGGGACAAATGCCCCAAAAAGCGGAAATATCATTGATACTTTCGGCAAGATTTTAGGGATTCACAAAGGGCTTTCATTTTATACTGTTGGTCAAAGGCGAGGTCTTGGTCTATCCGTAGGCACGCCCGTTTATGTCGTAAAAATTAACACGAAAAAAAATGAAATTATTGTAGGCAAGAAAGAAGAACTTTTGAACAGCGAGTTTGAAGTTGCAGATATTTCATGGACATTTTCACTGCCGAAAAAATTGGAAATTATTGCCAATGTAAGAATAAGATACAAACACAAGGAAGCAAAAGCAAAAATATATTTGATGAAAAATAATGCTGCAAAAGTTGTATTTGAAAAACCACAGATGTCAATCACACCGGGTCAGTCCGCGGTCTTTTATAAAAAAGACATTATTTTAGGCGGCGGGATAATAAAAAAGGTTTTCTAAATTATTTTTTATTTTTCTGTGCTAATCTTGAATTGATGGATTTTAAAACTTTTTGACTGCTTTCATGATTAGGATGTAACTGCAAACTTTTTTCAAGTGATTTTTTCGCTTCCAATAAATCATCCTTGTAAAAATAACTCCAACCTAATAACGCCCACGCATAATAGTAGTCAGGCGCTTTTTCTACAAATTTTTTAGATTCTTCAATTGCTTTGTCAAAATTAGCAGTATCTTGGTAGAAAGTAATCATCTTGTTATAGTTTACTACAGTTTCTTCCGTTTCGGTTTCTTTTTTTAAATCTTTTATATCTTTAACGCTAAGTACAATTATACCGATAACAACTAATATCAACGGTATAGTGGACCATATACTAAAATTTTTTATCCATCTGTAGATTTTCTCATTTTTCTGAGTTTGTCCTTGAATTTCAACTAAAATCTTCTGCAGAACTTCATTTTCCATAAATCCCCCTGATATAATGTTCAGTCCCAGTATATGGGACGAACAGATTTAAAATAAATATAAGTTATTAACATGTACAACCGCGAATTTTTTCAAAAATTTTTGTATAATTATCATCGGTCGATATCTT